>OGOG01003553.1_pt1 | contig 11687 bp, 15 predicted proteins | sample 1552581 | NCBI WGS metagenome assembly OGOG01 (sample SAMEA2580152, study PRJEB22360) | human gut metagenome | biome: human gut; feature: human-associated habitat; material: faeces | place: Denmark | collected 2008/2010 | reverse complement strand
ATAAAAATTACTATGACCAATGTGAGTTGAAAAAAACATTAGTAGTTTTACATGATAATGAAGAAATATAATAATTATTATTAATGGTAAATGGACTCATCAGGAGGAGAAGGTGCAGAAGTAGTTTATGCCCTGCGTAATAATTCTACACTAGCTAAAGATGTACTTACATCTATTGGAGAAGCTGGGCAGATTATGAGAAAGTATTACCAAAGACGTTTACCAGAGAATCCTAATAAAGATTATTACTATATTATAAGAGAAACATCACCAATGCAGTCACTTTTAGTAGAATATGGTTTTATAGATAATGCAAAAGATCAAGTTAAACTACAAAATGATTTATTAAGTTATGTAGAAGCGGTAGTTAAAGCTGTGACTCAATACTTAGGATTTAAATATACACCACCGTTTGATTCAACAACTTATACTGTAAAGAAAGGTGATAGCTTATATAGTATAGCTAGACAATTTGGTATTACTGTAAATGAACTTAAATCTAGTAATAACTTGACTGGTGATACATTGACAGTTGGACAAAAATTAACTATTCCACAAAGTGATGTATCTGGAGATTTATATCAAGTACAAAAAGGGGATACTTTGTATAGTATTTCAAGAAAGTTAGGTGTACCAGTAGCAGACTTAAGAAGAGCTAATTCATTAAACACTGATACTCTAACACCAGGGCAATTATTAGTTATACCTAGTACAGAAGATAATAATGATAGTACTACAACGAACACATATACAGTAGCAAGAGGAGATAGTCTTTGGACTATTGCTAATAAAAATAACATAACAGTAGATGAACTTAAAAAGGCTAATAACTTAACTAGTAATACATTAAGTGTTGGTCAAGTCTTAGTTATTCCTACATCATCAAGTGAAATACCAACTCCACCTGATCATAACGTTGGATATGAAACTACTTATGTAGTTAAAAATGGGAATACAATTTTTATGGGGAATAATGAGTATGAAAAAATTTTTGAAGAAAATTTAAGCAAATCTGGTTTAAGGTTTGCTTTTACTATGGTATAATATTGAGCGTTATCAAAACCATATCAGGGAGGTTTGGTGGAATGTATAAAATATTAAGTGAGTTAAGTTTATTATTAAGAATGTATTTATGCTATTTGACAATAGATAAAATTCCAATATTAAGTAATGAATTATGGAATTATGTCTTATTAGAAATTATCTCTCTTTATATGATTTTGAGAATAATTACTTATTGCGAAGTTGGTAGATTTTATGAAAAAGGAGATAATTCTGAATTTGGTGTAATAGCATATTTCTTTATATATTTAATTAATTTAGGTGCAATTTATGGAATTATGTTATTATTAACAAAAATAGGTATATTACCGTTGTAGGAGGTCAAAATGGCAATTAAAGAATCAATAAGTTATGAAGATATAGTTTTTAAAACGAAAAGTGGAAATAATTTTGGCTTATCAAATGTTTTTTTTGATGAAAATATAATGTTATATCCACTATATAAAAAAATAAAGATAAATGGTAATGCTGAAAGTTGTAATGTGTTTCCATATAATGACTACAGATTAGAATTGTTTTGCCCAATTTGTAAAAAAAGAAGAATATTTTGCTTTCAAAATTCTTCTTTTGTAAAAATATTTTGGAGTCAATATGGAGAGCAACATTGTGAAAAAGTAAAAGATTTTTTATTTAAAACAGACTATTTTTCAGTAAGGGCTCAAGCAGATTGTAAGCACAATTTATTAGTAATTTTTAAAAAAATTGATAATTCTACAATTATGAAAGTGGGACAATACCCATCAATATATGATTTGAATGAAGAAATAAATAATAAGTCATTTATAAATATGTTGGGAGAAGAATATTCCGGTTATTATAAAAATGCTTGTTCTTTATATAGTTTTAACACTTGTATAGGTGCCATGGTATATTTAAGAAGAATATTTGAAAAGGTATTATTAGAGACATATGAAGAACATAAAGATAATATAAGTTATACATTTGATGATTTTAAAAAATTAAGAATGGAAGACAAAATAAAGGAATTAAAAAAATATTTGCCAGATATATTATTTGAGCAAGGATTTAATTCAATATATACAAAAATCAGTGATGGTGTGCATAATTTATCAGAAAGCGAATGCCAACTAATTTTTCCAATCTTAAAAAATGCAATTGAAGAAATATTAATTGATAGATTGGAATTAAAGGAAAAGCAAAAAAGAAGAAAAGAATTATCTAATAAAATTGGTAATTTATAAAAGAGAGGTATAAAATGGACAATCAAATAATTGCTCAATTAGGAGCGAGTTTAGTGGAAGCAACCGCACGTAATGGTGCTAGTATAATTAGTGATAAGATTAAAACAGCTAAGGCAAAAAAAGAGTTTAAAGAGACAATTAGTGAATTAGAGGAAATAATTTACGATTTATTGAATGACAAAGCAGAAGTACAAAGAATTGCACAGGCATACGAGCAAGAATTAGTTGCTCAAAAAATTACTGAAAGTGATATTAAGTATATTACAAATAATTTGTTACCAATAATATCTAGTTTATTACCTGAAGAAAATCGTGAACAATTAGAACAACTAAAAAAAATACTTTCAGTAGAAACATTGACCATTATGCAATTAATAGGATTTAATTATAAACAGGCTATAGGTGAACCTTTAACTTTATTGTTACGTAAAATTATAGAGGCACAAATACCAATAGATGCTAAGACAAATGCAAATTATACACTTGCTATGGCGACTTTGGCACAAGATTCAGAAGCAACAAAAAGATTTTATCAATTAACAAAACAAGAAATACCAAACGAATAAAACATTATAAAGGAGGAAAAATATGAGAAATAAAGTGGCTTTAGTTACAGGAGGAACTTCTGGTATTGGGAAAGAAATAGTAAGAGAATTGATCCAAAAAGGATGTATTGTAGTAACTTGTTATAGTTCTAATGAAGACAATGCTAAAATTTTAAGCGAAGAAATTAGTAGTAAGAATCTTCTAATAATGAAATGTGATGTTAGTAATGAAAAAGATGTTATTGATATGATAAATAAAATTAAAAGCACATTTGGAAATATTGATTATCTTGTAAACAATGCAGGCACATTTATAGATAATTTGATAAAAGATTTTAATATAGAAGAATTTAAAAAAGTTTTAGATATTAATTTGTTGGGAAAAGTTATATGTACTAAACATAGTTATAATATTATGAATGAGGGAGGAAGTATTGTAAATATATCTTCTCATTTAGGCATTATTCCTTGTACTGAATCGCCTGCTTATTGTTCTGCTGCTGCAGGTATTATTACTTTTACAAAGGCAACCGCGTTAGAATTTGCAGATAAAAAAATTAGGGCTAATTGCATATGTCCTGCATTTACACCAACCCCACTATCTTTAAGAGGATGGAAAAAAGAAGAAATAGATCAAAAGTTAAGTGAAACTCCACTTGGAAGATTTGCTACACCTGAAGATACTGCAAAACTTTGTTTATTCTTATTGTCTGATGATTCTAGCTTTATAACTGGCGAAAATATTTGGATTAATGGTGGAAGATTTTAATATATATTGAATAATGTTAAAAATTAATCATCCTATAAAATTTAGTAAAAGCTAGAAATTAGGATGATTTTTTATGCTATAAATTATTGTTAATATTAGACTTGTCCCATATAGCATCCTACTTTATAGGATGAATTTCGTAAGTACGAAATAAGAATGGTGCATATACAAACCCTTATTTTATAAGGAAAAGTTAATGTATATGCACCATCTTCTTATCCTGCTGTTCCATAATTTGATTAATTATGAATGCTTTTAGGATGATAGACAAAACTTTCTATACTTTATGGCTTGACTCTTCTTTTTAGTGGAGGTAACATGCATCATGCAAAGGAGATGATGTTTATGAGAAGATTTAATTTATATTTGTCAGAAGAGTTATTTGAACGAATTAAATTACTTGCAAAATTCTATAATATCTCTATAACTAAATTAATGGTAGAACTACTAGAAATTGTATATATAGATATGTTAGATACGAGAAAAAATAAATAAGTTTATAAAAATGAGAGGGTCAGGTGATGAATATGAATATAATGTTTTTTAAATCAATGGAGGTTTATGAGAGTAAGTAATATTATTAGATGTGTTGTTGGCACGCCAAATAATATTACTAAAACAAAATTTAAAGCCATAGAATTTATTGGAGGTATTAAACTCTATGGTTAAATACAAAGTTAATTTAAAGTTTAAAGAAAATGGGAAATCTTTAAATGAGACAATAACTGAAGTATTAAAAATAGAACTAAATAAAAAAATAAATGAGACTTGCAATATTTTAAAAAAGGAGTTACCATTCCATCATACTCATTATTCTCAAAGTGAAAGGAGTAGTAATTAGTGATTGGGAATAGTAGTTTTAAAGTGGGAATATATATAAGATTATCAAGAGATGATGGAAATATAGAATCAGATAGTATTATTAGTCAAAGAAGTCTACTTAATCAATATATCAAAGAAAACAATTATAATTTAGTAGATGAATATGTTGATGATGGATTTACTGGAACAAATTTTGAAAGACCATCATTTAAAAGAATGATTAAAGATATCGAATCTGGAAAAATTAATATGATTATTACCAAAGATATGTCTAGACTTGGTAGAGATTATATTGGTACAGGAGAGTTAATTGAAAAGTATTTTCCAAATAAAAATGTTAGGTATATTGCTATTAATGATGGGATTGATACATTCATAGATAATACTAATAATGATATAGCACCTTTTAAAGCAATAATGAATGATATGTATGCTAAAGATATTTCAAAAAAAGTTAAAACAAGTTTACATTCTAGAATGAAAGAAGGATTATATGTATCTGGAAGATGTCCTTTTGGATATATGAAAGATTCAAATAATAAGAATCATTTAGTTATTAATGAAGAACAAGCAGAAACTGTTAAATTAATATTTGATTTAGCATTAAAAGGTAATACATACCATTATATAGCACAATACCTTACTGAAAGAAAAATTAAAACACCAGCATCTTATTACAACTATGTTTGGAATACGAAGTGTATAAATACAAATTGTATATCACAAGAATATGGAGTATGGGTTGATACAACAATTAAGGCAATTCTTACTAATCAGATATATGTTGGAGATACAGTTCAGGGTAAGACTAAAAAGATTAATTATAAACTTAAAAAGACAGTTAAGAATAAACCAAATGATTTTATAATAGTCGAAAATACTCACGAAGCAATTATAGATAGAGATACTTTTAATTATGTTCAAACGCTTTTACCTAAAAATGTTAAAAGACCAGAGAAGAAAAGATTTTATTTACTAGATGGACTGTTATATTGTGGAGATTGTAAACACCGTATAACTATTAGATATCAAACTAAAACTGGTAGAAGTTATACAACCTGTGATTATTATAGAACTTATTCTAAATATCATGTTTGTACAACTCATACAAATAATTATGAAACATTAGAAAGTGTTGTTTTAGATAACATTGTAGAAGTATGTAAAAGTTATTTAGATAAGAATAAAATAAAAGATTCTATTGGCAATATAAGTCCCGTAGATAATACTTTAAAGATTAAAAAACAAATTGAAAGTCTAGAACTTAGTAATAATAAACTAACAGAAAACTTAGATAAAAACTATATGAATATGTTAAAAGGTATTATTGATGAAGAACAATATATAAGAATAAGTGAAAATCTAAAACAAGAAATAGCAAATAATAAATCAAATATTGATAATCTTAAAAATGAAAATAGTGAATCTAATAAAATAGACAAAAAACAAGTAGAAAAATATATAAATGAATTTTTATCATTAGAAAATCCAACTAGAGAATTAATAATTAATTTAGTTGAAAAAATCTACATCTATCAGGATAAAACGATAGATATTATATTTACATTTAAAAATGTTACATAAAAAATGTAACTGGGGATAGTCTATGGAGTATAGCAAACAACTATGGCATAACAGTAGACAAATTAAAAAATGCCAATGGTATCACCAATAACATGTTAACTATCGGACAAGAACTAATTATTCCTGTTTCAGTTCCATCAGATTCAACTAATACAACTACCTACGTAGTCAAAAGAGGGGATAGTCTTTGGCTAATAGCAAATAAGTATAATACAACAGTAGATAATTTGAAATCACTAAATAACTTATCAACTAATTTACTAACTGTTGGACAAGAGTTAATTGTACCAGCAAACTAAAGGATTAAGTCCTTTTTTCTTTGTCAACTTGGTGTAAATAGAAATAATTAAATAAGAATAATAATCAGATTAATCTATTGAAAAAATTCAAATAAAATATAACTTATTTATTGACTATAAAACAAATGTTTGATAAAATATTTGCGAGGTGATGAATTTTGAATCAAGATAAAATACATTTAGTAAACAAAATATTTAATAATGAAACAATTAGAACTGTTTGGGATAAGGAAAAAGAAAAATACTTTATTAGTGTTGTTGATATTGTTAGTGTTGTATCAGAAAGCGATAATCCAAGAAATTATTGGAAGGTTTTAAAACATAGATTAAAAAAAGAAGGGAATGAGTCGGTTACAAATTGTAACCAACTGAAATTGAAAACTTCTGATGGCAAATACTATAATACTGATGTAGTTGATATTGAAGGAATGTTTAGAATAATTGAATCTATTCCTAGTAAGAATGCTGAGCCAATTAAACAATGGTTGGCAAAATTAGGTAGTGAGAGAATAGATGAGACTTTTGATCCATCAATAGCAGCACAAAGAGCAATAGATTTGTATAGGTCTAAAGGCTTTGATGAAAAGTGGATTGCTAAGAGAATAAAGGGAATTCAAGATAGAAAGCAACTTACAGATATATGGAAAGATGGTGGAATAACTGAATCAAAAGAATATGCAATTTTAACAAATGAGATTTATAAAGAATGGTCTGGTATGACTGCAAAACAATATAAATCATTTAAAGGACTTAGAAAAGAATCATTAAGAGATAATATGGATAATATTGAACTAATATTAACTGACTTATCAGAAGAAGCAACTAAAAGAATAGCATCTAAACAAAAGCCACAAGGATTAACAGAAAACATTAAAGTAGCACATAAAGGTGGAAATATAGCTAAACAAGCAAGAAACAATCTTGAAAAAGAACTTGGTGAACCTGTTATAACAAAAAATAATAAATTAAATTATGAATATAAAGAAGAAAAGAAAATTGAAATGAAATAAGTAACTATTAAAAATGATTAAGTTTCTTTCTTTGTTAACTTAGTGTAAAAGAAAAGGAAATATGCTATAATTAGTATGTAAAGTAATATCATTTATAGACAAGGAAGTGTATTGATTTGTTAGATAATGCAATAAAATTACTAAATAAAATAACTGATAATGGCTATGAAGCATACTTAGTAGGAGGATTTGTAAGAGATTACCTACTTGACATAAAGTCTAGTGATATTGATGTTACCACTTCAGCTACCCCTAAAGAACTAATGGAAATCTTTAATGACGCATGCCTACCTACTAATGAGTATGGTTCAGTAACCGTTATGTATAATAATACACGTTTTGAAATAACAACCTTCAGAAAAGAACAAACTTATAAGGATAATCGTCATCCAGAAGAAATAATCTATATAAAGAATCTTAATGAAGACCTTTTAAGAAGAGACTTTACCATCAATGCAATATGTATGGATAAAGATAAAAAAATAATTGATCCCTTAAATGGAAGACAAGATTTAGAAAGAAAAGAAATCCATACGATAAAAGATGCTGATACGGTTTTTAATGACGATGTTTTAAGAATATTAAGAGCAGTAAGATTTGCCACAACACTAGATTTTACTATTGGTTCTTTAGAAAAAAATGCTATAATAGAGAACAAATATCTTCTTGACACACTATCAATGGAGAGAAAAAAACAAGAATTAGATAAGATATTCAGTAGTTCTAATGCAATTAAAGGGATAAATCTTTTAAAAGAATTAGAACTAGATAGTATCTTAAAATTAAATAATCTTTCTAAGGTTAAACCTTGTAGCCAGTTGATTGGAATATGGACACAACTAGGTGTTGATAATATTTATCCGTTTAGTAATAATGAAAAAGACTTGATGGAAAATATTAGAAAAGTATTAAACTCATCACCACTAAATCCTTTAACACTCTATGAATGTGGACTATATCCTTCTGTAGTAGCAGGAGAGTTGATGGGATACTCTAATAAAGACATAAATGAAGCCTATTTGGAACTACCTATTCATAAACAAAGTGATTTAGATGTAACAACTGAGGAAATACTTAACTATCTAGAAAAAGAAGCAGGTTGTTTTCTAAAACCACTTTATGATTATTTAATAAAAGCAGTACTAACAAAGAAAATAGAAAATAATAAAGAACAAATTTTAAAGATATGTAAATACTATGTAGAGGAGGAATATAATGAGTCAAGATAAGTTACAAAAATTTTTATCCCAAAAAGCAATTACTATTCCCTTATTTCTATTACAAAATATTGGTTCCTTAGCACTAAGTATAGAAGAGTTTTTGTTTCTAATGTATTTAAAAGATAAAGGTGAAAGATTTGTTTTTAATCCTATAAAAATGGAAGAAGACACAGGGTTTGATAAAATGAAAGTGATGCAGTTAATATCTAATCTTACTGATAAGAAATTGATAACTCTAGAAACTACAAAAAATGACAGTGGAGTCTTAGAAGAAATGTTAGATTTAACCCCTTTTTATAAAAAATACTTGTCATTATTTATCGATAGTACTGTAGAAAAAGAAGATAAAGAAGTACCTAAAACTCTATTTGAAGAAATAGAAAGAGAATTTGGTAGAACTCTTAGTCCTAACGAACTAGAATTTATTAAAGCATGGCTTGATACCTTTGATAAAGATGTTATTTTAGAAGCAGTTAAAAAAGCCACTCTTAATGGTGTATCTAGTATTCGCTATATTGATAAAATACTTTATGAATGGGATAGAAAAGGAATCAAGAAAAAAGAAGATGTAGAACATTTCTTAAATTTAAAGAAACAAGAAGAAAAAGAACCTGTAGAGGTCTTTGATTATGACTGGTTTGATGAAGATGACGAAGAGTGAGAAAAGAGAGATAATTTCTAAATACTTAGATGAACTTTTTCCTAATCCTAAATGTGAACTAATTTATCATAATGATTATGAACTGCTAATAGCCATAGTCTTAAGTGCTCAAACTACTGATAAAAGAGTAAATATGGTAACACCAATCCTTTTTAGTAAATATCCTACCTTAGAAAAATTAAGTGAGGCACCAATAGATTTATTAGAAGAGATATTAAAACCAATCGGTTCTTTTAGAAAGAAAGCTGTCTATGTTAAAGATATCGCTTATAATCTAACTACCAAATATCAAGGAGTTGTTCCTACTGATAGAGAAAAACTAGAAAAGTTAAAAGGAGTAGGGAGAAAGACAATCAACGTATTTCTTAGTGAATATTATAACTTTCCAGCTATAGCAGTAGATACACATGTAGAAAGAATAAGTAAAAGATTAAGAATAGCAAGTAAGAAAGCTACAGTATTAGAAGTAGAAGAAAAACTTCAAAAATTTTTCCCAAAAGATGAGTGGGCTAAGAGACACTTACAGCTAGTATTATTTGGAAGATATTATTGTAAAGCTGTAAAACCGGATTGTTCATCTTGTCCTTTAAAAGAACTATGTAGAGATTTTAGAAAGTAAAATATGACAAAATTTGTATAAATAAGTTAATTAAAGTGTATTTTCTAATACATTTTTTTCTTTAGTGTGTATAATTATTATAGAAAGGATAGAAAAATGATAGAGTTAAGAGAAGTAAGTAAGAAATATAAAAATAATACTATTCTAGATGATGTTTCTTTAACTATAGAAGATGGAAAGCTAATAACACTTATCGGTGAATCTGGTTGTGGAAAAACTACTACTTTAAAAATGCTTAATAAACTAATTACACCTACTAGTGGAGAAATATATATAGATGGTAAAAATATTAAAGACTTAAATGATATAGATTTAAGAAGAAATATGGGATATGTAATTCAACAAACAGGACTATTCCCTCATATGACTATCAAAGAGAATATAGAAATAATTGCTAAAACAGAAAAATATTCTAAAGAAAAAATTTATAAGAGAATAAAAGAAGTATTAAGAATGGTTGGTTTAAAAGAAGAAATGCTAGATCGTTATCCTAGTGAATTATCAGGTGGGCAACAACAAAGAATAGGTATAGCAAGAGCTTTTATGACTGATCCTAAAATTATTTTAATGGATGAACCATTTTCGGCACTTGATCCTATATCAAGAGCGAGTTTACAAGAAGAATTATTAAAAATTCAAAGTAAGTTACATAAGACTATAGTATTTGTAACACATGATATGGATGAAGCTATTAAATTAGCAGATAAAATAGCAATTATGGAGCAAGGAAAATTAGTTCAGTATGATAACCCAGAAAATATTTTAAAACATCCAGCTAATCAATTTGTAGAAAACTTTGTTGGGAAGAAAAGAATTTGGAGTCAACCATCCTTAATAAAAGTAGCTGACTTGATGATAGAACATCCAATAACTGGTTCGCCTGAATATTCAATATTTTATTGTTTAAACAAAATGAAGATGATGAAAATAGATAGTCTAATGATTGTTGATGAGAAAGGCATGTTTTTAGGGTGCTTATATGCAGAAAGTTTAGTTGGAGCTAAAGCTAGTAAGAAAAAAGCTAAGGACTTTATGATAAGTGATGTTATAACTGTTAGAAAAGAAGAATCAATTATAGAGTTAGTGAAAATAGTTAAAGAAAATAGATTAGCTAATATTCCTGTTGTTAATATAGATGGAACCTTAGCTGGCTTAATTACAAGAAGTAGTTTAGTAACAGCCTTATCACAGCAATTTCTTGAGGAGGATGAGTAATGGTAACATATTTTTTTGAAAATAGAGCACAGATTTGGTCTTTACTCCTTGAACATATTGAATTAACTTTCTTTGCTGTAGCTTTAGCTATAATTATTGGAATACCAATTGGTATCTTAATAAGTTATATAAAGAAATTAAATAAACCTATATTAGGACTAGCTAGTGTCTTTCAAGCAATACCTAGTATGGCCTTACTTGGATTTATGATACCATTTCTAGGAATAGGTAGAGTTCCAGCTATTGTAGTAGTAGTTTTATATTCACTTCTACCAATAATTAAGAATACAGCAACCGGAATATCTGGTATCTCTGATACAATGATAGAGTCAGCTAAAGGAATAGGCTTAACGAATTTACAAATATTATTCAAAATTCAAATTCCGCAAGCATTACCTATTATTATGGCAGGAGTTAGAATATCTGCTGTTTCTGCTGTAGGATTAATGACTATGGCTGCCTTTATTGGTGGAGGTGGACTTGGTTATTTAATCTTCTCTGGTATTAGAACAGTTAATAATAATCAAATCTTAGCAGGAGCCATACCAGCTTGTCTTTTAGCACTTTTTGTAGACTACTTATTCTCTATAGTAGAAAGACTAGTAACCCCAGTAGCTTTACAATTAAAAGGTAAAAATAAAGAAAAAGTATTAAAAGCAAGACGAAAAGATAAAGTAAT
>OGOG01003549.1_pt1 | contig 11692 bp, 10 predicted proteins | sample 1552581 | NCBI WGS metagenome assembly OGOG01 (sample SAMEA2580152, study PRJEB22360) | human gut metagenome | biome: human gut; feature: human-associated habitat; material: faeces | place: Denmark | collected 2008/2010 | reverse complement strand
ATGCAGAGCGCCTTCAGCGCCGCCCTCGACCAGGCCATGGAGGAGAGCGGGCTTGACACGGCGACAGCGCAGGGTGCAGCGGTCGAAGATTCCGGATCTGCGACTGAGCCCCAGGCGGCCGAGCAGAGCGCATCGGACGCGGCCGCTTACGGCGTCACCATCGACGGCTGCCGGGTGACTGAGGACTACCAGGGAAATCCGGCTGCCGTGGTGACCTATACCTTCACGAACAATTCCGACGAGGCGACCAGCTTCATGGTGGCGCTTTATCCCAAAGTGTTCCAAAACGGCGTTGAGCTGGGCACAGCCATCGGCAGCGATTGGGATTCCGAGAAGTACTCGAGCGATGTGAAGCCTGGTTCCTCTACGACGGTGGAGATGGGCTACGCCCTGGAGGACATGAGCGACATCACGGTTGAGGTCGAGGAGCTTTTGAGCTTCAGCGACGCCGTCTTGGCCGAGCAGACGTTCTCGCTGAGCTAGCGTGCCTGATGGCGCACGTCTCGGGCGCCCGTCTCCGAAGGCGGGCGCTCGAGGCGCTACAATAGGGGCTTCGTGATATGGGTCGAAGGAGAAAGAAGCGCGTGGAGGAACCGCTGACAGAGGATATGCTGGCCGAGCTCTTGGACGCGCCGGATCCGCGGGCGTTCATCAAACGGCGCGAGGTGGGCGAGCGCAGCTTGGCGGAGTACCTGGACGCCCTTCTGCTAGAGAAGGGGCTGAAGCGCTCAGTGGTGGTGAGAGAGGCCGGTATCAACGAGACCTTCGGCTACCAGATTTTCACCGGCGCTCGGCGCGCCTCGCGGGATAACTTGCTGAAACTTGCCTTCGCTATGGGGTGCTCGTTGCGCGAGACGAACCGCCTTTTGCAGGCGGGAGGCGCCAACGAGCTGTATTGCAAGAATCGGCGAGATGCCATTGTCATCTTCGCCATCAGCCATGGCTATACGCTGCAGAAGACTGAGGAGGAGCTTTACCGGTTCGGCGAGGCGACCATTAGCTAACTTTGGTACCATGGCATTTATGGAAAACGACCCTCTTGCCGCATACCTTGACGCCCTTGCCCGCGACGTGTGCTATCGCGTCGATGAGGTATTGAAGACGGCGCCCCACGAGACGACCGAGGTGGTGTACTTTGTGGGGGCCAACGCGGCGGAGCTCGGACCGTTCGTTCGCAAGCGCATCGCGGTTGATGCGGCCATGGGAGACGCCTACGGCCACTTGTTCCAAGCGCAGCGCGCCGGGCGTCGCTTCCGACATTTGCCGCGCATCTACGATGTTCATACCACTGGCAACGAGCTGGTGGTGGTCATGGAATACATCCAGGGACGCACGCTGCGGGACGAGGTGTACGAACGCGACGGATCGGTCGCCCTGGCGGCGCAGTGGTTTCCACTCCTTTGCGACGGGGTGATGGAATTGCACGAGCAGTTCTCGCCGCCTTTGATCCATCGCGATTTGAAGCCAACGAACATCGTGGTGAGCGATGCGGGTCTCACGATCATCGACTTCGGCATTGCCAGGGCCTTTCGCGAGGGGGCTGCGGGGGACACGGCTCATTTCGGCACGCGCTGCTACGCGCCGCCCGAGCAGTTCGGCTACGGGCAGACCGACGAGCGCAGCGACGTGTACGCGCTGGGAATGCTGCTCTACTACCTGCTGGCCGAGCGCGATCCGTCGCCGTCGGTGGCTGCGGCGGGATTCGCGGGGCCGGAAGTGCCTTTCGCGCTGCGCCCCGTGCTCCAGCGCGCCTGCGCCTTTGATCCGGCGGCCCGCTTCCAGACGGTGCGCGACCTGAAGGCGGCGTTCCTCGCGGCGCTCGCCCCAGCCGGGGCTTCTCCTGCAGATCGGGGTGTCGTTGTGACCCAGGTCGCCGGCGCGGGTCGGGTTTCCCCTGCGGATTGGGCCGCGACGGCGGTGAGTGCCGCAGCTCCGATCGATGACAGACCGCATGGCGTAGTCGTTTCTCGGGTAAGGCGTGCTTTCTCGACGCTCTCCTCCGGTGAGACGGCAGGGCTCGTGGTCGATGTCGCCCTCTTGGTGGTGTGGCTGCTGTTCATGGCAGTTCTCATCGCAATGCCGTTCACGCCCGACGAACGTTACGCCACCTGGCCGTTCTGGCTGATCGCCTTTCAGTATTGGACGTTCGGTATTCCGTTCTTCACGGGCTTTCTTTTCATTTTGACCGACGTCCGCGTTTTACGTCGGGCGGCTCCGAGGCTTCGCCTTCTGCAGGGAGCTCGTTTGCGAATCTTGGGCATCGCGCTGGTTGTCGTGGGCGTGATAGCCGTGGGCGTGACGATGGCGATCGCGAACGCCATGGGACTTCCGACCGGCTCGTAGGGGGCCGAGCTTCCGCTCCATCCGTAGGGGGCGACCTCGGTCGCCCCTCACAAGAGGGATAACCTTGCCTGATGAGGGCTGACCAAGGTCAGCCCCTACGGGATGTGGCTGCGCGACGCTAGCCTTCCCGGCGGGTTTCCCAGAAGGCGACGGCGCTGGCGGCGGCGACGTTGAGGGAGTCGACCCCATGGTGCATGGGGATGCGCACGGTCCAGTCGCAGGCGGCGATGGTGGAGGCGGCCAGGCCGTCGCCTTCCGTGCCCAGTACGAGGGCCAGCTTGTCGGCTGCCTTCAGGCGCGTATCGGCGATGGAAAGCGCGTCGTCGGCCAGGGCCAGGGCGGCTGTGACAAAGCCGGCCTCGCGCAGGCGTGCCACGCCCTCGCACGCCCAATCGCGCGCGTGCCCGATGCGGGCCCAGGGCACTTGGAACACCGTGCCCATGGAAACGCGCGACGCGCGGCGGAACAGCGGGTCGTGGCAGGCCGGCGTGAGCAGCACCGCATCGATGCCGAGGGCGGCGGCGCTGCGGAAGATGGCCCCGATGTTGGTGTAGTTCGTGACGTCCTCCAGCACGGCGACGCGGTGGGCGCCAGTAAGCAGGGCGGCCAGGTCGGGCTCGGGCGGCCGGTGAAAGGCGGCCAAGGGCCCGCGGGTCATCTCGTAGCCGGTGATGGAGCGCATCTCCTCCGAGGAGACCACGGCCACGGGGGCGGCCGGATTAGCCGTGTGCACCTTTTCCAAGAGCGCTTCGGAGGCGGCGAGCCAGCGCCGGTCGGTGAGCACGGCGAAGGGGACGCACCCGGCATTAAGGGCGCGGTCGATGACGTTCACGGACTCAGCGACGAACAGGCCCGACGCCAAGCGCTCCGGCGCGCCCTCCGGGTCGATGGCGCGGGCCAGGCCCACGAGCTGCTTGGGGTCGCGCAGCTGCCCGTCGGTCATAGACGAGAACGGCGCCAGATACGGGTCGCCCCCCGCCAGGAAAGATGTTTGCGACTTGTTCATGGGCCCTAGTATACGTTAGTGCGGCGTCTTCCGCAGCATGGTGGCCGGCGCGGGCGGCAGATAGCGGGCCGGATACACGATGATGCCGGCCTTCCCAAGGCGCGAAAGGGCGGCCATGATCAGCACCGGCATGCCGTAGCAGACGAGCGCCGCCCCCACGGCCGCCATCCACGGTGCTGCTGTGACGGAGATGCCGGCCGCCTTCCAAAGATGGAAGTACAGGGCGAGGCAGATGCCGTGGAAGAGCCAGATGGCCATGGTGTAGCGGGTCACGAAGCCGTAGAAGCGGTTCTGCCGCCCGCTGCGGAACACGGTGGAGAACAGGGAGGTCGCCCACAGCACGCCGAGCGCGTCCAGAACGGCGTGGGGCGTCTCGCCGGTCCAGCCGGCGTAGAAGGCGATCACGCTGGTGGCCACCCACAGGGCGCCGAGGGCCCAGGCCTTCTCGGATCCGCGCACGAGGGGCAGGCCCCGGTAGAGCGCCATGGCCATGCCGCCGGCGACCCAGATCCAGTTCTCGGCCACGGAGGTGACGGCGTAGGGGAGGCGCGCGGCCATCTCGGCGGTGGCGGGCAGCGAAGCGAGCGCCACGATGGCCGCTTTCGCTGCGACGGCGGCGAACAGGAGGCCGCTGGCGTTGCGGCGGCTCTTCACGGTGGGGGTGATGGCGTAAATGATGAGGCAGGTATAGAAGTAGCCGACGGGAATGACGGGCTCGATGAAGAGCGCGCGGAGGAGATCGGCGACCGACAGAGGCGGCTTCGCGCCGACGGCCGAGTTCGTGAGCAGCACGAGCACGGTGAACGCTGCGAAGGGGATGCCCATGAGCGCCAGCTCGCGGCGGAGGTTCTGGCCCCAGGCGCGAGGGGTGCGCGTCGTGCGGTAGCGCTGGTAGAGAAAGCCCAGGCAGAAGTAGAAAATCGGCAGCTGGAAGGGAACGAGGTACTCGAGAATCCACCGACTAGCGGTCGAGGGGGTGAAAAGGCCCTGGGCGCTGCAGGTGGTGATGAGGGTGCCAAAGGCGATGAGGAGGGACGCGGTGGCTTCCACGTTGTGCGTCCAGACGTCCTTGGGGCCGCCGGAGCCGTGGCCGTGCATCTCGCCTTCGGGGACGTCGGGCGTCTTTCGAGAGCGGCTTCCCGCAAATGTTGCCGAGTCTTTCGGGCGGCCGTCAGGGGAGGCGGTCGTTGCGCTTTCGAGTTGCGGCGATGCAGGGCACGCTATGTCGGCGAAGTTGCTCATGGGTTCACGGTAGCACGCGGGCACCACGACGAAGGCGGCGCGCGGGCGTCTGTTTCCCCAATGATGACCTCTCGCGGACGCGCCTGCGAGTGCCGGCGCCGCCTAGCAGATGGGCGGGCGCGCTAGCGAACGGCGCTGGCTATGGCCGTCCTCCCTCCTGCCTGCCGTGGCGCAGGGCCGCCCTGCTGCGGAGGGTCGTGGGGCTGCCAGCGGGACGGTCGGGATCTCCGCGCTCTTGCTCGCTGCCAGGGTTTTGCGCGGGGAGGCCCGTCGCCGGGTTGTCGGAGCCGCCCCCGGGCAAGCAGGTATTTTGGCCGCGGAGGGCGCATCCGGGGCGCGCGGCGCCTCGGCCGTCGGGCGGTGTCGTTTGGTTGCTGCGGCAGCAGGGAGTGTCGCGACGGGCGCCGTCACTCCGGTCGTCGTTGCGCTCGTCGGCCAGGATGACACGCTCGAAATCGCGCCGATTGCTGACATAGGCCTTCCGGAAGATATTCGTGGCATGGAATTGCACCGTGCGCACGGCCAGGTGCCGCTCGGCGGCGATGGTCGCATAGCTTTGATGCTGCAGGATGAGCTTGGCGATGGGCATCTCCTTGGGCGTGAGGCCCAGACTGTCCAGCTCTCCCTGGATCTGCTCGGCACGGGTGACGCGACGCATTTGCTGCGTGCGCAGGCTTCTCTCCCGCAAGGCCAGCATCATGCCGAGTGCCGCCAGGGCGCAGGCCGCTGCCAAGGATCCGAACACGAGGGTCGACTGGTCGAGGTTCGCCGGCGCTGGCGCTCCGGCGGCGAACGAAACGGCAGCGCCGATGAGCACGAGAGCTAGCCCGAAGGAAGCCACGGCGCCTGCGAACAGGAGCGCGCCCGTCCGGTCGGTGCGCTCGCCGGTGTTTTCGCGGTTGAGCGGGGAGGGATGGAGGATGGGCGGGATCAGACCGCCGGGGTGGGCAGCTTTCAGCATGATAGTATCCTTTTGTCGGAAGGGGGAGACCCTTCGGTTGGTGGGCGCATCCGTGATGAGGCAAGGACGTCCGTGCGCCGCGGGTTGTGCCGCAGTGCGCCTGAGCGCCAGGAAGAGGGCGAGGCCTGTTGAGTTGAAAGCTGCGTTTGCCGGGCCGGAAAAACATTTCGCTTCCGGTCTCTCGCGGGTGTCCCATGATACCCCAATGGAACTGACATCGTTGGTAAAAGTGCGATCTTCGATAGTTTTATTACCACGATGCTTGGTGTTCGTTGGCGCATCGTTGCTTTCGAAAAGAGGCTTTGAGCAGGGAAAACGAACCTGCTTGCTATGTTGTATCTGGCATGAAATCGGCTACGTGCACAAGCCGTGGTGGAATGGGCGGCACGCGCGACACGACGGGTTGTGTCGCGCGCTGCGAGCGCTGGGCTGGCCGGCGCCTCGGTAGACCAAAGTGACAAACGTGGACTTTCTCCGTAGGAATCCTGACGATTCGCAGTGCCGTGATAGCATTTCCGAGGCTCGAAAGAGGGAGTGCCCCTTGTGCGCTTTTCCTCGTGTTGGCGGCGCGCTCTGGCCTGGGTTGCCGCTCGCTGCTCGGGCCGACAGGCAAGCAAATCGTACGGAGGCAGTTTCTGTGGACATGTTCATCGAAGTTCTGAAGGCGTTCTTCATCGGCGTCGTGGAGGGCATCACCGAATGGCTGCCCATCTCTTCCACGGGCCACATGATTCTCGTGGACGAGTTCGTGAAGCTGAACGTGTCGGCGGAGTTCCTGGAGCTGTTCTTAGTGGTCATCCAACTGGGCGCCATCATGGCCGTGCTCATCCTGTACTTCCATAAGCTGAACCCGTTCTCGCCGAAGAAGACGTCGGCCGAGAAGCGCGGCACGTGGCGGCTGTGGGGCATGGTGGCCATCGGCTGCATCCCGGCGGCGGCCATCGGACTTACGCTGGACGACTTCTTCAACGAGTACTTCTACAACGCGTGGACGGTGGCCATCGCCCTTATCGTCTACGGCGTCGTGTTCATCCTGCTGGAGCGGCGCAACCGTCGGCGCGAGGCAGCCTACCTGGCCAGTCGCGCCCCTCGGCGTCCCCGCGGCGCCCATGCGCGTCCCGTGCCCGAGGTGGGTCCGGGCGACGATGGCGACGACGCCGAGATGGCCCTGTTCCGCGTGCGCACCGTGGACGAGATCGACTGGAAGACGTCGCTGAAGATCGGCTGCTTCCAAATGCTCGCCATCATCCCCGGCACGTCGCGCTCGGGCTCCACCATCATCGGCGGCATGCTGTGCGGCTGCTCGCGCACGGCGGCGGCGGAGTTCACGTTCTTTCTCGCGATTCCCGTCATGTTCGGCTGGGGCGTGCTGAAGCTCATCAAGTATCTGATGGCCGTGGGTCTGGCCATGACGGCCACCGAGATCGCCGTGCTCGTGGTGGGCATCGTGACGGCATTCGTGGTGTCGGTGATCTCCATCAAGTTCCTCATGGGCTACATCAAGAAGAACGACTTCACGGCGTTCGGCGTCTACCGCATCATTGTAGGTTTGGTGGTGCTCGCCTACTTCGGCGTGAAGGTGCTGCTGTAGCCGACGCAAAAGCGGCGCGATTTCAACGTGAATTAACCGTGCGAATCGGGAACGAAGGCCTTCTCGGAAAAGCTTGCCGTCGGATTCGGGCTGTTTTTTCGAGTTGTTAGACTTTAGGTACGCGCGATGGTTCGCTCAAAAACTGTGGCAGAACAAAATGTGTAAGAAAAGTAATAAAATACGATATATGAGAAGACAAGATGGAAGCAGGCAATCACCTGCGAGCGCGTTGGATGTCTAACAACTCGAAATTCTTGGTGCTGCTCTCCCTGAATCTTTCCTGACGGACGCATCGCTTCTTCGATTGTCTTATGATAATCTTAACGCCGGAATGCGGGGTCGGTGGGTTCCGTAGGCATTGTCTAGGGCAAGAGGAGGAGTCGTGTTCAGCGAACTGGTGGTTGCTTACCTCTTTCTGGGAGGGACAGGGGCGGGCGCGCTCTTGATTGCCGCAGTGCTGATGCTCCTCGCTGACGAGAGAGCCGTGAGCCGCGGAGTGGTTGTGCGCTTCAGAGACAACGGAAGCGCTGCCTATCGCCGACTGTTCGTGCCGATACTCGTGGCCTCGCTGGTAGTCTTAGTGCTGGGGGCCCTGTGCCTTGCGGCTGATGTGGGGCGCCTCGATCGCATCCTTTTGCTGGCGGTTTCATCCCCTTCGAATTATCTGGTCGTAGGATTCTGGGCACTTTTGCTTTGTGGCACGTTGGCGGCAGCCATGCTTCTTGTGTGGCTCGGGGTGCCGTCGGTGTCTCTGCCTCTATTCAGAGCGCTCGCTGTCTTGCTTGCGGCGGTGTCTTTCGTCGCGGTGATCTATACGGGACTGTTGCTGTCGGGTATGCCGTCGGTGCCGTTGTGGTTCGGCCCGTGGCTGCCGGGGCTGTTCGCGATCTCGGCTCTCTCGTGCGGAGTGGCGCTTGTGGGCATGGTGGCAGTATTTTCGGGAATGGCGACGGTTTTCGGCCGAACGATGCGGCAAGTCGTTCGCGCCGATATGGTTCTCCTTGCCCTGGAGGCGGTCGTCGTGGCGCTGTGGCTCGGTGCAGCGTGGCTGGAACACGGCGGCTCGGCTTCCTCGGGGGCAACGCCTACCGATGCGGCCGCGTTGGCATCGATGGCCTCCGTATTGAACGGTGCGTGCTCTCTGCCGTTCTGGGGCGGCCTTGTGCTCGTTGGCCTTGTTGCTCCTTTTGCGATAGAGGCTGTCCTCGCGCGTTGCAATGCGAGTAAGGACGTCGCCGAGGCGTCTCTCGCCTCGCGCGCGTTGCTCGCCAGCGCCGGTTGCGTTCTTGTTGGCGGCGCCTGTTTGCGCGCGGTCGTAGTGGCGGCCGGGATGCTGCCCGTTGTTTCCGTCCCCTTCTAGTCCTTGAGAGAAAGGTCGCCCATGTTTCCCTTCGAAGTTGATCCGACAAGCGACTTGCCCCTGTGGGTGCAGCTGCGCAACCGCATCGCCTACCTCATCAACGACGGCACCCTGGCGCCCGGCGACAAGCTGCCCACGGTGCGCGGCCTGGCTTCGGAAATCTCCATCAACTACAACACGGTGAACAAGGCCTACCTGAGCCTCGTGTCCGACGGGTACCTGGAATCGACGCGGGGTCGTGGCGTGTTCGTGACCGATTTGGGTGCGAAGATGGGTGCGGAAGGGGAGGGTGAGGCCGACGCGGTGCTGGACGAGTGCATCGCCTCGTGTCGCGAGCTGGGCATGGGACTAGACGATATCGAGCGCGCTATGAGCCGAAAGATCAAGCGCCTGAAGTACGACGAGGCCCGTGAGCGCGGCGAGGTGTCCGCTCGCATCATCGATTTCGAGAAGCCCGCCGTGCGGGCTGAGAAGGGGGCGTGACAGCTCGCGTCTCCCGCCCCTGTTTGCGTCTCTGACTGCGCCGAATGACGCCGTCCCGCAAGTCCCGATCTGAAGGAGTTCCCATGTTCGGCAAAGAGAAGTCTTCCGACGAGCGCCGCTTCCGCGTGGCGCCGGATGTGTCTACGGAAGTGGTGGGGGAGCGCGCCTCTTCGGCGGGCGTGCTGCTGTTCTCCGCCGTGCTGTTCGTCGTGGTGCTGGCCTGCGTGCTGGGCGTTGGCGCGCTTGCGATCGGCCGCGTGACCCTAGGACTTATCATCGTAGCCGCGTTGGTGGCGCTTCTTGCCATCGGTTGCTGTCATATCGCTCAGCAGTGGGAGCGCGTGGTGGTGCTTCGCCTCGGGCGCTTTAACCGCGTGTCGGGGCCGGGGCTGTTCTGGACTATTCCCGTCATCGAGTCGAATACCATGCGGGTGGACACGCGCACCCGGGTGACCACCTTCTACGCCGAGGAGACGCTGACGGCCGATCTCGTGCCCATGAACGTGGACGCCGTGCTGTTCTGGCACGTGTGGGACGCCGCCGCGGCCTGCACCGAAGTGGGCGACTTCACCCGCGCCGTGGAGATGGCGGCCCAAACGGCCCTGCGCGACGCTATCGGCCGGGCAAGCGCCGCCGAGGTGGCCATCCGCCGCGAGCAGCTGGATCGGGAGCTCAAACGGGTGCTGGAGGAGAAGGTGGCGCCCTGGGGCGTGACCGTGCTTTCGGTGGAGGTGCGCGACATCCTTCTGCCAAAGGAGCTGCAGGAGGCCATGAGTCTGGAGGCCCAGGCCGAGCAACGCAAGAAGGCCCGCATCATCCTCATGGAGGCGGAGCACGACATCTACGAGATCTTGGACGAGATGGAAGAGCTCATCGGCGACCACGAGGCGGTCTCGCGCCTGCGCACCATGCACCTGCTGAACGAGTCGCTGCGCGAGGGCAAGGGCACCGTCGTCATCCCCAGCGCCTTCGCCGAGGGCTTCAACGAGGGCCTGGGCGACCTGCTCAAGGGCTAACTGTCAAAAATATTTGACAATCACCTCGTTTTCCAATCTATCAAGAATATTTGACATTTTCCCAATATCGGCTAATATCAAGAAAAATTGATATCCGATGGGAGATGTACGATGAAGTGGACCAATGTGTACGGCCTTGACCAGCTCGGGTCGTTTCTCCAGAAAACCCGCAAGGAAAAGGGGTACACCCAAGATGAGTTCGCCGAGATCATCGGTGCCTCCCACGCCACACTCTCGGCTCTCGAAAACGGCAAGGGCGTCAGCTCCCAGACCCTCATGCGCGCCATCAGCGATTTGGGCTTGAAGCTGGTGGTGCTCCCCAAGGGCGCTCAAGCCGAAGTGCATGATGCCCCTGCGTCGGTGGTGTCGCTTCTGCGCTCGCGCCAAGAAGGGGGTCAACAGTGAATTCCGAGACCCTTGAGGTTCGCCTCGGCGGCGAGAAGATTGGGCAACTGGCTCGCACGAAGAATGGCGCTCGTTTCGCGTTCTCGGAAAAGATGGCCTCGGCGCATCCCTTTTCGCCTCTGCTCTCAACGGCGCTCTGCGTGCAAGAGGAGCCCTTCGATGCCCAGCGGACGTTTTCCTGGTTCTCGGGGCTTTTGCCCGAAGACGCGAGGCTCGATGAGCTGCAGCGGTTCTACGGTGTTGCCGAGGGCGACTATTTTGGATTGCTCGCCCAGATTGGTTGGGAGTGCGCCGGCGCCGTTGAGGTGATGCCCTCGGAAGATTGGGCGTTGGCGCGTGCGAGCCAGGAGCTGCCGCGCGAGAAGCGATTGACTCCCGAGGAACTGTCGGCACGTCTGGCGGCATTGCCGTCGCACCCTTACGATGACGCATCTTCTCTGCGGGTGTCGCTTGGCGGCTTTCAGGAGAAGCTGTGCGTGACTGCGAGACCAGAAGACTGGGCTGCGGCTGAGCCAGGCCACAGGGCCTTAAGTTCCGCGGCGCTTCCTTTGGACGGGGCTCCTTCGACGCATATATTGAAGCCGCAGCCCCAGGGTCGGCTTGCGGGATTGGTCGAAGCGGAAGCATGGGGAATGGAGGTCGCACGACATGTGACGGAGACGGCTGGCTCAGCCATTCTCGATTTGCCCGACGCGCCGTCTACGCTGGTTGTGGAACGCTTCGACCGAGTTGAAACCGAAAGAGGGCTTGTGCGGCTGCACCAGGAAGACTGCGCGCAAGCTCTCGGCATAGAACCGGGACGCAAGTACGCGGCAACAGCGACGCCCACGAAAAGCGATCCGACCTATAAGGGCATTGCCGAGCTGCTGTCCCGCTATGCCGCCGACTCGCTGGAAGAGCGCAAGCGGCTGCTGCGGCATCTCTTCGTGAACACCGTTCTGGGAAATACCGACGCTCACGCCAAGAACTACGCGCTGCTCCACGGGGGCGACGAGGTGTGCCTCGCGCCGCTCTATGACGTCGTGCCAGCCCTTGAGATTACGCCGAACGTGCTGTTCATGGGCTTGCGCATCGATGGCTGCATTCGCATCGATAGGATCGAGCGAGAGAATATTGTAGCTGAGGCCCGCTCATGGGGCCTGCCTGCTCGCGTCGTAGACGAAGTGCTTGGAAAGGCGGCGGAAGATGTTCGCCTCGGCATCGCGATTGCCTCCGAGCTGTATCCCGAAGCCGGCGCCCGCCACGCCGCGCCCGCTTTGGAGCGGTTGAAGGCGATGGGATTCTA
>OGOG01003543.1_pt1 | contig 11709 bp, 9 predicted proteins | sample 1552581 | NCBI WGS metagenome assembly OGOG01 (sample SAMEA2580152, study PRJEB22360) | human gut metagenome | biome: human gut; feature: human-associated habitat; material: faeces | place: Denmark | collected 2008/2010 | reverse complement strand
GTAAGCGCGGTGACAGCGGCCTTGGCGGGCTGACCGCCGTGCGCCAGCTGCGCCGCCTGCTGCCGGGCGAAGATATTGTGTATTTTGGCGATACCGGCCGCGTGCCTTACGGTTCCCGCGGGCACGATGTGATCGTGCGGTACGCCCAGCAGGATATCCGGTTCCTGCTTTCCCAGAATGTCAAGTTCATTATGGCGGCCTGCGGCACAGTATCTTCCACCTATCCTTCGGCGGAAGCTGCCCAGCTGCCGGTACCCTACACCGGCGTGATCGGTGCGGCAGCGCAGCTGCTGCCGCCACCAAAAACAAACGCATCGGCGTGATCGGCACAGCGGCCACCATCCGCAGCGGTTCTTATGCCACCCAGCTGAAAGATCTGGTGCCGGGGGTTCAGATTTTTGCCCGCGCCTGCCCCCTGTTTGTACCGCTGGTTGAAAACGGTTATGTGAACGGCGACAAAGTGACCCAGCTGATGATTGAGGAATACCTGACCCCCGTGCGGGATTCCGGCATTGACACCCTGATCCTTGGCTGCACCCACTACCCGCTGCTGAAAAAAATGATCGGCGATTTTGTGGGCGACAGCGTAACGCTGATTGACCCCGGCAAGCTGACCGCCATTGCCGCCGCCACCGCGCTGGATGACCTTGGGATTTCCAGCGGGCGCAGCACCGGTGGCACCACCCGCTTTTTTGTCAGCGATACCCCGGACGGCTTTGCCAAGCAGGAGCGGCTGTTCATGGGCAGCGAAGCGGGCGGCCCGGTGGAACAGATCGCCATTGAAACGTATTAAGGAATTAAACTATTATGGCAAAACCTGTTGAAGAAAATTACCTCATCACCATCAAAGGCACCATGGAGCAGAACGGCGAAAACGACACCGTGGAGCTGATGACCCGCGGCAACTTTGTGCAGCGCGGCAACAGCTACTACATCGTGTATGCTGAAACCGAAGCCACCGGTTACGCCGGATGTACCACCACGGTGCGCGTCAGCCAGGATGCCCGGCTGGTCAGCATGACCCGCTTTGGCAAAACATCCAGCCAGCTGATTATTGAAAAAGGCATCCGCCACCTGTGCCATTACGAAACCGGGTACGGTTCCATCAGCCTTGGCGTGGCCGCTGATGTGATTGAGCACAACCTGCTGCCGGATGGCGGCGAGCTGCAGTTCAGCTACACGCTGGATTCCGGCGCCGAAACCTTAATCAGCCGCAATTCCGTGCTTATCACAGTAGAGCCGCTGAAAAAGCAGGAAACTGAAGTTGAATAAATTTTTAGTTAGGAGTTAGGAAGTAGGAGTTAGGAGTTTTTGGTGTGCGCTGACGCGCACAAATTTTAACGATCAGCTGTGCGGCTGTTTTTCAAAATTGCGGCGCAGGCCGCACCTTAAACTCCTAACTCCTAACTCCTCCCTCCTAACTTCCAAACTGGAGGTACAACGTGAATTACAAATACTATAACCCCCGCAAGGCTGCGCTGGATACGGCGCGTGAGCTGCTGACCGGCGCGCTGAATGCTGCTGTGGCGGACGGTTCCCTTCCGGAAGCCCCGCTGCCGGAATTTATTGTTGAGATTCCCGCCGATGTCAAAAACGGCGATATTGCATCCAACGCCGCCATGGCCGGTGCCCGTGCGTTCCACAAGGCTCCGCGTCAGATTGCACAGGCCATTGTGGACCACCTGAACCTGGAGGGCAGCCTGTTCGACCGTGTAGAGATCGCGGGCCCCGGCTTCATCAACTTGTTCCTGGGTGCCCACTGGTTTACCAGCGTGCTGCAGGCTGCTGCCACTGAGCCGGAATACGGCCGCACGGACGGCGGTGCAGGCAAGCGCTACAACGTTGAATTTGTTTCCGCCAACCCCACCGGCCCCATGCACATGGGCAACGCCCGCGGCGGTGCTCTGGGCGACTGCCTGGCTGCCTGCCTGGACTGGGCCGGTTATGATGTGACCCGCGAGTTCTACATCAACGATGCAGGCAACCAGATCCAGAAGTTCGGCAAGAGCCTGGCCATCCGCTACCTGCAGCTGTACAAAGGCGAAGAGGCCGTTCCCCTGCCGGAAGAATGCTACCAGGGCGCTGACATTATTGCTCGCGCCAAAGAGTTTGCCGAAATTCACGGCGATTCCTATGTCGATAAGGACTTTGAAGAGCTGAAAGATGCCCTGATTGCCGATGCCCTGCCCAAGAACATTGCCGGGCTGCAGCGCGACCTGGGCAAGTACCGCATCACCTATGATGTCTGGTTCCACGAAAGCGACCTGCACAAGAGCGGCGCTGTGGATGATGTCATCAAAATCTTGATGGACAAGGGTGCCTGCTACAAGGCCGAGGATGGTGCCATCATGTACCGCAGCGCCCAGTATGCTTCCAAGTACGGCGTTGTAAACCGCAAGAAGGACGAAAACGCCGACGGCGAAGAGGAAGCCAAAGACGAAGTTCTGGTACGCGCCAACGGCATTCCCACCTATTTTGCCGCCGACATCGCCTACCATTACAACAAGCTGGCCGTGCGCGGTTTTGACCGTGCCATCGACATTTGGGGTGCCGACCATCACGGCCATGTAGCCCGCATGAAGGGTGCCATGGACGCCGTTGGCCTGGACGGCACCAAGTTGGATGTTGTGCTGATGCAGATGGTCAACCTGATGCGCGACGGCAAACCGGTGCGTATGAGCAAGCGTACCGGCAAGGCCATCACCCTGACCGACCTGCTGGACGAAGTGCCCATTGATTCCGCACGTTTCTTCTTCAACCAGCGTGAAAGCTCCTCCACTCTGGATTTCGACCTTGACCTGGCTGTGCGCAACGACAGCGAAAACCCGGTCTACTATGTCCAGTACGCCCACGCCCGCATCTGCTCCGTGCTGAAAAAGCTGGAAGCCGCCGGTGTGACCTTTGAGGGTGCCGATGCCCTGGATGCCAGCCTGCTGACTGACCCCAGTGAGCAGGCTCTGATGCGTCTGCTTTCCGCTTTCCCGGCTGAGATTGCTGCCGCAGCAGAAAAGTATGACCCGGCCCGCATTACCCGTTATGTTATCGACATTGCCACGGCGTTCCACCGCTTCTACAATGCCTGCCGCATTCTGGAAGCTGACCCTGCCGTTCGCCAGTGCCGCATGGCCCTGTGCCTGGCCGTGCGCAGCGTGATCCGCAACGTGCTGACCATGTTCAAGGTTACGGTGCCGGAGAGCATGTGAATTCGTTAGGAGCTGAATTAGAAATTAGGAATGAGCAATTAGGAATTGGGGCTGTCTGATTACTAAATGCTTATTGTAATGATTTCTGGGGCTAACTTCTTTTAGCTTCTTTTCTCTATTACTTTAAGGCAACACCGCACAATTCCCGCCTTACGGCTTAAGCACCGCTCCGACGGCTGCGGCACGGCATCTGCGTTGCCAAAATGCTCGATAAGACATCCAGTATTATCTGCGCTTTTGGCCTAGCATCTGCCGCACCTCGCTCGCCGTATCGGCACTTAGAATTATGCGGTTTTGCCTTAACGATTCTTCAATACAAACTAAAAAGCGTGGGCCTGCCAACCGACAGGCCCACGCTTTTGCACACCCAGCATATTTATTATACCACATTCGTCAAGGCAATATCTATCCATAACATGCACGAATAATTCATATTTTGTTTGGGATATCTGCGAATAGACAAATTCCTTAGGGTATTGTATAGTATAGTCACAGAAAGAAAACAGCCGGAGATAAGGAGCTAAAAGCTCCAAGCAAAAGCCACTTTCAATAGCATCGGAACAAGGCACGGCGGTTTTCCCGACAGCTTCAAGCAGATTTCGCAAAGGCTTCCAGTAAGAGGTCTAAATGGGAACACTTGAAGAACTCCGGGAAAGCAGGGACCGGGAGGCTACCGAAGGACTTGAAAGTAAGATGGCAAAGCCGGCAGGATTCGTAAGGAAGGAGGCTCAAGTCCAATGGCTAATTTCAAAGATCCCATTCATCACCGGCGGGCCTGGGCCTGCTGAAAGCAAACGAACCTCATTAACAGCCGCAGGTCATTACCTGTAAAAGATATAAAAGTTAAGATGCAAGGTTCGTAGCTTGCTTAAAATGCAGTGCTCAGGAAATCCCGTCAGAAAAAGTTCCCCGCGTTTACATAGATTAGATGAAGAACTGACGACAGGATTCTAAATAGAAAATTACAGGTTCAAAACCTGGTACGCAAAAGCGTAAATAGAAACCCAGAATCACCGGTGATTGTTATGAAAGATCTAACTCCGCCGAACAAATAATGCTTCACCTGATCTGGCTGGTGCAAGCGCACCGCCCCCCAAAAGGAGAAACTCCGATGTACTAGAGCAAAGAGGAATCAACCTCTGGCATCAAATTCAGGTACCCTGCACAAAATTATTGAAGTTCACTTCCCCGTTCCACAGATGCACCAAGAATCGTTTTCCTTGCAAAATGTTTCCAGGCAGCAAATAACGAACCAAAGGGAATCAGAAATTTCAAGCAAACGCAAAATCATCGAACAACAGCGAATGAAACCCGTTTCCGATTTGCAAAACAAAGAAAACCAGGTTTAAAAACATTCGATCAAAGTTAAAGGATGAGGTTGCCATGAAAATGTGCAAACGGTCCGAAAAATAATACAATCGGGTATGAGGCTATGACTCCAATCAAGTAAGTTCGCTCCAGCGCCATAAGGGTAGAAGGCGCTGGAGCTTTTTTGTTGTGTTGTGCCGGATGTTTCCGGTCTGCTTATCTCCTCTCGTTTACTTTTGTCTGCATCATTTTTGTTTTGCTGCCGCGCTCTAACGCAGCAAATCACGCTAAACACGGCTCTCCCTCCGCCCACAACATTGCACTGTGCGGCGGAGAGTTTTTATGTTTGCGGGCTTTTGTGGAGTATTACGGTACCGGTATTCCATCGTAATTTCGGTTTTCTGAATTTTATTGTTGACATTTCTGTAATATTGCGTTATGATAGCCACAAGGTCCAGAATTTTACAGAATACTGGAATGATAGGTTTTTCGCTATTTTTGACTTTTCAGATACACCCTAGGATTCCGGTATTTCCGCTGTAAGTTTTGTTTGGCGTTTCCTTGGCAGAGGGTACACCAAAATTCTCTTGTTCACCTTTTTTCTTCGTGAAGTGTGCAGCAGCGCTTCACCATTTTTTAGCTATTGTGATTACAGATTTCTGTTACATTAAAGGAGGCTTTATGGAACAACTTACGATTGATACCGGCTTGCGCGAATACGCGGTCAATGGCGGGCCGGAGCACGGCGGCGGAGTGCTGCGCTTTAACCCCAGCGACCCCAATGTTTACAGCCGTTTTTGCACCCTGCAAAATCAGCTGCAAGAGCTGGAACAGCAGGTGCAGGCGCAAAGCCCCACTGGGACCGATGCCATACAGCTGCTGGCCCAGGCGGATCAGCGCGCCAAGGGGCTGCTGGCGGAAGTATTTGGCCCCGGCAATGATTTTGACGCCATGCTGGGCGGCACCAATCTGCTGGCGGTTGCCGGCAACGGCGAGCGGGTCATCACCAATCTGTTTGCGGCATTGCAGCCCATTCTGGAAGCCGGTGCCCGCCAGTGCGCGGATGCCAAAGCCACGCTGGCCGTGCAGCAGGCCCAGGCAGCGCGCGCCGCGCGCGGGGTGCAGGTATGAGCAGCTGGCGGCTGCCCACCCGGCTGGAGGTTGGCGGAAAAGCATATCCGATTCATTCGGATTACCGCGATATTCTGGATATTCTGCATCGGTTGAACGATGCCAGCGAGCCGGAATTCATCCGCTGGCGGGTGGCCCTGGCCCTATTTTATGAGGGCGATCTGCCGCGCAGTGACTATCCGGAGGCCATGCAGAAGCTGGCAGATTTTTTGAACTGCGGGCAAACGCTGCCCCGCTCCCCTACCCCGCCGCTGTTGGACTGGGAACAGGACGCCCCGCTGATTGCCGCCGACATCAACAAAGCCGCCGGGTGCGAAGTGCGCGCCCTGCCTTATCTGCACTGGTGGACCTTTATGGCCTGGTTCAACAGCATTGGGGACGGCCAGCTGGCTACCCTGCTGCGGGTGCGCAGCAAGCTGCGCCACGGCCAAAAATTGCAGCCGTGGGAACAGGACTACTACCGCAAAAACAAAGCCATGGTTGACCTGCGCCCCCGCCTGAATCCGGCAGAGATAGCGGAACGCCAGCGGCTGCAGCGCCTGTTGGCCAATTAAGTCCCCATAAGGAGGTAGATGCTTTTGCCAAAATCCTATGCAGGCAGCCTTCAGGTTGCCCTGTCTACACAAACAACTACCCACACCGCGCAGCAGCCGCTGAACGGCCTGCGCACTGCCCTGAAAAAAATAAGCCGCAGTGTAAACGCTGCGTTCTCCGCCGTGCCGGTGGCAAAGTTTGAGCAGCAGACCGCCGCAGCAGCAGTCAGCGCCAACAAAGCCGCCAAAGCCCAGGCCAAACTTGCCAGTGGCACCACCAAAGCAGCCAAGGCCGCCAAACGCAGCGTTGCGGAATTTGATGAGCTGGACCGGCTGCAGGCTTCCCTTGCCGAAAGTGCCGGAGCTGCGGCGGCTTCCACCACCCGCAAAAGCAGCAGCGCTGCAACAATCAAAGCCGCAGATGCCGAACCGCCACAGTTAAGTCCGCCGGCTCTATTAAACCAGCAGCTGCAAAATTTCTGGGCTACATTACAGGCTGTGCTTGCCCCCGCCGCCGCGCTGTGGGATGCAGCCTGGCAGCAGATGAAAACCGCTGCCCTGACCGTTTGGCAGGATCTTTTGGGCGGCGTTCAGCTGACCTGGGCCGAGTACGGCCAGCCCATTGCCCAGAGTGCCGCCCTGGCGCTGGAAAACCTGCAAGGCATTTTTACCACCCTGTGGCAGAACGTTTTGCAGCCGATCCTTACCAACCTGATGCAGATTTTATCTCCCCTCTGGTCCTCCCATCTCAAGCCCCTGTGGGATGACATTCTTTTGCTGGTAGCAAGCGTTGCCAACTGCCTGCTGGACCTGTGGAACAACCTGCTGGCCCCGGTGGCCAAGTGGATTATCGCCACGTTCGGCCCCGCGTTTGCTGAGGTATTCAACGCCATTGCGGACGTTGTTGGCGTGGCCGTTGGGGCTATTGCGGATGCCATCGATCTGGCCGTTGTTGTGCTGCGCGGGCTGGCGGACTTTTTAAGCGCCGTGTTTCGCGGCAACTGGGATGATGCCTGGCAGGCCATCGGCAACACGGTCAGCACCGTCTGGAACAAGATGACAAACGCCATCAAAACCGCCGTCAATGGCATCATCGGCTTCATCAACCGGATGATCTCCGCCGTTGTGACCGGTATCAACACGGTCATCAACGCGCTGAACGGCCTTTCGTTCGACCTGCCGGACATATTCGGCGGCGGGCATGTCGGGTTTCATATCAGCACCCTGACTGCCCCGCAGATTCCCTACCTGGCACAAGGCGCGGTCATCCCGGCGAACCGGGAGTTTTTGGCGGTGCTGGGCGACCAGAGTCACGGCACCAACGTGGAAGCCCCGCTGGACACCATCAAGCAGGCTGTGGCCGAAGTCATGGAAGATTTGCAGGCAGGCCAGATGGCGGGCTTTGAAGCCGTGGTTTCCGTGCTGCGGGAGATCCTCTCCGCCGTGTACGGCATTGAGCTGACCGACGAGGACGTAGGCCGCGCCGTACAGCGCTGGCAGCGCAAACAGCTGACTGCCACAGGAGGTGTGTAACGTGACCCTGACCAATCTGTTCCAGATCGATGGCAAATCCCTGTACGCACCGGACTGCGACATCGAACCGAGCTATTCCGACCTGGATTCCAGCGATTCCGGGCGCGACGAAGCCGGGTACATGCACCGCGAAGTGGTGCGGGAAAAGGTTGCCACCTGGCCCATCGCCTACAGCTGCCTGACGGATGACGAGTACAAGTACACCATCGGGCTGTTTGCAGGCAAGGCAACGTTTCAGTTCACCCATCCCAAAGCCGGTTCTTCCACCGAGACCGAAACCACCACCTGCTACTGCAGCAAATATGGCATCGCCTGGCACAATGCCAAGACGAAACAGTGGAAGAACCTTAAGTTTAACATTATTGAATGCTGATTGAGAGTTAGGAGGTAGGAAGTAGGAGTTAAAACGGGCCTAAGGTCCAGCTCTGTAGGGAACGGTCTTGACCGTTCCGGGGCCTTGGGGCGGATTCCACAACGGGATTTACCGCAAGGCGACGGGCGCACACTGTGCGCCCCTACGGGACTGCAGCCTAATTTTCAAATCGTGCGTGAACGCGCACACCTTTCAACTCCTCACTCCTACCTCCTAACTAAAACCAAAGGAGGTGTATATTTGCTCCAACCAATTCTCACTCTCCCAAGCGGCACCGAATTAAAGGGCGGCTCCCCCGGCAGCGCGGTGAAGAGCCTTACCCTGCACACCGCGGTAAATTCCGGGCAGGAGTTCACCATCGGCTCTGCGTTTTCGGACTACATTGAAGCCGAAATCTGGGCGGACCCGGACGGCAGTTTACAGATCACTGCCGGGGATGTCCTGACCTACTACCGGCAGGACGATGCCGGGAACCGCACCAAGGTGGGCGCTTTCTATGCTGAAAAACCCACCCGCACCAAGCGCAACAGCTACAAGGTCACGGCCTACGACACCATGTCCAAGCTGGATGCGGACTTCTCCGGCTGGCTGCGGGCCAATCAGGCACAGTTCCCCAAAACTATCTGGCAGCTGGTTCAGCTGGCCTGCCAGCGGGCGGGGGTCGCGCTTGCCAGCAGCAGCCTGCCCATCAACGGCAGCTACAGCGTGCAGGCGTTCTACGCGGATGATTTGACCTGCCGCCAGATCATCTCCTGGGCGGCGGAAGCGGCAGGCTGCTACGCCCACATGAATGCAGACGGCAAGCTGCAATTCTTGACCTACACAGACAAGCGCAGCACTGCTAAAATCACCCCGGACGGTGCCAGCAACAGCACCGCCTATTATGCTGACAGCCTGAGCTACGAGGACTACACGGTCAAGGCCATTGAGAAAGTCCAGATTCGGCAGTCGGACAGTGACGTGGGGGTCATCTACCCCGACAGCACCACTGCCACCAACACCTATGCAGTGCAGGGTAACCTGCTGCTGACAACCGGCACCGAAGCCAACCTGAAAAGCGTTGTCCAAAACCTGTACAACGTGCTGAAAAACGTGACCTACACCCCCTGCAAAGTGGCCGTGCCCAGCAGCTCCGGCCTTGCCTGTGGGCAGATCGTGCACGTTAAGGACGCACGCGGGCGGGAGTTCGACACCTACCTGATGAGCGCCACAATCTCATCCGGCAAAGCCAGCTTTGAGAGCGTGGGCAGCGCCAGCCGGGAAAGTTCCAGCGCCGTGAACAGCCAGAGCTACAAAAACCTGACCGGCAAGATGCTGGAGATCAAGACCAGCGTGGACGGCCTGGAAGTAAAGGCCAGCGACCTGACCGGCAAGTACACCGACCTGAAAGCAACGGTGGACGGGCTTTCCTCTGAGGTGAAAAAAGACACCAAAATCACCGGCGGCGGCAACCTGATCCTGGGCAGTGAAAGCTTCAAGAACGCTGCTCTCCAAGGCGGTGGCACTGTTGAATACAATGATGATGGCAGTGCAACGGTAACAAATTCCAATAGCCTTAAAATATTTGATTTTAACACTACTAGCACGCGCATTGTCAAGGGTGTAACGCTGTGCATATCCGTTATGTACAAGCAAGTTTCGGGCAAGGACGCTTTTTATCTGGACATCCATTATTCGCACGCTAACGGCAGCAAATATTACACCAGCATAAAGCCTGCTGACCAAATCAAAATTGAGCAATCGGACGGTTGGGTGTTACGGTATGGCACATGGACACCGAAGGACAACTATATTTTGACCGGCGTTAGATTTGGTCTGCAGTCGGGTTCGGTTACAAACAAGTACATGGCATTGCACCCCATGCTGCAATACGGCAACGCGCCGACCGCGTGGAACGCCAGCTCCGGTGACTATCTGACCCAGGAAAGCGCAAAAAGCCTGTTTTCCCAGACCGCTGACGAGATCAAAACCGAAGTCACCAAGTCAGTGACTGAAACGGTAACGGCCAACGTGAAGGACACCGCTATCAGCGCCGCCAATGATGCCGTTGACAGTAAATTGCAGGACTACGCCACCACCGCAACGGTGAACAGCCTGAAAGAGGATGTTTCCAGCATCCGCCAAAAGGCGGACAGCATCAGCACCAAAGTCAGCAGCCTGGAAGAAACCACCACGACCATTTCCAACGACCTGGACAGCACAAAGCGGGAATTCAAGACGGTCAAAGAATCGGTATCCTCTATCGACCAGAAAGCTGACAGCATCACCCAGACGGTAACCCAGCAGATCACCGGCGGCAACAATATTATTGCGGGCACCGATGACTGGAACAATGCGACCCTGGATGCAGGCGGCAATGACCTGAGAAAAAAAGGGGCATACACGATCAGCGGTGAATCCGTCCGAGTGACCAATAGGGCGCAGAACACCCGCTTCCACTTTGGCGCGGACAAAACGCTGGTGATTGCCAAGGGCATGACCTATTGTGCATCGGTACTGTACAAGCTCAACTCCGGCACGGACAGCCTGTTTTTGCAGTTCGAGACCAAGAGCAGCAGCGGCACAAAAAGTTATTACGGCTCCGCGTTCAAGCAGACCCAGCAGGACATTGCGCTGGATAACGGCTGGAAGCTGCGCTGGGCGGCGTTCACAGCGACCGCGGACGGCTATGCGGACGGTCTGTTTGTGAGTACCGCGAACGATAACGCCACCGTTACCAATGACCTGACCATCATGCACCCCATGGTGCAGATGGGCAACGCCCCCACTGCCTGGACGGCCAGCACCGGCGACTATTTAACCGCCAACGAAACCAAAACCGAGATCAAGCAGACGGTGAGCGAAATTAAGCTGACGGCCAGCACAAGCGGAACCAGCAGCACCATCAAGCTGACGGCAGGCGGAACAGAGATCACCAGCGCACAGATCAACCTATCCGGCGTGGTGACATTTTCCGACCTCAGCACATGGAACCAGGACAAGACAATCATCAACGGCGGAAACATTACGACCGGGCAGATTCACAATAAGGCGCGCACAACCACTTATGACCTGGACAATGCCTGGATTCGTATGGGCAAAGATGCTGGCACTCGTGTGGACATTGACACGGGGCGCATCCGCTGGTACTGGGAAAACAACCTGACCGGTGTGTTAAGCAGCCGGTACGGCAAATCTTATATTGGCGATAACTCCCGCTACACGTTTTTAGGCTGGTTCTCCACCGGTGACCCCAGCTTTGATTATTCCACCGGCGGGGCCACCAGCGAGTTTGTGGGCATTGCCATTGACCAGGTAGATAAGGTCATCCACTGCAATGCCAGCAAGTTTGAAATCCCCGGCAGAATTGAATGCGGTTCTTTGAGCGTGAACGGGAGGGAGATTTAATGCAGAAATTCATGCAGATTTTGGCCACGTTGGCTTTGCTGTTGGTGCTTGCATTGGTCATCCCGCTTACGCTGGCAGCCTGCGGCGGCACGCGAACCGAAGATACAAGCTATCCGCGCCCGGAATATTCCGGCTCCCCGATGGCAGAAAGGTGATGAAATGACCACAACCGCAAAAATTGAAGAGCTCCAAAAGTCCGTCATCAACGCCATCAACAACAGCTGCCTGCACCCCGCTGTGG
>OGOG01003525.1_pt1 | contig 11761 bp, 8 predicted proteins | sample 1552581 | NCBI WGS metagenome assembly OGOG01 (sample SAMEA2580152, study PRJEB22360) | human gut metagenome | biome: human gut; feature: human-associated habitat; material: faeces | place: Denmark | collected 2008/2010 | reverse complement strand
TCCTACGTCGGTAGGATGCGGCACCCCGCGTATCAAGAGAGAAAAGAGAAATCTGGCTAGCGTCCGATAGGCATCCTCGCTTCCGTTATTTGGCGAATGCTTCGCGGATTTGCGCGGCATTGCCGTAGGAGGCCTGCGCACCATACCCTGTGGCGGCGTATGCCGAAACATACGAGGCAAGCTCGGCCGCTTCGGAAAGCGCCATGCCCGAGGCAAGACCGGCTAGCACCGTGCCCATGAAGGAGTCGCCGCAGCCGGTGGTGTCCACCGCGTTCACACGCACGGGGGCAATGCGCTGGATCGGCGTTGCCGAAGTGGAATCCAATACCACGGAACCATCGCCGCCGAGCGTCACGATCGCCTGTTCGAAACCGAATCCACGCATTGCTTCCAGCGCATGATTCCAATCGAAACCGTCCCAATCGTCGTTTTCCGGCTCGTCAATGCCGAGCAGCTGCACCATCTCATGCTCGTTGACGAGCAGAATATCGGATGCTTCCACCAGTTCGGCCGGCAGCGACGGGGTGAACGGCGAATCGTTGAGCAGCACTTTCACGCCCGCTTCATGGCACATGCGCGCGGCGGCCGTCACCGTTTCGATCGGGCTTTCCAAGCACAGGCCAAGTACGGAAGACCGTGCCAGCGCATCGCGCACGGATTCCACATAATCCACGGTGACCTGCGCGTTGGATCCCGGCGAGTACACGATGGTGTTTTCGCCGGTTGCGTCCACGGTAATCACGGTTGTGCCGGATGGTCCGAGCACGCGGCGAACATGCGTGGTGTTCACGCCCGCCTCGCCCAGAGCGCCGAGTAGGAAGTCGGCGTTGGAATCGGAGCCGACCGCGCCGAACATCTGCACGGTTGCGCCGATGCGCGCTGCGGCGGCCGCCTGGTTGCCGGATTTACCGCCTGGCAGCAGCTGCAGCGGACCGCCGGTGATGGTCTCCCCCGGCCCTGGCAGACGCTGTGCGGTGACGGTGTAGTCCGCGTTCATCGAGCCGATTACGGACACTGTGCCGTGGATGCGGTCCAATGCGGAGAGAACTTCAGTCGCGCTCATCTTTACCTTCCTTACATCAAAAGAAGATTTATGAAAATGGAGATTTGCGAAATAGTGTTGTTCAGTAATCGCAATTATCGCAAATCCCCATTTTTACTATATTGAGGATGTAATGTGCGATTACTTTGCCGATTCCTCGGTTTCCAGCGCATGGTTGCCTTCGTAGATCTTCTTCTTGAAGACGAAGAACACGATCAGGCCAAGCAGTGCGGTACCGGCGGCGACCAGCAGCAGGTTGGCATAGTTGGCGGCAGTGCCGGTTGCGCCGGTGATGGAGCCGCCTGCGAGGGCGTTGGAGCCGAGCAGGCTGCCGATGATGGCGATGCCGATGGACGGGGAAACGTTCATGGCCAGATCGTTCATGCCGACGCCACGGCCGGATTCGTCCTTTTCAATGGTGCCCAGCACGGTGGAGACCACCGGGGAGTACATGAGGCCGCAGCCTGCGTAGAACACACATGCGCACAGGGTCAGCACCACGAAACCGGAGTTCACGCAGAATGCCGCACCGGTCCAGCCGAGGAACATGAGGGTGCCTGCGGTCACGATGCCGGCCTTGATTCCGATCTTGCGGATGATCATGCCGGAGCAGGTGCCCACCACGGCGGCGACCACGAAGGCCCACACAATGTGCAGGGAGACCTGGGTGGTGGTCATGCCGTAGATGTTGGTGCCGATGGCGTTGAAGATCGGGCTCAGTGCGTAGTTCACGAAGTAGAACACGAGGATCAGGCAGATGGCGCGCAGCCAGCGGGTGTTCTTGAAGAACGCCGGGGTGATGAACGGGTTGGAGGCCTTGTTGATGTAGAAGGCGAATGCCACGAACAGCAGCAGGGAGACCACGAGCATCCACCATGCCATGTACGAGAAGAACAGGGTGAGGAATGCGGTGGCGAAGCCGAAGATCACGAAGCCGAATGCGTCAACCTTCTGCCCGTTGCCGCTCTTGGACGGCAGGGTCTTGAGCAGGATCGGCAGGAACAGGATGGTGACGGACGGGATCAGGAACAGGAACTGCCATGCGATGGAGCTGAGCATGCCGGCTGCGAACACGCCGATGGATGCGGAAAGCTGGTATGCGGCGGTGAACAGACCGAAGAAGATGACCTTCAAATCGTTACGCAGGTACTTGGTGGCCACCACCAGGAAGGCGGAACCTGCCACCTGTTCGCCTGCGGTCTGCAGCACGCGTGCGATGATCACGGTCCACAGGTTTGCGGCGAAGAAGTAGTTTGCCACGAAACCGAAGATGGAGCCGACGAACAGCGTCACGAGACCGACGGTCACAAGCTTACGCAGGGAGACGAAATCGCCCAGGGAACCGTAGATGAAGCACACGATGCCGAGCACGATGCTCGGAAATGCGGTGATCAGGGACGCCTGGTTCGGTGCGCCGACGTCGGCGCCGACCTGCTGGAACACCAGGTTGAAGCCCTGCAGGCACAGGGTGCCGAGCACGAAGGTGATCAGCAGCGGGATCAGGGCGCGGATGGCCATCTTGTTGCTGGTCACCGGATCATCGAACGGATCGGCGGATGCGGTGCCGGTCACGGCGGTTGTGTTGTTAGACATAATAAAAATCCTTGATTCTCTCGAATTGCGCGATATGCGATACGCGATTGCTTGGCCGGTTACGCTTATTCAGCCTTGGCTGCGAGGCCGGAGATGCGGGTCATGAATTCGTTCAGGAAGCGCGGCACGTCGACGCCGACGGCAACCTTCATGGTCTTGGCCGGGTCATTCAGGCGGGTTTCGTCGCCGATGGTGCGTCCGCGGGTCGGGCCTTCCACGTCGACCTTCATATTGATGTCGAGGGTGGTGACGAGGGTCGGGTCCACTGCCACGCCAACGGCGAGCGGATCGTGCAGGCCGCAGCCGCCCAGATGCGGGGACGTGGTTTCGTAAGCCTTGATGTAGAAGTCGGTCATGTCGGCCAGGAACTTGCCGGCCTTGGTGCCGAGGTCGCGCCACTGCTGGGTTTCCTTGTAGGTGAGCAGGGTCTGCAGGGTTACGTCGAGACCGATCATGGTGGTCGGCGCCCCGGAACGGAACAGGTAGTCGGCGGCTTCCGGATCCTGCGAAATGTTGGCTTCCATGCAGGCGTTGCAGTTGCCGGGTACGGTCAGTGCGCCGCCCATAAGCACGATTTGGCCGATTTCATCCTTGATTTCCGGTGCTTTCTTCAGTGCGGCTTCGATGTTGGTCATCGGGCCGGTCGGCACGTAGACGAGATCCTTGCCATAAGTCTTCACTGCGTCGATGATGAAGTCGACCGCAGATTCGGTTTCGACGGAACGGCTGGAATCGGGGATTTCCACATCGCCGATGCCGTTGTCGCCGTGGATGAACGCGGAGATTGGCAGTACTTCGAAATGGTCGGTGGTGCTGGAGTGCGGCAAACCCTGATACACCTTGACTTCCGGGTGGCCGAGCAGGTCGGTCACGGCCAGTGCGTTGCGCACACCCTGCTCGACGAGCACGTTGCCGTAGGTGCCGGTGATGCCGATCAGTTCAATCTCCGGGCTTCCCAGAGCATACGAAATGGCAAGCGCGTCATCAACGCCGGTATCAAGATCAAGAATCATCTTTTTCATGTGTGTGCCTTTCCTCTTTGACGGCCTGACGACGGTCCGTCACCATACGGGTGCGTCGTCAGTTATACATCGAGCGCATTCTCGATTGTGTTGTGTTGACAAGATTTATGATAAAGCGTTTTATCAAGAACGCAAATTCTTCACCTATACACGGCGTGTTGCCTGTATTCCCAACGATTACAGCATATTGGAGATGCTTACGTCACCACATACCGAGATTGATCTGCACCACCCGTTTCGCACCAGTCTGCAGCATCTAAAAATGGCGGTTTACGCGCAGGCCGCCTGCACCAGTTTCGGCGTAAGCACTTCAACCTGCGGATCGGAAAGCCACGGACGGGCATCCCCTGATTCCGTACCGGACTTGGCACGAACCGCAACATCAATCCGCTTACGCAACATACCCCAACAAGCGGCGGCCAAATCAGTCACGCTCTGCTCAACGGTGGTCATACGCCAACCAAGACCGAATCGTTTGAGAATATTGTCGTAACCAATCACCTGCATATCCTCAGTAACATGCAACCCACGCTCCGCCATACGCTGACGGAAGCCAAGCGCCATCACATCGTTGCAGCAGAACACGGCCGTCGCCCCGCCATCGATGATCTGATTCGCGGCACGATAGCCGCTATCGAAACGGTAATCACCCTCAACACACAGCGAAGAATCAAAATGCTTCCCCGACTGCTCGATGGCATCCACAAAACCACGACGACGCTCCGCGGCAATCGACTCCGCAATATCGCCGGTGACAATGCCAATACGAGTATGACCACCTTCCAACAGATACTGGGCAGCCAAACGACCACCAAGATAGTTGTCAAAACCGACGGCATCGCACCAGCCGCACTGCGTCAAACGGTCGATCAGCACCACCGGGCACGACACGAGCGCCACATCCTCACACAGCTGCTCAACAGCACTCCCAACACACGACTCACGCGCCGGGATCAACATCACCCCATCCACCCCACGGGCAGGAAGATGCTGTAACAACTCATGCTCCGCAGCACGCGAATCATCGGAATTGGCCACAATCAGCGAATACCCCTGCGCGGCGCACTCATCCTCCACACACTTGGCAAGCGCCGCGAAAAACAAGTTCTCAATATCAGGCACGATCAGCGCAACCAGCTGGGACTGCTTGGTCACCAAGCTACGCGCGCTCTGATTCGGCACATAATTCAGCTTCTTCGCCGCGTCGGCAATGGCCTTACGCTTCTCCTCAGACACGCGAGCCGGCCGATTATTCAACACCAGCGAAACCGTCGTCACAGACACCCCCGCAGCAGCGGCCACATCCTTCAACGTCGCACGATACGCCATTCAAACCCCTTAAAACGTTTCTCCTTCCAGCATAAATGCCACGCACTCCTGACGCGCCCAGCACCCCCATCCACAAACAAATTCCTTTCATAGCAAAATAATCCACACTATTTCCACCGGTAAATCGTTTTTCGGAAGTGTTTTTTGTATACTCGCAACGTTTTGCCCGAAATGAGAACCGCACAAGAAGAAAGGAACCAGCAATGCAGCCAACCACGCAGAAAAACAATGCGAGACAGCGCAAGACCATCGCCATCGTCGCCGTGATAGCAGTGGTTGCCATCGCGCTCGCAGCCGTTGCCATCATCGCAGTCGCCAATAAGCGCGAAATGACGCAAGCCGCCAGCGACACCTGCACGTTGAACGCGAAGGCGCTCGCCACGCATCAGCAAAACTTCGAAGAGGCTCAGAAAGAAGCCGAAGATGCGGCAAAACTCACCGTGGACGACGTGGCCGACGGCACCACGCTGGAAACCCTGAAGGATGCGATCACGCTGGCCGAAGCCGTGGAAAACGCGCCAACATGCCCCGCGAACGGCAATGCCAGCGACTTCACCAAGGCGACAGACGATATTCGCACGTACGCCGACAACCTGCGCAACATCACCAACGAACTCGACGCGGCCGCCAAGTCGGTGATCGCCAGCCAGGAACTCAAACTCGAGTCCGCCAAGTAAGCCGTCCGAGCCAGACGAGCCGACAGGGCGCCGCCCCCAGCTCCGCCACCCCTGCGTTCAACGGGGCCAAGTTGCGTTTTCAAACAACTTTGACCTCGTTAAAGATGACTTTCGCAACGTTTTCACAACCCGATAACCGCCCATACCGCAAATCGATACCCCCTTCCACAAAAACCCGAAAGAGCTTATTAACGGGGTCAAAGTTACGTTTTGGACGACTTCACCTCCGCACAAGCGCTTTCGCACCGTATCTGGCTTATATATGGCAGATTCGACAGTCCGACCGGAGTCATTTCCTGACGAAATCGGCTACTTGCAACACGTTATTTCCCAATCGCCACTTACCGAACCCAGTTGCCAGGCTGCGCCGCATCCACCATGACGCACCGTCACAAACGTTCCCGTCCGACGCGCTTTACTGGCCTTGGGCGCGGTAGCGGGCTTCGGTGGCGGCTTTGGCGGGCTCCCACCAGGCGCGGTTGGCAGCATACCAAGCGATGGTCGCTTGCAAACCGGCTTCGAAATCGGTGCGCACAGGCTTCCATCCAAGTTCGGTACGCAGCTTGCTGGAGTCAATCGCGTAACGCCGATCATGCCCGGGGCGGTCACGCACCCAGTCGAACGCATCTTCGGCACATCCCATAAGCCGCAGGATCATACGCATCACGGCAATATTGCTCATTTCACCATCCGCGCCGATCAGGTATGTTTCGCCGATCCGCCCGCGTGTAAGAATCTTCCACACCGCAGAAGAGTGGTCTTCCGTATGGATCCAGTCGCGCACGTTCTCGCCTGTGCCATATAGTTTCGGACGCACGCCCTCCATGATGGAAGTGATCTGGCGTGGAATGAATTTTTCCACATGCTGGTACGGCCCGTAATTGTTGGAACAGTTGGAAATCGTGGCGCGAAGCCCGTACGTGCGAACCCAGGCACGCACCAGCTGGTCGGATGCCGCTTTTGACGCGCTGTACGGACTTGACGGCTTATATGGCGTGCTTTCGGTGAATTTGCATGGATCGTCGAGCGCAAGGTCGCCGTACACTTCGTCGGTGCTGATGTGATGGAATCGCACGTCATGCTTGCGCGCCGCCTCAAGCAGGTGGAACGTACCCTCCACATTCGTTGTGATGAAGGGTTCAGGATTGGCGATGGAGTTGTCGTTGTGCGATTCGGCCGCGAAATGCACGATCGCGTCATGCCCGGGCACGATACGTTCCAGTAGTGCAGCATCGCAGATATCGCCTTGCACGAGTTCGACTTGCGATTGCGGAAGACCGGCGATATTCTGCGGATTTCCGGCATACGTCAGCTTGTCGAGCACGGTTATGCGCACGTCAGGATGGTTGTGTGCCACGTAGCGCACGAAATTGGCTCCGATAAATCCACATCCGCCGGTCACAATGATGTTGCGCGGCTTGAAAATCTCACTACTCACCATTTCAGGATACCGGCAGGGTTGCATCATGGAGCGCTCGTGGGCGATGTCTCGAATCACTAATTCACGTAACCCGCGCAAGCCGAAAAGTTCAATGGTTGCACGGCTTCCCCCGTGGCGGATGCGATATCTATGACAGATTCAGCAGGTTTTTCGCACTCCAAACCTTGATTTGGTGTATGAACGGCACCTCAGTTACCCTTGATTTGGTGTATGAGAGCGCCTTTCGCAACCCTTGATTTGGTGTAAAGACCGCATAATCATTGGCTTTTCAAGCAGAGACCCATTGAACTCAAACGAGCACCCTAAATTTAGGTCCTGGCAGAAGAGAACTTCTGGATTACATGGCAAGATTCGGGCTCTAGGCCAAGTATGAGTCAGGTCCCGCTTCCGCCTCCAGTGAAGCCGACTCGCTTGCAGCGTGACATCTTCAAAAGCGACGCTTACCGAATCTCAGTTGTCAGACTGCGTCACATCGCCATGGCGAACTGTCATAAGCGTTCCCGTCCGACGCACTTCACAAATTCGTCTTCCTGAGGCTTGGAACCCTTATAGTCAGCAAACAACACTTCAAAATCCGGAACAGCAATGGTCTTCATACGAGCACAAGTTGGAACAGCATGTTCAGCAGCAATATGTCCAGAAGTCGGAATAGTGCGTTCATGGTCTGTCATGGCAACCACGTTACATCTCACGTCAACGGTCTAACTGCGCCAAGCCACGCACCGAATCCGCCGCCCGCCTTCTCGTCGCCCCATACAAGCTACGCTTTCGGCGCATTATCAGCTGGTGGCATCCAACACTTGCGCGCGCATATAGTCGTCCACCTTGAACACCAAATCCGTCTGTCGACTGTCGCTCGCAGCAAATTGAGTAAAAAGATCCACATATCGAGCCTCTCCCCCAGTCTGCAAATCAACCAATTCCTGCGCTACGACCCTTCAGATTTCGCATACATTTTGTTACCCTTTCCCACTTACGTTGTAGGCAGATACCCCACGTAGCACAGTTAACCTTCCAGCTACCTTTCAGACATCTACGAGATACCCGTTCGTCCACAGCTGAACACTAAAATGTATCCGGTTTAATTGTACAGAGCCCCTAATTATAAGGGGCTATCTTGTTGAAGGATGCGACGATGCCTATTTTTTCGCCTGACCGTCATGCTCACGTTCCTTCATACGTAAAACTTACTAAGCAGCCGATTGCGGGTGGAACATATCGCCCTCTTGCGAATGACGAAGACAGCAACGCTTGCGCCCCATCCGCCCTTTCAGGCCACCATAGTTCAAAACTGTATACGCAGAAATCAGCAATTCACGCCATCTCCGATAACACAAGCATCTTTATTTCAGGCGCTGGCACCCTGCCCTGTTTACCGGAGATGGCTTCCAGTGGATCCGTCAGTAAAGCCGAAATAGACAATAACGAACAAATCGCTTCTTCTGAGCTCCAGCCCCATCAACCCGCTGAGCAGCCTTTGAATCAGGTCGTCTCGGTTTGCAAACGAGCCGCACATACTACGGCAAAAACGCTTTCCACCGCAGGGCACACGGCTGTAAAAGCAACCAAAGTTACCGGTCACGCCATCCACACCGCTGCCACAGCAGTAAAAAACGCATGGCATACTTTTATTAATTTCAAAGCCGTTCAACTCATCATCAAATTCTTCAAAAAGGCGTATGGCCTCTGGAAGAAACGTCATCGCTTCTCATTCTCGTTCTACGCCATTGTTCTCGTATTAGTCACCGCTTTTGAGGTCGTTTTTCTTCAGTGGGGCATGTACAGCGAGCCGGAATATCCTGAAGGCTCGGAAATTGACGATACGACCAGAGTTTTGCAAAGTGTTATTGGGCGCACGACAAAATTCGTTAGCCAGATCTGGATTGACCATCAATACCAAGCATTACTGAATTTCATAGTTTTGGGTGTTATTTACCTTACTCTGGTGCTGATTCTCAATCGTTTCTGGGTTGCTTCAGCCATCTTTGGCACAGTTATGACAGTATTTGCTGTCGCCAATCACATCAAGATCGAGTCCCGCAACGAACCTGTTATTCCCGCCGATTTGAACTTCATCACAGGAGGCAATGCGGGAGAACTCACTTCCTTTATTCCAAATTCCAGTCAGGCTCTAGTTGACGGTGCGGTAGCTGGCGTTATTTGCTTTGTGGCCATCTGCATCGTCATGCAATTCCTTGATGGCAGAAATGCAGTCATCCCCTGCCACTGGCTACACCCGTTTGCCAGCGTTAAAAATTTTGCCGGCACGATTACGCGCATTTTGGCAGCCGCTCTCAGTACTGCACTCGTATTTTCCTTCGTGTGGGGACTCGGAGCAGACGATTCCTGGGCTACAAAATTTGCCCACAATCTTTCCGACCGCCCCCAGCCTTGGAATCCAATTGCTGACGCTACCAGCAATGGTCCCGCCATCAATTTCCTCCAGCTTGCACATACCAAGATCATGGATAAGCCCGAAGATTATTCCGAAGAAACCATGACCAAGATTACAAAGAAATACTCCAAGGAGGCTGATTCCATCAATCAGTCCAGAACAACCAATCTGACTGATAACACCGTAATCATGGTGCTTTCGGAAACCTTCTCGGATCCCACACGAGTACCGGGCGTAAGTTTCGCCGAAGATCCGATGCCAAATATTCGACAGATCAAGCGCGAAACAACATCCGGTCTTATGCTTTCCCCCGGCTATGGTGGCGGTACTGCCAACATCGAGTATCAAGCTCTCACGGGTCTTTCCATGGCGAATTACAGCGATACCCTATCTATCGCCTATCAGCAATTAGTTCCGGGACAAAAGTGGGATCAGTCCCTCAATCAGCTATGGAATGAAAAGAATGGCGAGGACTCTTCTGTAGCCTTTCACGCATACAACCGTGGAATGTATTTCCGCGATATCAACTATAAGAAGTTCGGATTCTCTAAATTCTACGCCACGGACGGAACACCCAAGCTCACAGATCTTCATCCTATAGATTCGGCTTGGTATTCTTCCGATGAATCGTTCTATAGCCAGGTGTTGAAACAGGTGCAGTCCTCTGACTCCAACAAGTTCTATCAGGTTGTGACTATACAGAATCACATGCCTTATGAGGAGGATTTATACACAGATAATCAGTTCAAAGAACTTGATACTTCCGAAAATCTTCAGGAGAATGAACGACTCAATATTGAGACTTACACTAAGGGTCTTAATTACACAGATCAATCAACGTTAGATTTCCTTAATCAGCTCAATGACATCAATCGTCCTATCACTGTTATTTTCTACGGGGACCACTTACCCGGCATCTATAGCACTGCCTACTCCGATTCAGACAATATTCTTGGTCTTCACGAAACCGATTACTTCATTTGGTCCAATAATGCGTCTTCTGCTGCTGGAACCAAACTTGATGACGCGTCCTCCGCATACACCTCATCCAACTATTTCTCCACTCAACTTGCTTCACATCTCAACGCAAAGGTGAGCCCTTATCTGGCATTCCTGACGGAAATGCATCAAGCCATATCTGCTATGTCTGTTCCTTCAGCAGCGGGAGGCAGCTCTGAAGAACCGGTATATCTCAACGCTGCTGGGGCTCGTATGAGTAAGAAGGATCTTTCCGAAGAGGCTAAAACACTACTCCATGATTACAAACTCATTCAATACGATATGAGTGCCGGTAAGAATTACCTTAAAGACACTAATTTCGTAGAGCTTCAGTAGATTCGTGTTCCTCATCACCGCCAGTTTCTACAATAGTGCTAGTTTGTCGAGAATAACGAAAGCCGGTAACTATGAAAATTGCAGTTGCAGGAACTGGATATGTAGGTCTTTCTGTCGCTTTGCTGCTTGCTCAGCATAATGAGGTTCATGCTTTGGACATTGTTCCGGAGAAAGTTGAGCTTCTAAACAACGGTAAGAGTCCGATTGTGGATGCTGTGATTACTGATTTTCTGGAGAAGAACACCTCCGGCGAGCGTCCTCTGGACTTCCATGCAACCGTTGACCCAGAAGAAGCATATTCCGATGCTGATTTCGCAGTGATTGCAACGCCTACGAACTATGACGAGAAAAAGAATTATTTTGATACTTCCAGCGTCGAAGCTGCGATTTCCGCAGTACGAAAGTATGCGCCGGAAGCGTGGATCATTATTAAATCTACGATTCCTGTCGGATACACGCAGCAGCTACGCGACCGTTTGAACGATGATCATATTCTGTTTTCTCCGGAATTCCTTCGTGAAGGTCACGCTCTGTTTGACAACTTGCACCCCAGCCGTATTGTTGTCGGTGCTCCGCAGGATGACGCACGTTCCGTAGAGGCCGCACGTACTTTTGTGGATCTTCTGGCTCAGGGAGCAGCCCCCGAAGAACGCTCTCGAGTCAATCATGATGGCAGTACAGGCATTCCAGAACTGGTGGTGGGCACTACCGAGGCCGAAGCCATCAAACTGTTTGCCAACACGTATCTTGCGTTGCGTGTGGCTTATTTCAATGAGCTTGACACTTATGCTGAAAGCCGCGGACTGAGCACTCGCGAAATCATTGACGGCGTTTGCCTTGATCCGCGCATCGGCGACGGTTACAACAATCCAAGCTTCGGATATGGCGGGGGGCGCCTGCCCCAAGACACCCAACAACGGCTCGTAA
>OGOG01003516.1_pt1 | contig 11790 bp, 4 predicted proteins | sample 1552581 | NCBI WGS metagenome assembly OGOG01 (sample SAMEA2580152, study PRJEB22360) | human gut metagenome | biome: human gut; feature: human-associated habitat; material: faeces | place: Denmark | collected 2008/2010 | reverse complement strand
CTCACTTGATCCGAATGCCTCCTTGAAATATTTAAAACCAACCCACGGAGACTCCCAAATTCCTTTGAAAATGTTATACTTCTTAAATGCAACAACGATGTACAGCATCGGCTTATATTTGAAACAAATCAGCCAGATAATCGGTATCAACATCATCGCATACAGCTGCCAGGTATTTCTCAGGTATATTTTCCAATTAACCTTTTTCTTTGCCACACCCGGCGTTTTTTTGTTTGCCATGTCCGCAGTCCTCCTTTTTTATTGTTTCTTTAGAAACTTTTCATATCTGATGTGTTGATTATAGCAAAATTGCACACCCAAAAGCTATGCGTATTTGGTCGGTTTCTTCGGAAAAACATTGCATTTTTTGCTCTTTCATTGTGTCTTTTCCACACTTTTTCAGAAGAAACCTTTTTTTCTTACTGCACTTTTATATTTATACTAGTAAAAATGTCTTAATCTCAAACGGTCTGATCTCAAATTTTGCTCTCTGTCCGTCAAACACAACTTCTCTTTCTTTTTGTTCCATCATATCACATTCATAGATGTATTTCGGGCAAAGACCCTCTAAATTCCATTCCACATTTGTGCGGATACCGCTTGACTCATACATACGAACAATCAGTCCGCTTTCATCTTCTGCACATTTTACTGATGTCACAATAACATTTGGTGATGACACCTCACACATTGTATATCTGACTGAAGATTTTTCTTCTGTCAAAAGCGATGGCTTATAAACAGAAAGAATCGGCTTTTCATTAAGCTTTCCTGCCTCGTGTACCACATTTGCCTCTCTCCAGTCACCCATATGCGGCATCAGGGCATATGTAAGTTCATGAAGTCCCTTATCAGCATCTGGGAATGGGAAGACACCTGATGTAAGAAGCGTCAGACTAACAAAGCTGTCCTCAATAGAATGACCATATCGTCCATCATTTAACAGTGCCACACCAAAGCCCGGCTCAGACAGATCCACAAAGCGATGTGCACACATCTCAAACTGGGCACGCTGCCAGCTTGTATTTCTATGTGTTGGACGCTCCATCACACCATATGGAATCTCGCATGCTGCTGTTCTTGTCATGACATCCAAATGAAACTCTGCCTTTACAAGCTGCTGCTGTTCTTTCCAGTCAATCTTAGTCTTAAAATCAATTCGTCTTGTGTGTGCAAAGAATGCAATGTCCTGCTCAATAACTGAAGACTCATAAGAAAGCTCTGTGTGAAGCACAGCACAGATTTCTCCTGCCTCAGTCATCATACATGGCTTTTTCACAGACATCTTCCAATGCTTTCTTGAATAATATGACTCCACATTCCAAGCATCGTAATCCTTAGGAATATCTTCATAAACAACTATCTCGTTTCCTACAGTACCTGCTTCTAAAACTTCACGCTTTGCCTCCTTATCATAAAGAGAGGTCAGTTCGCCAAGCTCATTCCATGAAACAATATACCAAGGTGTCTCAAGTGTATTTTCATCACGTAAAGCAAAATGTTCTTTCTTTGCCTCTTTGTCTAAGCTTTCTTTCTCTGCAGATGCTGCCATATATAAGCTGCCCTTTGCAGGAAGTGAAGCTGTGACAAGCATTGTGCCATCTTTAAAGCGCTGCGCGGCTGTCACATTAGTAAGAGAACAGCCCTTGTCGATACCGCATTCATGCAGCTTCTTTTTATCAAGCTCAATCACCTGCTCTGCTGCAAAGCCAAGTGGATTCCATGCACAGATTCCGTTTTTTTGCTCGCTCTTATTACTGCTCAGGCTTTTTAATACTTCACTAATTATCTCTTCATCCATTGCCTTAATCTTTGCATAGTCAATATCTGACTGCTCATAGACTTCAGCAATTGCAGATCCCGGCAAAATATCATGAAACTGATTTAACAGCAGAAGCTTCCATGCCTTATCAAGCGTCTCTTTTGGATATGCATTCTTGTTTGCATTCTCATTTTTCTTATTCATCCACCACAAAAGTGATGCCAGCCACTCTGCCTGCTGATTTTTATACTCACATATACGGTTATTCTTTTTATTCTCTGCAATTGAACTAAATGTACCGCGATGATACTCAAGATACAGATCACCGTACCATGTGTTTAACTTTTTATTCTGTAAATTTTTATCAAGTACCTGTAAGTACTCTTTTAGTCCAGACAGCTTTACCTTAGGAACTCCTGGGATGCCGTAAGACAAACGCTTACTTTCCTCAAGCATACTTTCTGTCGGACCGCCGCCGCCATCACCGTAGCCATAAACTGTGAGAACTGCATCATTTAACTCTTTATTTCTGTAATTCTGCCATGTTCCCATTGTCTGGCTAGCATTCTGTCTGCCATTGTATGTAACCTCGCGAACTGGCTTTTCAAAACGCTCCGGGTATGCTTCGTAATTCTTTGTTGTGATATAAAGGCCTGTTACGCGGCTTCCATCAATTCCTTCCCAAAGAAATGTATCATCTGGCTGCTGATCGGCATCATTCCAGCCCATCTTTGTTGTTAGGAAGTAGCGAATACCGCTTCTCTTCATGATCTGCGGCAATGCACCTAAAAAGCCAAATGCATCAGGCAGCCACAATATCTCCTGCTCTTTAATGCCAAACTCTTCATTGAAAAATTTCTTTCCATATAAAATCTGACGAATAAGTGACTCACCGCTAGTTAAATTGCTGTCAGACTCCAGCCACATAGCACCGTCTGCCTCCCAGCGTCCTTCCTTTACACGTTCCTTTACCTGCTCAAAAATCTCAGGTGCATCTTCTTTTACATACTCATAAAGCTGCGGCTGACTCAAAAAGAAACGATACTTTGGATAACGCTTCATCAAATAAAGCACTGTCGAGAAGCTTCTTACAGCCTTTTCTCTTGTTTGGCGAAGTGGCCATTTCCATGCCACATCAATATGCGTATGACCAAGTGCGTAAACAGTTGGACCGTCAAGCTCCCATTCCTTTTCATATAAATTTTCCTTAAGCCATTCACTTGCTGCTATAAGGGATGCACGATACTTATCACTTTTCTTAACACGAAGATCTAATAAATCACCTGCCTGATTTAAAAGCTCCAGAAGCTTTCTTCTTTTTTCTTCTTCTGGGCGCATTTGCTTTGCTGCCTCAAGCGGAAGCTTCATATCATAATAAAGTGCCTCTGCCTCCTGTTCCTTCGCAAATACCTTAAGATATAAAAAATTGCTCTTTCCTGGACTGTTGACATATGCATATAATCGAATATCATATATCTTTCCTGGCTCTGCACAATCACTTAATATTACTTCATGATGATTAAGATCCATGGCACACGTAAGCACTCCATTTACATAAACCATAATCTGTGGATTATCAGTATTCCATATATCATCTGCGCCAGTGTCAAGCGAAAAGCCAATAATGCGTCCCTTCATCTCTTCTGTAATTGTCACAGAAAAAGCAAAAATCCCATGGTAATCCGGACCGCCCCACGTATCTGTGCACGAAAAAACTGGCCAGCTGCTGCAATCCTCCAGTACAAGACTTCTCTTAGCATAGCCCCTTGTGTGTACTGCATCCAGATTTGGCGCTACACCATATTTTTTATTCTCATCCTCTTCGCAGTCTGCAGTCATATCTACGCAGTTGATCTCATCTGCCATCAGATCCAAAAAACGTACCTGTTGGATCGTTTCAAGCACGGTACGTCGCTCGCTGTTTAAGCGATTCACATACGCCTCCACACGATTCATATAGTCAAGTGATCTCATGTTTCCTCCTAGTGAAAATCAGGGTCAGATTTTAACCCTGATTTTCAGATTTTTTATTTATCATCAAGCAAACAGAATTGGGTTTGAAATTGCAAGGTTATTCTCTCCTCCATCTGCCACAAACAAAACCCATGCAGCATCGCCAAAATCAAGCTCATCTGCCGCTATATCATACATAAAGCCGCCCTCTGCTGCATCAGCCTTTGCACAAAGTTCAACCCTCTTATCAGCACCTGTGTACATCCACAGATGATTGATCGGTTTCTTTGAAAATACATGAACTGACAGTGTACCTGTCCTATCTTTAAGTACTGCCTTCTCACCATAAGAAACTCCATTTACTTCTGCCGTCACAAGCGGACCATTACTTATAAAACTATGTCCCTCACGGATAGCCTGAAGAATTTCCTGAGGCTGATTTTTTCCATTTGTATACACATAATTATGGATTGTAGACGGTGTGTTAGACTGCTCCACCCACGATAAAAGACGCGGCCATACCTTATTGTACAGCCAAGTCAGATAGGCAACATTCTCATTCATCTGCACTGGATAAATCTCCGGGTGTTTCATCACAATATCCATCAGCCAATCTAACCACTCTGTCATGCCAAAATAATCGTCACCATAAATGTTGTGTGTATCACTTCCCGTTGTAGCAGTCAGGCGCTTTCCCTCATCTAAAAGAGACAGCCACTTTTTGAATGCCTTAGCATTGATTGTGCCAGCTGCAAATGGAGTCGCACCATTCCAAATCTCCATTGATTCAAAAATTTCAACCATATCCCAAAACTCGCTGTTGTAGCGAGTGGAAAAACTCACATCAAACGGATGATTTACCTGCGGCAGACCATCTTTTTTTCGAATCTCACTGCAAATGCGTATAAATTCATTGCGAAGTTTCTCTGTTGTGCGTTCCTTTCCCTTTGGAATCTCATAGATCACGTCATCATCTACGCCCAGCTGCAGCACATGACCATTAGAGGTTGAAATTTCCTTTGAGATAATAGGTGTAAAGTTATTATTTTGTCTTTGCCATTCTTCATGGTTAAGTACATTATGATGATCACTTAGCGCACCAAACTGCATTCCAAGAGACTTCATGGAACGGCACACCTGACCTGGAGTCTCTATTACAGGATCTGTTCCGCCATATGCCGGACTGCTGTATATACTATGATGATGAAGATCACCTGCTGTCCATCCATGATCAGTTAAATGTGCTATACGTGCCAATCTTGCCTTAATTGTTGTCACTTTATCCTTTGTGATTTCAAATGGCACAAGAACAGTACTGTACTCTGGTCCGCATGTCACCTCTGCCTCATAACTTCCGCACGGCAACTTCACAGACAATGAGCCGTCCTCCTCGGTCACTAAACGGCGAAGGGAAAAACGAGTGCGAATCTTATGCTCTTTATTATCCCAAATTTTTACCTGTGCCACAATAGGATCATCATTTTCTGCTGTCTGCAGCTTCATAGTACCAAATTCACTGCCGGGTGCCTGCAGATTATAATAATACCCTGCCTGCGCTGCACATCTTTGAAGAAACTGCATCGTATTGATCATTTCCTCTCGATTTAATTTTTCAAGAAGTGTCTGATTTTCTTCTGCTTCTATTGTTGTCTCCATTTCCTTTAAGAGCTCAATCAGCTTATCAAATTTCATTGTTTTTCTGCTTCCTCTTTTTCTACTCTAATTGATACTTGCGAATTGCTACGTTACAATGCATTTATTCAATTACAATTGCTTCTAACTCTGGTCTTGCTGCTTCTCCTTTAAAGCCTTCAATTACAAGATCTGCACAATCCTGCGCATGGATTGCCTCTCCAAAGCAGGCGCGCTCTTCGCCTTCGAAAACAACACGGCTATTTCGTATAGTCACGCCATCTGCTCTTCTCATATAGAAGCCAGCGCTTGGAATCTCTTCAATCTTCTGTCCAAAGCCTGGTCTTAAATCATACAGCCCCTTTGGCCATTTGCTCTTTGAATGAATCTTTACCTTGACATCCTCAAATAGCACATCCTCAATATGGTTTCCATCACTTCCCGATAAAAATACACCATTCTCTGAGTCGCAGGTGATATTGCGGAATGTAATTCCTGAAATATGGCCAGACTGCTTCTCTGGCACACGATTATGTGTTGTTATGCTGATTGGCTCACCGCAGCCCCACCAGCAATCTGCGAAACGGCGTGTCTCGATGATGATATTTGAAAACATTGCATTTTTTACATGACCGCCATCGCGAATCTGAATAGAAATTCCACGATTACTGCCGCTGATAATACAATTATTTACTGTCAGATTTTCAAAATTGCCAGTTCCTTCTGTTCCGATCTTCAATGCTGCGGAAGTGGAAATTAATGTACAATCACTGATCAGCACATTTTTTGTCGGACCATATTCCATGTTTCCTGCAGAACTCTTCAGACAAATACAATCATCACCACACTCAATATGGCAGCCTATAATGCGTACATTTGTGCTATGGTCTGGATCAATACCATCAGAGTTTGCAACATTCAAATCATTTAAAATGCGAATGCGGTCAATCAATACATCATCACAGCCTGCGGTGTGCAAAGTCCAGAAAGAAACATTTCTGATAATAATATTTGTAAAATTGATATGATTACAATGTTCTACATAGATGACAGTCGGGCGCGGATAAAAATCGCCTGTAACGTAGTACTGGCTTACCTGCTTTACAAATGCAAATGCATTTCCGTCAATAACGCCATCTCCTGTGATTGCCATATGGTCGGCATCCTTCGCATAAATAAAAGCATATGATGGCTTTAATGTTACTGGTGTTCCCTCAATCTTTACACCATTATCCTTCTGACCCTCATTTGGATGAAAATAAGTTGTCAGATCGCTATGCGCCTTTAATACGCTTCCTCTCTCTAAATGAAGATCTACATATGGCTTTATAATAATGGAGCTTGAATAATATGTTCTTCCGCTTCTAAGCACAACCTGGCCGCCACCGGCAGCACTGCATTCGTCAATTGCTTTCTGAATAGCGGCAGCGTCATTTGTTACTCCATCTGCCTTCGCACCATATTCTAATACGTCGTAAATCATCAAATATTCCTCCTTTTTTGATGCTTATATAGTAAAAGGGCAAGGGCATTAAAACCCTTGCCCTCAAACTTTTTATTCGGCTGAAAGCTGAGTCATCTCTCCAGTTTGCAGGTTATAACAATACGTTTTGATTCCTGCATTAGAATCTGCTGAATTATTTTCTGCACTCGTTTTTATATTTGCAGTGTTCTTTGCAGTCAAAATAATATAATTTTCCATGGCATGCTCCACTGAGACAAGCTCTAGTGAATCATCCGGCTCATAAATAGTTTGAAGTTCACTTCCATTTGGACGAACCTTTGCAAGCTTTCTATCATACAGACCATAGACCCAATTTCCATTTCCACAAAGACCAGATGGGTCTGAGACTCCATCAAAGTCAAGCAAAACAATCGTGCCTACATCTAAGTTGCAGCTGTACATAAGCTCTGTCTTTGTATCATAATAAACAAGATACGGTCCCATAACCTGTGCCCAAGCCACATCATTGCCATCATCAATGCCTAGTTCAAGACGCTGAATAGCTGTATGCTGATAATCGCTTCTTGTTATGTCTCCATCTGTATCCAAATAGTAAACCTTATCCTCACCAAATGTAAGGAAACGTTTGATATACGGATATGCTGTTCCTACAGGATCTCCTGTCATTGAATATTCACGATTTTCTGAGAAAATGCTTCCATTCATGATATATGCTTCTGTGCCAACGTTTGCTGCACTCAGCTGCAGATCTGTGCCATCAAGCTGTGTACTATACGCATTCAGAATACCATCCTGATAAGCAAGCATATAAACACGATAACCAATAATATTAAATCCCGGTGTATTCAGTGCAACCTGTGCTGCTCCTGACAAATCACTCTGATTGGTATAGAGCGTCTGAAAAGCCTCATCGAAATTGGTATATTTTGCGTAAATACATCCCGAAGAAACATCTGGAATTGGAGTATAGCTTTCATTTGAAAAAGTTGGATACTTTGCTTTTGCCGCTTCATGATACGGATTTGTATTATCCTCCTCAGACTCGGATTCTGCTTCTGTCTCCATCTCAGATTCTACTTCAGATTCTGTCTCAGTTTCTACCTCAGATTCAGATTCTGTTTGAGATTCTGTCTCAGTTTCTCTCTCTGATTCTGACTCTGATTCAGTTTTATTTTCAACATCTTGTGTGCTTGTTTCTGTCTGCTCAAGACTTGTTTTCTCTTGTTCAGTGGAAGCTGTCTTTGTCTCTGTTTCAGATTCTGTCTGTGTTTGAGACTCTTTCTCAATTTCTGTTTCTGTTTCAGAATCTGACTCTGTTTCTGTCTCAGACTCAGATTCTGTTTGAGACTCTATCTCTGATTCTGATTCAGTTTCTGCTTCATCCACAGATTTTTCTGGTGTGCTGCTCTCTTCTTTTAAGGAAGATGGCTCTGTACTGCCTGCACTTGAAGTAATTTCCGCACTATCAGATACAGCAGCTGTATCAGCTGCTGTATTCTGGGAAGTTTGATTGTTTTCGTTATTATTTTCTAAATTATCATCTGCACTTGATGATGGAGCTGTATCAGATGACGTTTGTGTTTCAGATGACTTAACCTCTGATGAATGCTCTTTTTCAGTATTCTCTTCTAATGCTTTGTCAGAAGATTTTTCTGGAAGCTTTGCAGACTCGTCTACGTCTGGCTGATTTCCAGCTGAAAACTGCTCGTTTAGTGCATTTACAAACTCTCCAAGATGACCTGTCGCTGCAAGAATCGCTGCGGCAAGCGCAATCGAAGAAACAAGAACAAGAATCACAATAGGTACGACATGATGCTTTTTCTTCTTTACTTCTTCATATGTTTCCTCATCCACATCGACATATCTACTGACATCTTCCTGCTTCAAATCATCGATAATGGCCTTTTCATATTCATAGACAGAGTCATCCACAAGAGTTGCTCTTGGCATGCTCTTTACTAAAGATTCGTTTTGATTCTCTGTTTTAGAATCATTTTCATCTTCAAAGCTGTCATCCTCTTTTTGATAATCATCTTCCGCGTAATCTTCTTCTGAATATTCATCTTGTGAATACTCATCACTCAATGATTCTTCTACAAGATCGCTAGCAGATTCCTCTTTAGAATCTTCTTCTAAATCAGCTGCATCGTCTGAATTATCGTCATAAGAATCAACTGCATCATCAGAATCTTCGTCATAAGAATCATCAGAATTATCAGAATTTTCTATGTAGTCTGCGACTTCATCTGTTACAGACTCATCTTCACTTTCTTCAAGTGATTCTTCTTCATCTATTTCTGCAAAGTCATCTTTTGAAGGCTCTGCTTCTGCAGACTCATTTTCAGAAGACTCTGTTTCTTCTGAAAATGCTTTTGAAGAATCAGTTTCTACAGATTCATCTTCAATGTTTTGATTTTCTGATTCCGATTCAACTGTCTCAGAAGTTGTCTCTTCCTCTTCGCGAATCACTGGTTCTGATGTATTAGTAAGCTTTGCACCCGTCTTTAAAAGAGAAGCAACAAAATTATCCGCGGAGGTTTCCCACTCCTCATCATCTTCGTCTTCTTCCTCTTCTTCGAAAAATGTTTCAGCTTCCTCACTGTCTACATTCTCAGATTCCTCTGTATCATATGCAATATCAGTTTCAATATCATTATTAATTTCAGCATCAGTTTCGACATCAGTTTCAATAGCAGCTTCTTCCTGCTCTGATTCCTCTGCCGATTCAGTATCTTCGCTAGAAGGATTTGCTTCTACCTGCTGAATTTGATCAAGATCCGCTTTGTCAAAAACTTTTGTTTTTTCTGCTTCATTCTTTTCTTCCTGAAGATCCTGCACATTCTGTGCCATCTTCTTTTGCAGCACATCAAGTTCCTTTTCAAACTTTTGTGCCGCAGCAATTTCTTTTTGAATGGAGCTTTCTGCTTCCTCAATCTCAGAAACAAAATCTTCTTCAACTGGCTCTGGAGAAACAGTTTCAGTATCTTTTGTCTCTTCCTTTGGCAAAGATTCACTTTCCTGTGTCTTTTGATCTTCTTCCTTTACAGTTTCCTGCTTTGGAAGTTTCTGAATACGACTTTGAGTTTCTTTTGCCTGCTGTAACAAACGGGCAAAAGCAATATCCGCCTGCATCTGTTGAGATGATTCCTGCTGTGCCTGCGTTACTTCCACTTCTTGTGAAGTAATTTCTTCTTCAACTTCCTCAGATGATACCATTTCGTTTTCTGCAGTCTCAGTTGTATTTGTAGCTTCTAAAGATTCCTTCTCAGATTTCGCCTCTTCTGGTTCTGAAGCTTCTTCCTCGGATTCTGCCTCTTCTGGTTCTGAAACTTTTTCGGTTTCTGAAACAGCTTCCTCGGATTTTACTTCTTCTGGTTCTAAAGCTTCTTCCTCAGGCTTTGCTCCTTCTGGTTCTGTAGCTTCTTCCTCAGGTTTTGTTTCTTTTGGTTCTGAAACTTCTTCGGTTTCTGAAACAACTTCCTCGGATTTTGCTTCTTCTGGTTCTAAAGCAGCTTCCTCAGGCTTTGCTTCTTCTTGTTCTAAAGCAGCTTCCTCAGGCTTTGCTCCTTCTGGTTCTTTAGCTTCTTCCTCTGATTTTACATCGCCCTCTGCCTGCTCTGGCTTTAAATTCAAAAGTTGCTTTACTTCTTCCTGCTTTTTAAGCTCCTCTGCCTCTTTTTGCTCTTGAAGGGCTTTTGCTTCCTCTGCCTTACGGATTTCTTCTTTTTCTCTTCTGACTCTTTCGAGCGATTCAGATCCGTTTGCAAAGTGCTTTCTTACAGCCAGCTTATAAAAATATTCGGCATCATCAAGTGACTTTTCTGTCACATTACCTTCCTCATAAAACTTTCCAAGGTAATAACATGCCTCTCCATTTAACTTTTTCTCCTGATCCTTTGCTTTTGACAGCCACTCAAATGCCTGCTTCTCATCGATCTCGGCCACCTCGCCACTAGCAAAGCTAATACCAAGAACGACAGCAACTGTTGGATCACTGCTGTCTGCACACTCAGATGCCCATCTGCATGCTTTTTTCAAATCATACTTTGCTGCATCCTGATCAAAATAATAATGCACCAAATATTCCTGGGCACGCGTATTTCCTTCCTCTGCCGCTTCTGTCATCAGACGCTCAGCAATGGAAATATCTTTTACCGCCAGCGGATTCCGAAAGTAAATCTGTGCAAGCTCAACCTTCGACTCGGAATAACCCTGTCTGGCTGCTTTAAAAAACCATTCTGCAGCTTTTCCGTAGTTTTTGCTTACTCCGCCATAGCCATTTTTATAAATCAGTCCCAGATTATGCTGCATCTGCGGATCACCGTGAGATGCGGCACTGCTGTACCATTTGAGTGCTACGATTTCATTTGCCTCCACACCGATGCCAAATAAAAAGCAATAGCCTAAATTATACTGTGCATCCGCATAGTCCTGCTGTGCTGATGCCTGATACCAGTAAACAGCAGCAGCTTCATCCTTTTCCACTCCTCGGCCCTCTGCATAGCAATTTGCCAGTCCATATTGAGCCTGCGGATTTCCAACCTGGGCAGCTTCGTAAAACCGCCTTGCCGCTTCCTGAAACCAATATCCGGCAGCAGACATATCCTGCTCTAGTCCAATGCCTTCCTCATAGCAGATACCAAGCTGATACTGTGCTTCTGCATTTCCTGCATTCGCTGCTGAGTAAAAACACTGTGCTGCTGCACTGTGATCCACAGCCGTACCGGTTCCATTTTTGTAGCAGATACCAAGCCTCGTGAGCGCCTCAGTATTTCCCTGCTGTGCCAGGCGGTACAATTCTTCAACTGTATGTGTATTCATGCTTGTACCCCTTTGAAATCTTATCATAAATTGAATCACAACAATTTTACCACACTTACTGCTTCTTCGCAAGCACTATGCCGCAGTTTTTGTTCTTACCATTTTCTTACAGTTCACGCGTCAGGTTACGAAAGCCCTTCGGTGTAATGGTTTCGTC
>OGOG01003513.1_pt1 | contig 11805 bp, 12 predicted proteins | sample 1552581 | NCBI WGS metagenome assembly OGOG01 (sample SAMEA2580152, study PRJEB22360) | human gut metagenome | biome: human gut; feature: human-associated habitat; material: faeces | place: Denmark | collected 2008/2010 | reverse complement strand
CCTCTGCTCCCTCCACATTATTTTCCCTCGGAAGAAATCTTCTCCGCAGCTTTTCCTGCTACCGACCATTTCTTTCGATCCCGCATAACCTTCCGGCCGCATGCCTTGATCACGTTTTTTCTACCGGAAGATATTTTGAACCGGAAAGAAAAGCGCGCGGCCGCGCGCCAAGCACGGATTGAAAGATAGATTAAAGGATGTGGATCTGCCCCCGGCCGGGGGCAGAAAAGCGGACTCCGTCCGAGCGAACAAGGCAGTATCGCAGCCGAAAGAAACTGGATTCCCAGAAGAAAAAAGCTACCGGAAGGCAAAAGAAAATAGTGGAATAGAGGTGATCCGGGGAAGAAATGCGGCAGAGGGGAATTAGGGCTAGAGATTGGAATGAGGAAGTTATACAATGATATCTTATTCTTAACCTATTGCAAGTGTGCCTATCTTCGGCAGAAAGGAGTTTTTATGATACGTGGCCATTACGCCAGTTACGATACCAACTACTTCAATCTTTCCAATAGTATTGCTTATGTTGCAAGCACAATTGGTTCCTTACAGGTTCCGATTCTTGTTGGGGTTATGGACAAAACTCCTTGTGCTGTCTGCACTGTCGGTGAGTGGGGTCTTCGCTTACGACACTATAACAACCGTAGTTTTGAGCTGGTTGTTGTATCTTTTTCAAAGAAAGATATTGAACATATCGTATCCGTTGATTCGGATACTCAGTTTAAAACCTTCGCTAATTATTTTTTCTGTGCCTCTGAATTTGGTGAGAGAGATATCAGAACGATTCCTTTTTTGGAAGAATTGTATGATGAGTTCCCTATCAGATCCTTATTTGATTCTTTAAATGCCTTTTGCAATCATTCTCTTGATGGCAAAGATGCCGACATCACCAGACCGGAAGACATTGTAATTAGTGCCTCTGCCAGACGATTCCTTGAGTCACGACTGGAAAACAACGATACTGTGGAAAGTTCCCCTTCACGTTCTGCAGACGAAGATAATATTTTGACGTCTGACACCAGTATACTTGACTATAACTTCAATGTCAACGAATCTAACTCTAATTTTGACAAAACAAAAACAGATTCGACAGGTAATACCACTGCCACTGTGACCAGATCAAGAACGACACGATGCATCCCACGTTTCCGAACCTTTACTGTGCAAAAAGAATCTGACTGGATGGCATTTCGTCCAGAGTTTTATCCAAAACAGTATACTAAACCGCAGGGTATTGAGTCACCAGATGCCGAGCGTCTTGCTTCAATTCTTCCGCAGGTTGTAATGATTTCTCATTATTTACAAAATACAGTGGTGGATAATGCACTACACTGGTCTGAAGCGGCAGAGGATGCGTTACCGCAAAGACTGCACGAGATGAAACAGGCAAAGCAGAGGCAGAGGCTTACGGAAAAAGCAGCTGGAGAGAACAGTCTGGCAAGTTTTTTAGTTAACACCTCTACTGAAAGCAAACAGTGTGAGGCTGGAAAGCTTTTTGATACGAATGTACTTATTTTCTGCAACTGTACTCAGAATGGTCGAGATGCACCACAGAACCAGAGCGAATCCTTGCACTTTTTCGAAAGGCAACGCATCCAGAAGAACAAAATAGGGCAAAAAACAGTATCGTATTCGGCATACGGTATGAAAAACACTTGTAAAGGGCGATTGCAGGATGTTATAATCTGTTTGGAGGCTTTGTCAGAACGAAAGAATCAATACCTTTTGAATGTGGATGCAGATGTTGGTATTCAAAGACTTTTGGGACGATATTTTGCTACAACACCATCCGATTGTTTCAATCATTTTTTGAAAGGAGGATGCCAGGCAGAATCGTATATCCAAGGAAACAGTTTTCTCAGACAATACAATAACTCTGCTTGACGAAATGGCTCATAACTAACGAAGAATTGTACAGCAAATATATTAAGAACTTATCCAATGCACGAAAGGAAATTGAGAGAGAAGCTAAAGATGCAGGCTTCAGTTCATTACTTGAATATTTGATGTTTTTACAAATTTACGAGACTTACAAGACAGAACGGGGAGACTATTTATATCAGGCTCCAACCTCACTATCCTATACAAGCCGAGTACACATGTGGTGGCTTGATAAGGAGTGCAACGACTCGAATTCGTAATTGGCTATGCCCAAAATATAAGTATCTTCTGACATGCCTCTGCCGCCTTTGCGGTACTATCAATTTTCAGAAAGGGGGAGAGCGATGCCTTCTCAATCATCAAACCCAAAGAAGCCGCGAATCCGAAATCTGAAAAAGATTCAGGCAGAGCAAAATGGCTATATACTAAGCGAAGAGGACTTGTCGACCTTGCAGCACTGGAAGGCTACCCTTACACCGCTAACTTGGAAGAAGTATGCTTCCTGCATTTTAACGGTATGCGACTACTATGTACGTCCTATCCATGATATGACTCCTGATTTATGGATTAACTATATCAACAAGATATTGCCAAATCAGCTGAACACCTGTAAGATTTCAAAATTTTCTTATAACAGTTATCGCTACGCAATCCTTAATTTTTTGGATTTCTACGGTATGCAGAATCCAGATTTTAAAAATATCCGAGAACAGGTTGCAAAAATTCAGAGAGGAAAACTACAAAACATTTCTGCAAAGCAGAACGGATTTACACTGGACAGTCAAGAACGATCCGCATTGCAACGATGGGGGCAACTGCTTAACAGCTCGAAAACCAGACAGGTTTACATTTCTTGCATTCTGGACGTTTGCGAATATTATAAACTGCCAATTCATGAGATTACTCCTGAGTTGTGGATACACTATGTCAACAAAGTGTTACCAATGCAGATCGTAAACCGCGAGATATCGGTTTCCACTTCTCGAATCTGTTATTATGCCATTGCGGGCTTTTTGGACTTTTACAGTTCGGAAGATGAAAGGTTCTTAAACATCAAAGAAAGCTTTTTAAATCCGGCAAATGCACCAACCCCTAAAGTAAGCAGATATCCAACTGCCTCTCAGATGGCAATGATTCTTCAAGCAGCCAGAGAAACCGATCAGCAAGCTTATCTTGCAATGCTTTTGGCATACGAATGTGCTTTAACCATTAGCGAAATCATAGACTTAAAATCCACTGATTTCACTTGCGATGAAGATGGAAACTGTATGTTACATGTTTCCGGCTCTTCCGAGCGACTTTTAATCATTCGAGCTGATTTGATGGAGCAGGTAGAAGAATTCTTTCTGCATGGCGGATACATGGGCGATGATTGGTTATTTCATAACATCGCAGACGGAAATCATATTAGTGCGTCCTCGATGCAGCGATATTGTCACAATTCCCAAGTACCTCTCATTGAATCTGGAGTCCTACTAGAATCCTATCCTTTGAGATCGATTCGTGGTGCTGCCATGCAACGAATGATGGCAACTGATGGTGCAGGCGTTTCAACAACAGCACAATACATCGGCATCAGCGAACGCTACGTTTCTACCATGAAATCCACTACAATAAGTGCCGCAATCAAACTGCCTGGCACCAGACATGGCTATAGCATTGCAGACCTTATCAATCGTACCAACGATCAACAGACAAAGGAGAAAAAAGTATGAAGAACTATCGACGTTATCTTTATGGCTTTTCTGGTCTTTCAACATTGATTTACAGTTTGGCAGCATCTTCTACACCTGCAATGGCAGATGCCTCTCTTGATGTCGCCGCCGCTGCTGCAAATTATCAAGAAACACTCTGTACGCAGTTTCCTGATCGCTCCAGTGGGTCACAGGGACAACGCGGAGCAGGCGAATGGATCTATGAAACCTTAACTGATCAAGGCTGCACTGTTTTTATTGCAAATTCCAAGCAGGTACAGGGCGATTACATGGATACCTCTTCCGGCGAAAATAACTCTGATACGGGCGAATTGGAAGAAGAGACGAATATTCCAGAAGCACCAACCGGAAGTATCTTTTTAAATGGTATACCATACATTTATGTGCCGGATCAGGAAACGTCCTCTGCCGAAGATGCAACAGAAGAAATTACAACAGAGGCATCCATTGTGGAGCAACCGTTTATCAGTCCACTTACCGCTGACAACTATATTGTCCATTTTGACGGATTCTCTGATGAAACGCTTTTCCTTGCCTGCTATTATGACACGGCCGCAGCTTACACACTGGACGACACGCCAGCTGACACCGGAACCTCTGCCGTTGCACTACTCATGGCTCTTGCAGCTCAATTAGCTGCTGATGATACTCGGTCATATTACAGCATTGATATTGGCTTTTTTGATGATTCTGCAAAGTCAAGAGCAGGAGAGTATCAATTTTTTGAAGCAACCTCTCAAGAGTATCGTGATAGCTTGGCAGGGTTGATTGAATTTGACTGTTTAATAGGTGATCGAAACTGCTTATACAATGCATCTGGTGCCGATCAGCTATGCTCTGACCTACTAGCAGCCTCTGCGCGTGTAGGTGCAGGCTTTTTAATGCTAGACGATGTTGCATCTGAAGAAGCACTGGCAGAGGCTTCAGCTACGCCATTATCTATGCTTCAGATCCCAACAGCAAAGGTAGAAGCTTCCAGATGGTTTGATTCTGACCAGCAGAATACTGGCTATGCCACTTATGGAACGCATCTATACCAATCTGCAGCAGCATCGTTATACCAATATGCGGGCCAGATATCAGGAACAGAAGTGGACTATTACAGTCGCTATTCTGGGCAAACAGAACTGATTGACCGTTACAATGCTCGTTGTACGGATATCTACCTGACTCTCATGGCACTCGTCAACCACTCCTGATGTTGTCAGGAGTTTCCCTCTTAGAATACGAATCTGACAAAGATCTCAGCAAAAAGAGAACTACCTGCCTTGCGCTAGAGAACGGATTCTGGTATACTATATGACATAACATAACAACAAAAAAAGGAAAAAGAAAATCAAATGCAACAAATTAATATTGAAAAAGAAGGGAATCTACTATCCATCAAAGCACCATGGAATCCACTGTTTATTGAAGAGCTAAAAAAGTTACATGGAAAGTGGAATCCTGATGAAAAAGTGTGGACTGTTAATGATTTTGCACAGGAGCAATTAAATGTGGCCATCCGTAGGGTTTTTGGTAATATAAGCGGATCTGCCATTGAAACGGTTAAGTGTTCTGTTGTTTCCGAAATCAAGCAGGAAAAAACAGCCATTACGTTTTTGGGTAAGGTAATTGCAGCTGCAAAAGACAAAAACACAAAAATGCATCATGACGATGAGGTTATCTATACGATAGGCGAGCCAACTGCTGGTGGAAGTAAAAAACATTGGTACAGCATTATACCGCAAGGCAGTGAATTTATTATCCATGATGTGCCGGTTGACTTGTATCAGAATTATGTTGATGGTACGGGCATTTATGCATCGTTACGAAAAAATATTGTAATTGTAGAGAAGAGGTGAGTGTGTGCAACAGGAATTACAGAAATATTCAATTTACTTCGAAATTGAAGGAAGCAAGGCTTTGTTTACTGATCCGGCTTTCCGTATCGGCAAAGAAAAAAACAGCTATCCAGTACCGACGCAATCTGCTTTAATTGGAATTTGCAAAAACATTTACTGGAAGCCAACAATCGAATATCAAATTACTGAATGCAGGGTAATGAACGAAATTCAGTATGAAGCTATGAATAAGTTAGTTCCTCATTTTTACGATGACAAAAAAGATCTCTCAACCTACAAATATCTCAAAAATGTACGGTATAAAGTAAGAGGATACATTATTCCAAATCCAGAACGGCCAGACCTAATAGATGATTTCAGCGCAAAGCATCTTGCTATGTTCAACCGTAGTTTGGAGGTAGGCGGCAGATTTTTGCCATATCTTGGTGCTTCTGAGTGTATTGCGTTTGTAGGTCCGACCCAATACGGCGACGGAAATGGCTATTATGATGATGTAGAATCACTACACATCGGTGTAATGTACAACGTAGTTGACTACGATAAGAATGGTCGAGCTAAAGGGACTGCTCTGTTTGATTGTTATATGAAGCATGGCACCATTCACTTTCCAGCAGAGGAGCAGTGTGCATACTATGATATAAAGCATCCAGATCAATCAAAAGCTCTGCCATCAAAAAGCGATGCCGAACTTGCAGATCTGGATGTACCAGAAACGGTTAATTCGCTGCAATCATTGCTGCAATTATACCCAATTGCAGTTGATAATGCTGATGATGCAAAAAACAAACCGCTTCCTGCATCACATATTGGAGCTGCATCACAAATTACGGTTACCTTAACAAAAAACGGCAAGTTTGCCGGGGCATATGCAAATACTGACGACGATATGGCAACCGCCATCCCGGTCACGATAGAATCCGCCTCACGAACCTCTGCTCCAGTACCACACTTTCTCACCGAAAAGTTGGAATATTTGTGCGGTGAATCATCTACTCCAAAAAATGATGCATACATACAGCAACTGAACGAATTGAATAATCCGCCCGAAGCAGTTTGCGCAATAAAAAATTACCTGCTCACGAAGACTCTTTCCAATGATATTGCTTTTCTATGTGACGAGAATGGGTACGTGTTAAACAGTAAAGTAGCCTTTAAGGACGCAATCATACGTTTTTTGGTAGATGATGTCAAAACTTGGGAAGATCCTAAACTACAAGAGTACTTTGATAGTATTGCCTCTGCCAGAGTAACACAGCAAGGCATTGACTATTTGACCGGTGAAATAACAAATACGACAGTCCGAACAATTGGAAAGATCCGATCTGATGCTGATATGGCAAAACTTATCTCGTCAAATGACTCAAGAGGCTGTGCATTTCGTGATGGTACTTTTGTAACGGCAGAGGAATGTGTCAGCTTGGGTTATCACTCTTCGCAGAAAGCTTTGTCAACACTACGATGGCTCATTCGACGACAAAGCATACATGTTGGCAGTTTGACGTGTCTGCTCTGGACAAACCATCCAGAGCAGAATTACGGAAAACAGCTCAATAATTTGATGTTCAAGTGGGATGATCCGGAGGAAACAATTGACCCTATTACCGACGTGCATTGGCTATTATTAGACACTGTAGACGGAGGAACAAAAGGAAGAATTTCTGTTTGCGGAGAGGGCTTTTTGCCTGGCAGTACAGCAGTAGATAATCTTCGATATTGGTATCAAAGTAATCGAGGAAAAATCTGGCGTGACAAAAAGTGGATAGATGGTTCACCATCATTATTAGAAGTCGTTAATACTGCATATGGTTGTGCTGGAAAGAAATGGGAGGCGCCCGACTCCATTAAACGACTTCGCGTGAGGGAACTTATCCCTGGTATTCTTCAAGGTACTCTAAAAAAAGAATCTTTGTTACGAAATCTGGAGACTCGCATCATGCAGCCACTTAAAATTCCAAGTTGGAATTGGCTTGCAAGTGTAGAGGTGTATCGAGCACTTACACACGCAGAGGATAATGACACACAGTCAATATCGTATCAGGCAGGACGATTGCTGCGAGATTACGAGCTTTTACTGTACAATACACCAAAATTTGCAGACAGTTTTTCAAGAATATGGCATCCGTTTGTGTTACAACCCAAAACTACATGGGCGTACCAAATGCTACCAATCCTGAACATCTGTAGTAAGGCAATTGATGTTTCGGGTATTTTAGATCAAGCAAAGATACTTGATACGTTGGATTCCGTAGTCAAGATCAATCACCATGATATGATATTGGGATATTCAGACCATTTTGCCGAAACTTTGAAAAATTAAATTTATTTTAGGAGGATTTTTATCATGAAAAACGTAGCTTTTAAAGTCATTCTTGATGCTAAAAATTGTACACCAAATGGAGATCCAATGACAAGTCAACCAAGAGTTAATATTGACGGTTTGGGTGTTATGTCAGAGGAATGCATTAAGCGAAAGATCAGAAATGCCTTGCAGCAGCTGGGCGCAACAATCTTTGTTCAGACCGAAGAATTTGCAGACGATAATTGCACATCCCTTGAAGGCCGCATGAAAAGCAATACTGATTTCATCAATGCTTACAAGAAGTCTCGCCAGGAAGCCCGAAAGATTGCCTGCGATACATGGATGGACATTAGACTATTCGGTCAGGTATTTGCTGTCAAGGGAGATGCGACTTCACTGGGAATTCGCGGTTGTGTATCCATCGCTGATAGCACGTCTGTATTGCCAATTAACATTACTGAGCTGCAGATTACAAGATCAGTGAATGCAGCTGAAACTAAAGGTATGGCTTCAGATCGTATGGGCAAGAGATACCAGATTGATCATGCAGTGTATGTAGTCAACGGCTGGATTTCTGGAAAACTAGCCGAGAAGAATGGTGTTACGGAAGAAGATTACGAGTTATTTAAGCAGGCACTTGTTAATATGATGATCATTGACGCTTCTGCAGCTCGTCCGGCTGGCAGCCTTGCAGTGGCAGAGGTAGACTGGATGGAAGAGCCTGGCGTACAGTACAGCCCACGCGCACTATACAACGCCGTGCAGGTTAAACAAAAAACAGATAATCCTAAATCATATGATGATTACGAGGTGACTGTCACAGAGCCGGAAGGCATCAAGATTGAACGAATCAAGTGCTTTTGATGATTGACATGATCTTTGGTGCGAATGCCAAGCGATATGCAGTTTACTAGGGGATTCGCACCATACTTTGAAAGGAAAATATCTTGATTTTGAGTGATTTGATGAGAAAATGATAGCCGTTTTACTGTTGCGGCTGTTCAATTAAAAAATATAAGTCAAGCATATTGATTCTTTTCGCTGTTCGTCTCCGTAAGGAGACGTGAATTGAAATACTAATTGGTTCAACCTTTAATCCATTAGCAATCCAGTTCGTCTCCTTACGGAGACGTGAGTTGAAATCGACAAAGAGAGTGCATCAGACATGATTAAGAGGCGTTCGTCTCCTTACGGAGACGTGAGTTGAAATGTCTATTTACGTAAAAAATATATGATTAGCGAGAGTTCGTCTCCTTACGGAGACGTGAGCTGAAATGGTTCCAGAATTTGAAGCCTTAACTGCCGACCAAAGTTCGTCTCCTTACGGAGACGTGAGTTGAAATATGTAGTTGTGCATCCACAAAACTAGCTACAGTCGTTCGTCTCCTTACGGAGACGTGATTTGAAATATTTTCTCTGGTGCGAATTCCCTAGGATTTTTCTGTTCGTCTCCTTGCGGAGACGTGAGTTGAAATAACTTTAAAGTTTAACCAATTATTACTTTGTTTAGTTCGTCTCCTTACGGAGACGTGAGTTGTAATATACCATTGATTGAAAAAATTTTAAAAGGAAACTAGTTCGTCTCCTCGCGGAGACGTGAATTGAAATATTCATTCTATCCCACGGATGCACTGGACGTAATGTTCGTCTCCGGAAGGAGACGTGAGTTGAAATTTCTTGCCAAGGCTGCGCCCTGGACGGCAGCCCCCGTTCGTCTCCCCAAGGAGACGCGAGTTGAAATTCTCTGGCACATTACTCCAGACAATAAGAATCCGTTCGTTTCCGCAAGGAGACGTGAATTGAAATCTAAGATGACAGTAGAGGAAGAGGCATGCATCATGATTCGTCTCCTTGCGGAGACGTGAATTGAAATCTAAGATGACAGTAGAGGAAGAGGCATGCATCATGATTCGTCTCCTTGCGGAGACGTGAGTTGAAATGACAAATATGGCATAAGGCAAAACTTATCATCCGGTTTGTCTCCTCGCGGAGACGTGAGTTGAAATATTTTTTTATTCTGCTGTGGAGAAATAGAGTTTTTGTTCGTCTCCTCACGGAGATGTGAGTTGAAATGATATACACGTACTAACACTCTAGCCATCTTAAGTTCGTCTCCTCGCGGAGACGTGAGTTGAAATAAGATATATTTGCTTTATTTGAGTAATAATTTTCGTTCGTCTCCTTGCGGAGACGTGAATTGAAATCGTAGCAGACGGAGATAACAGTGCGAATGCAGCGTTCGTCTCCTTGCAGAGACGTGAATTGAAATATACGATACGCAATGAATTAAACGATGAGAAATGTTCGTCTCTTTGTGAGGATGTGAGTTGTAATACTGAAAGTGCGTTTAAAGAACACTTGAAAAAAGGTGTTCGTCTCCTTGCGGAGACGTGATTTGAAATTAGTTTTGTAGAGAACGAAGTTGTTGGTTCCGCTGGGTTCGTCTCCTCGCGGAGACGTGAGTTGAAATCGCAAGATTCAGACGGACGAGGATGGCATCGCATCGTTCGTCTCCTTACGGAGACGTGAGTTGAAATTCATGCTTTTTTCGGTGTTTATCCGCCGCAGGTTTGTTCGTCTCCTTACGGAGACGTGAATTGAAATAAAAGAAGTATAAGAAGAAAAGTACACATAGAAGTTCGTCTCCTTGCGGAGACGCGAGTTGAAATGAAGTAGTGCATTACCTGTTGTGAAATGATTGAAGTTCGTCTCCTTGCGGAGACGTGAGTTGAAATTTATCTCTGAATAACCAGTTGCCCTATGTTTTACGTTCGTCTCCTTGAGGAGACGCGAGTTGAAATGATGATATCAAATGGAATACAACCGATGAATACAGGTTCGTCTCCTTGCTGGGATGTGAATTGAAATACGATGAATACGTTCCGAGAACAAGAATCTGGAGTTCGTCTCCGTAAGGAGACGTGAATTGAAATATGTATATAATTAGCTCTGACGAGTAAACTTCTCGTTCGTCTCCTTACGGAGACGTGAGTTGAAATATGGAACAAAGCATAGAAAAGGCCGACAAAGTTGTTCGTCTCCTTGCGGAGACATAATGGTAGACTTACCTAGTTCATCTCTTCGCGGAGACGTGAATTGAAATATTGCAGTTGTACATATTGATGGAAATGCAGGCGTTTCTCTCCTTGGGAAATTATCGAGTAGGAGACTGCGAAAGCCGCCTCCTACTCGATCCCGTGGGCTTTTCCACCTAATTTTTGCAAGAATGTGAGTCGAACGGATTGCACTTGTTGTTGGGCAATTCCAACTAGAGCACACCCAGCAGTGTCGAATCCTGCCGAAAGATGCGACGCAATTCGCTGGTCAAAAAGGCACTCCTATTGTAGAATAAAGGAGAATTAAGACTAGGAGAGGAGCTTCGCACAATGCAGGGGACAACAATAACAGAAACAATGTTAACAAAGATTGAGGAGGAAACGAAACAGAGACTTAATGCAGCTGATGTAATTGCGGATTGGGATGCAGTAGAGGAGGAGTTTTGTTTGGAAATATTTTTCTCTGGCACTCAATATGCCATACTGAGGCTGTCACGAGACTGCTTACTGGCAACAAAAGGTTAACAACCTAAAATAGCCACCGCTTCAAGATTTCACAATCTAAGCGGTAGCTACACGACCCATGTTGCCACGAAAGTATTTTTCAACAATAATAAAAAGATCTCACTGAAGCGATCTTTTATATTCGCACTCTGCGCGGTTGGTCAAGTGGCTTTCGCGTTTAAGATATGTATTATTTTGTAGGGTTCCAAGGCTTCATCTATCCGGAAGTTGCCAGCCAGTTTGAGAGATGTGTTATTTTATAGGGTTATGTGAGTCGTATCTTTTTTGGTAAAGAATGCGACTCACAAAAAAATCAAAACGAGTTTCTTCATTATAGTATAGTATCGTTGCGGTATAGGCGATACCCATATTGGCATCCTCTGCCATAGTTTTCCTGCTGTACCACATGCTCGTTTATTTATCTTTTACTACTATAGTTAGATATCGCTGTTTTTCTATCAAAGTAGGCAGAGTACCACGTCCATAGGAGTTACGCACCGCATGGGCGT
>OGOG01003510.1_pt1 | contig 11806 bp, 14 predicted proteins | sample 1552581 | NCBI WGS metagenome assembly OGOG01 (sample SAMEA2580152, study PRJEB22360) | human gut metagenome | biome: human gut; feature: human-associated habitat; material: faeces | place: Denmark | collected 2008/2010 | reverse complement strand
TGTAGAACCGGCTGCCGCTGATGCTCCTGCTGCTGGCGTTGAGGAAGGTGGTATCCACAAGGAAATTAAAGTGAAATTCATCGAAGGTACTGCATCTTTCATGAGTTTGGTAGCTATCGCTTTGGTTATCGGTTTAGCTTTCTGTATTGAACGTATCATTTATTTGAGCTTAGCTGAAATCAATACTAAGAAGTTCATGGCTTCTATCGAGGCTGCTTTGGAAAAAGGTGATGTGGAAGCTGCAAAAGACATCGCACGTAACACCAGAGGTCCTATCGCTTCTATCTACTACCAAGGATTGATGAGAATTGATCAAGGTATTGATGTAGTAGAAAAATCAGTCGTTTCTTATGGTGGTGTACAAGCTGGTTATCTTGAAAAAGGATGTTCTTGGATCACACTGTTTATCGCAATGGCTCCGTCACTCGGATTCTTGGGTACTGTAATCGGTATGGTTCAGGCATTTGATAAGATCCAGCAGGTAGGTGATATCTCTCCGACGGTTGTTGCTGGTGGTATGAAAGTTGCTTTGATTACAACTATCTTCGGTTTGATCGTTGCTTTGATCCTTCAGGTATTCTACAACTACGTTCTTTCTAAGATTGAAGCTCTTACAAGCGAAATGGAAGATTCTTCTATCTCTTTGCTTGATATGGTAATCAAATATAACTTGAAATACAAAAAATAATCTGAGATGAGTAAGTTATCATATAAAATATCGTATTACGTACTGTACGCAATGTTCGCTCTGATCCTTGTGGTACTGGGCCTGTTCTTCTTCGGAGGAGATGCTCAGGGAGCTGCAGTGATGTCGGGCGTTGATCCGGAGATGTGGCAACCAGCGAATACAGATGCATTGCTGTATTTGATGTATGCTCTTTTCGGAGTTGCAGTAGCTGCAACTATTATTGCTGCTATTTTCCAATTTGGTTCAGCATTGAAAGATAATCCTGCAAATGCCATTAAATCATTAATAGGTTTGATCCTTTTGATTGCTGTATTGGTGGTTTCATGGGCTATGGGTAGCGGTGAAACTCTTAGGATACCGGGATATGACGGAACAGATAACGTTCCTTTCTGGTTGAAGTTGACTGATATGTTCCTCTATTCAATCTATTTCTTGCTGGGTGCAACTGTTGTTGCTATCATCTTGAGTAGTATTAAGAAGAAATTATCATAATCCAATTGGGCTTGCTCAATTAAATATAGTTATACTATGGCAAAAGGAAAAAGAAAAGTTCCTGATATAAATTCAAGTTCTACGGCGGACATTGCTTTCTTGTTGCTGATCTTCTTCTTGATTACAACTTCAATGGATACAGACCGTGGTTTGGCAAGACGTTTGCCGCCACCACCTGAAGTTGATAAACCACAGAATGATGCTGACAAAGTTAAGCAACGTAACGTTTTTCAGGTCTTTCTGAATATGTATGACCAATTGATGGTCAACGGAGAGGTTATGGACGTTCAGCAGTTAAGAGCAAAGGCTAAGGAATTTATTGCAAATAAATACAATGATGAAACATTGCCCGAGAAGAAATCGAAAGATGTAGAATTTTTCGGCAATGTGATGGTTACTGAAGCTCATGTGGTTTCTTTGCAAAATGACCGTTCCTCCTCATATCAGGCGTATATTGATGTTCAAAATGAATTGGTTGCTGCCTACAATGAACTGCGCGATGAACTCGCTATGGAAAAATGGGGCAAGAAATATTCTGAATTAGATGAAGAAAAGCAAAAAGCTGTTCGTGAAATCTATCCTCAGAAAATCTCTGAAGCTGAACCTAAAAAATATGGAGAAAAGAAGTAATGGGAAAATTTAATAAAACAGGTAAACGTGAAATGCCTGCGTTGAACACTTCTTCTCTACCGGACCTTATTTTCACGTTGTTGTTCTTCTTCATGATTGTAACAACTATGCGTGAAGTAACACTGAAGGTTGAATTCAAGGTTCCGCAAGCAACAGAATTAGAGAAGCTTGAAAAGAAATCATTGGTTACATTCATCTATGTAGGTAAACCTATGCAGGAGTTTCGTAAGAAAATGGGTTCTGAAAGCCGTATTCAGTTGAATGATGCTTTCGCTGAAGTATCTGAGATTCAAGATTACATTATTGCTGAGAGATCAAGCATGAAAGAGGCTGATCAGGCTATGATGACTGTATCTTTGAAGATCGATAAGGATACAAAGATGGGTATCGTTACTGATATTAAAAACGCGCTTCGTCAAGCGTATGCTTTGAAGATTAACTACTCTTCGCAAATGCGTGAATAAGTTAATTACTATATTATAGAAAAGGTGCTTGGAAACATTTTCCAAGCACCTTTTTTTCTAAACATCCTTATCTTGATATTATTGAATGAGTTTCTTGTTTGAAATTTGTATGCGGTTTCGGCAGATACTTGACCTTTTATCCCTTGACCTTCATTGAACGTTGTAAACTTCTTTATGGATTCTTCTTTTCACTTCTTCAAAATCCCGGTCGCACTGCAAGTCACCTTTGACCATCAAATACATGGGAAGGAACGGATCCCCGGGTTTGTAGGGCGGTTGTTGATACTCTTTCTCCCATAGTGTGAATCCCTGGCGTTTATAGAAATTGATACGGCGTTGGGCCATTTCCTCTACGGGCATTTCTACTTCCAGAACGATGGGACGATGTAAATTTCCACTTAAATGTTCTAAGACGCTTTTTCCGTACCCACCGTTGCGTTGGTTGGGGTCGATTGCGAAATGTTCTACATAATAGAAGTTGTTGAAATCCCAGTAAGTAATAAAACCGATTGGTGTGTTTCCGTCAAGAATGAGATTATTATGGAAATTATCTGTATGATCGGTATAGTTGCGTAACTCTTCCAAGGAACGATATTCTTCCGGAGGGAAAGCATTGATAAGGAGATTCTCCATGAACTGATAATGTTGTACATCGGATGTACGAATAGGTTGAAGTCTGATCATAAAAACAAGAATTAAATTAATAATTTAATAGACATTATATGGAATAAGAAATTGAGGTGTTGAGATTCAATCGCACTGTTTCCTATTCCGTATAGACTCTCTGATGAAGTTATTTATTTGTTAGTATAAAATTCGATTATGTTTTGGATAGATCGCTGACAGACCGGACAGAACGTGGGATATTTATTCGTGCGCATGCGACAGTCGAAAGCCGGTCGGTAAATGCCTTTCGCTGAATATCCTCCTCCTTCATACAGCCCCACGGGACATTGATCTTGCATGTTTTCCGGTGTAGGTACCGGGGTACCCGCTGGAATCATGTCTTCCCATTTGGAAGCGAAATCCACACGTGTAGTGATATTCGGTTCCCACGGCTCTATATCGAGTGGATAAGTGTCGGTCATGACATCGTCGTCATAGAAATATTCATCGCCCAATCCTCCGAAGCTGTGCCCGAATTCGTGTGCTACGACAGGCTTGAAAGCCGGATGATGGGCTGCGGTCAGCGTGTATGAATTGTAGATACCTCCTCCGCCATATACCTCGGTGTTGGCGATGATGATGATGTGTTCATAAGGTATGCCGGCGAGCGCATTATGGATTGCTTTTATCTGATTGCTTGTTAGGTAGCGTTCGGAGTAGAAAGTATCGAAATGTGAGTTGTAGGCAGTCTGCTTCCATTCGTTCTTGCGGGGAACGCTTACTCCGCTATCGTCCGACGGACTAGCTACGGCCACCAAGTTGAACCGGTTTTTCATTGATTTGAAAGGTTCGTAATAGAAGAGGCTTTCGCAGGTCTTTTCGGCATCTTTGTAAAACTGTTCCATTTCAGCTTCGGTATAGCCTTCCGCAAGAATGGCGACATCGATGCAGTCGGCTTCATTTCCGCTTTTCAGTATGTATTTATGTGGGGTGACGTGTGACGTTCCACGCTCATGAATCAAGATGTCGTCCGGACGAACCGTGTGTTTCAGGGAAGCCGTCACTTTCCGTTCCGGGCTAAGCAATGTGATTTCTATTTTAGCCGGACGCAGAGGATAGGGGAGTAAAAAACTGTTTTCGAATCCTTTGGCTGTTTCTTTGGCTTCATCCGTTGTGAGCCACTCCTGGAAAAGAGAAGAAAAGGAAGTCTTGTAGATGCATTGTCCCGTTGCCAGGTCGGTCATTGTGATCTGGCCGTTACCTTCCAGAGGAAGCTCGGACAAATGATGCCGGCGTCCTGCCCAGGACGGCAGGCGGGAAAGTTCGTCCAAGTAGATGGACTGGTGGTCGGCATCACCGGTGAAGATATAATCTACCCGTAAGGTCTTATCGGCAAAGTAGTCTGCAAAATTCTGCGTATGCAGGTTTAAAACCACTAGAAGACAAAGAATTAAAAGTAGGTTCCGTTTCATATTTAGCGAATATTTATGTTTTTACAAATGTACGAACAATTGCCGACTTATTCCATTTTTGGAAATAAAAGTAATAAATCATAGCATTTATTGCCGGAATTTTGTCTAACTTTGCATTAACATTCATGTATTAAATCAATTTGAATAAAAATGGGACATCATCAATTGGATACTTTAGATGAGCAGATTCTGAAGCTGATAGCAGAGAATGCACGCATACCTTTTCTGGAAGTTGCGCGGGCATGTAACGTTTCAGGAGCTGCGATTCATCAGCGGATACAGAAACTCACTAATCTGGGAATATTGAAAGGTTCGGAGTTTGTCATCGATCCGGAGAAGATCGGGTATGAAACGTGCGCTTATATCGGGATTTATCTGAAAGATCCGGAATCGTTCGATTCAGTAACGCAAGCTTTACAGGCCATACCGGAAGTCGTGGAGTGTCACTTCACAACGGGTAAGTATGATATGTTCATCAAAATATATGCGCGCAATAACCATCATTTGCTAAGTGTGATTCATGATAAATTGCAACCGCTGGGGTTGGCGCGCACGGAAACATTGATCTCCTTCCATGAGGCTATCAAACGGCAAATGCCGATCATAGTCGAAACGGAAGAAGAAGAGTTGTAATATCCCTTGTTTGCTGGGAGTTTTGCCGATAAGGGAACGTGTACTGGCAGATTCGGATGCTATGATATGACTTTGGAGAAATCCGGCATATTATTTGTGAGTCAGTTTTACGCTCTACTGTAATCAACAAAAGCATAGGAGCAGAGATGTTTCTCATCTTCAGGATGGGAGTCTCTGCTTTTTTCGTGCCAGGTGGCGGGATTGACATCGGGGAAGAAAGCATCGGCTTCCGGAGCTTCACCGTCTATTTCCGTCAGGCAGAGTTCATCGGCTACATCGATGGCTTGGCGATAGATGCTTTCGCCTCCGATGATATATACATGCTCGTTGTCGTTGCAACTTTTTAGAGCTGCTTCGAGAGAAGAGAAAACTTCCGCACCGAGAAATTCCGCCTTCGGATTGGTCGAGAGTACTACGTTGCGGCGGTTGGGCAGCGCGCCTTTCGGGAGCGACTCGAACGTTTTGCGTCCCATTATGATGGTGTTTCCGGTAGTGAGCGCCTTGAAGCGTTTCAAGTCGTTGGGCAACCAGAAGAGGAGTTTGTTCTGAAAGCCGATGGCCATGTTACGGTCTACGGCGGCAATGATACTGATGAATGGCATAGATGCTTGCTGTTTATTGTCTGAAGAATTCCGGTTATTGTCCTTTCATACGGCAACTTTCCCCGCGATGTGCGGATGCGGATCGTAATTTACCAGTTCGAAGTCTTCGAAGTGGAAGTCGAAGATGCTTTTTACATCCGGGTTGATCTGCATTTGAGGCAGAGGGCGAGGTTCGCGTGTCAACTGTAACTTCACTTGATCGAGATGATTCAGGTAGATGTGGGCATCCCCCAAGGTGTGGATGAAATCTCCCGGTTTCAACCCGGTCACTTGCGCCATCATTTGTAGCAGGAGAGCGTAGGAAGCGATGTTGAACGGAACGCCCAGGAATATATCCGCGCTGCGTTGGTACAGTTGGAGACTCAAACGTCCGTTGGCCACGTAGAACTGGAAGAAGGCATGGCAGGGCGGCAGGTTCATGTTGTCCAGATCGCCTACATTCCAAGCGCTTACGATGATGCGGCGCGAATCGGGATTATGTCTGATCGTTTCGACGGCTTCACTGACCTGATCGATGGTGCCTCCCTTATAATCCGGCCACGAACGCCACTGGTATCCGTAGATGTGTCCCAGGTCGCCATTTTCATCCGCCCATTCGTTCCAGATACGCACACCGTGGTCTTGCAGGTACTTTGCGTTGGTATCTCCTTTGAGGAACCATAAGAGTTCGTATATGATGGATTTCAGGTGCAATTTCTTTGTCGTAAGGCAAGGAAAGCCTTCATCGAGGTTGAATCGCATCTGGTGTCCGAAGACGCTGATTGTACCCGTACCGGTACGGTCGCTCTTTTCTACCCCTTCGGTGAGTACGCGGTTAAGTAAGTCTAAATACTGTTTCATGCCTGCAAAGGTAGGATTATTTAATTGAAAATAATATTTCTCACGTCTACTTTTTGCGCAAAATGTGACGGGTTCAGTGATCTGTATACCGAACCTCCAGCTTGAGAAATGTCAAAAATATTTTATTCCCGGCATCTGCGCGGTAATAGCAAGCGGCAGACTTAAGTGATTGGTAATCAGTGTTCGTGATACCCCCCCTTTTACCTCGGTGATCAACGCCCTCTTCCTCGGTGATGAAGGGCCTCTTCATCGGTGATCAACGCCCCCTTCACCGGTGAGGAAGAACTCCCTCAGTCCCGGGACGGTTTTATGTCAAAAGATTTCCATTGATTCCGCATCAAGGCGAACGATCGGCCGCTCTATGTGTCCGCTGCCGCCTTAGTCATCACAGGAACGGGGTGAACAGGTTGGCGAACCATCCTACGAACTTCTTCCACGGTGAACGCTTCTTCCATAATTCGGGTGTCAACTTTGTGCAATGCATCGTATCGGCTACGAACACGCTGTCTAGCTGTGCGGTGAACTTTCTGTTGAAGATGAAGGCATTCGTTTCGTAATCATAGCGCAGACTGCGGCTGTTCAGGTTGGCTGTGCCGACCGTGCAGAAGCTTTTGTCCACCATCATGATCTTGGAGTGGTGGAAACCTCCGTTGTAGAGATAGATATCGGCTCCCCGCTTCATCAACTTATGTACCTTATAGAGTGATGCATCCGGTGTGAAAGGGATGTCCGCTTTCGAAGAGATCATGATTTCCACTTTCGTACCTTTATCGAGGGCATGGTTCAATGCTTTGCGGATGGAGGAAGTAGGGACGAAGTAAGGATTGACAATCCGTACATTCTTTTTGGCCGCGTAGATGGACATGGCATACGTGTGGCTCAACATGCGGGTATTCTTCTTCGGAGTACGGTCGACGATGGCTACGGTTATCCCTTCGAGGCTGTCTGCCGGAGCCGTCGGTTCGGGGAAATATTCCTCGCCCATGATGTTTTGCCCGGTCGTTTTGTTCCAGATCGTCAGGAATATTTCTTGCAAGATATCGACCGCCGGGCCTTCCAGGCGGATATGCATGTCGCGCCATGTGCCGATTTTCGGGAGTCCGTTGATGTAATAATCGGCTATGTTCATGCCCCCGGTATATCCTATTTTCCCGTCGATGACTGCGATTTTCCGGTGGTCGCGGTGGGCTGCATGATTGATGTAGGGGAATTTGAACGGGTCGAACTTGACGATTTCTATGCCGCGCTCGCGTATGGCTTTCAGGTGTCGTTTCTTCAGCGGCTTGTTGTTCGACCAGTTGCCGAAAGCATCGAACAAGGCACGCACCTCTACGCCTTCCTTTACTTTTTCTGCCAGCAGGTCGAAGAGCGCATTGGCTATCGAATCGTTCCTGAAGTTGAAATATTCCAGATGGATGTGGTGCTTTGCGCCCCGTATGGCTTCGAAAAGGTCTTGAAACTTTTTACGTCCGCTGGTCAATAGTTTTACTTGGTTTCCGTAAGTGATCGGGATACCCGATTCCTGAAGGAAGTTGAGTACCATCTGCTCGCTCGACAATTCTGCCGTGTCTTGCCGTTGCACCAATAGACTATCGATTTCGTCTGCTTTCAGGTGGCCTATTGCCAAGAGCAACAGTATACTAATTATATATGATTTCAAAACTTTGCGTCATTATTTAGTTTACGATGAAACAAAGATACAACTTCTCTGTTCGAGCCACTTTTTTGTCAAGAGCAGTTTTATTATACTTTAACAGAACACGGCCTCTTTCGATAACATCCGATGAAAGCTGCCGTCCGTTAGGGAGATAAAAAATTATCTTAGGATGAAAAAGGATTTTTCAAATAGGCAAACTGGTCGGATGACGGTTTCATTTTTGTGAAATGGCGGTGTCTTTTTGAGTCGATGCCGTTCTTTGAAAACCCTTTCAGAGCCTTTGCAGGGAAGCTTTCATGACTGGGGCAAACAAAAAAGAGGAAAGCTTTCGCTTCCCTCTTCTCCCTCATACTAATGTGAATGTATGATTGTATTACGTTGACAAATATACGACATCGATTGATAAAAAGCAAGCTTTCTCGGCTTTTTCTTCTTCGTCATTCCATCGACCACGCTTTGCGGACTGCCAGAAAGAGGAGTACCGCGACGGCAATGATCAGCGATTTCGGATCGAAACTGTGCGCCCCGCTTTGTACCATCGAGACGAATATATCGCGCAACGTATTGACTACGGCTTGCAATCCGTCGAATACGAAGAACAGCACTATCGCTACGAGCGTGATGAACACGCTCCAAATCTTGAACCAACGGTTGATGCGGCACGGCAGATTGCGCATTACCCGGTGGCTGAAACCATTGTCCGCTATTTCTTGTTTCTGTCCGGCCAAGAATTCCCGGACCAGTTTGTCATCTGTTTCCATCATACCCGTTTTGTTTTAAATACGTTGCCAACTTTTCTTTTCCTCTCGACAGGTGGCTTTTCACTGTCCCGGCAGGAATCCCCACGATGCCTGCTATTTTATCGATGCTCACGTCCTCCATATAAAAGAGCGTGATGCAGGTACGTTCCATTTCCTTCAGTTTGCCGAGTGATTGGTAGATGTCCATCCGTTGTCCCACGTTTTCCTGTTCCACGCTGTTGAAGACGTCTACTTCACCGGACTCCAACCCCATTGTCTCCTTCCGGCTGCGAATATAATCATAAAATACGTTATAAGCAATGCGATAAAGCCACGTTGGGAAATTTGAAAGATTTTTAAAAGATGCGAGGCTCGTATACGCTTTGATGAACGTATCCTGTGCCAAGTCGTCGCTCAATTCGCTGTCGCCGCATGTCAAGTTGAGGAAGAAGCGTCGGATGGCCCCTTGATACTTCTGCACCAACTGGTCGAAGGCCTTGGTGTTGTGGAACACCACGACCTGTGCGACTAACGATATGTCATTGAGCCGGTTCATTTCTCTTCGTCCGTAGGTTTCTGTTTGCGACCCACGAGATACTGGCCGATGCCGGTGAACATGATCAACAACCCGATGCACCCCATGGCAAAGCTGTTGGTGAACGCCCAAAGGAAGATGAACAAGCCGATGCCCAAGCAGATGTTTTTGATCCCCTTCGAAGTGGTATCGGCATTCAGGCTCTCTTTGAGGATGCTGTCCGGGATAGGCTGTCCGGAAGCGATCGCTTTCTCGACCAGTCTGTAGCGGTCGCGACGGCTTTTGTAGCGGTAATAGAATGCGATGAAGATGACGAATATCGGGAAGCCGAAAATGAGCAGCAGTATGAACAGTGAAAGAGCGATGCCTGCACCGGCGGCACTGCCAATGTCTTTGAGCAGATCCGCCCGGATCAGGTTGATGTTGTGGACATCATCGTAAGCATCCATATCGACCGTGTCCGAAGCGTCCTCCATGTCGCTCTCTACCGTCACGCCTGTGTCGGGCGTGTCCGTGTAATCGGGCGTATAAGTGGAATCCTTCGAGGGAGTCGTTTTCGCAACAACTGTTTTTATTCCTTTTGGAGAGTTGCTGTCCGCGTAAAGCACTGTTTTCTTTTGGGCCGCTAGCGAGCAGACGGCAAGCATTAAGGTCAATGTGATTAAGATCTGTTTCATATCTGGTTCTTTTTTTGTTTCTTTGTCCGTTAGACGTAGATAGGATGCCGGAAAGTTGCAAAGAGACGAAATATTTTTGATATTTGCAGGGATTAACAGAAGAAAATGAAACTACCAGCTTCCTTTATAGCCTATACCCGAGCCTTGTTGGGCGATGATGAATTCGCGGAATTGTCCGCCTCCATGAGCGAGAACGCTCCCGTCAGTATTCGAATGAATGCCGCCAAGGCGGCCGTTCCCGGGCATTCCGTTCCTTGGTGCCGAACCGGACGTTACCTTGACCAACGCCTCACGTTCACTTTCGACCCCTTGTTCCATGCCGGGTGTTACTACGTACAAGAAGCTTCCTCCATGTTCGTGGAGCAAGCATTGAAGCAATATCTCCCCGAAGAGCCGGTTGTGATGCTCGACCTTTGCGCTGCTCCCGGAGGCAAGTCCACCCATGCCCGGAGTTTGCTGCCCGAAGGCAGTTTGTTGGTATCCAATGAAGTGATCCGTAACCGTTCGCAGATACTTGCCGAGAACCTTACGAAATGGGGGCATCCCGGAGTAGTTGTGACCAATAATGATCCGACAGACTTTGCCCCGCTTGAAGATTTCTTTGATGTGATTCTCACCGATGTGCCTTGTTCCGGTGAAGGGATGTTCCGTAAAGATCCGGTAGCTGTAGGAGAGTGGAGCCCGGAAAATGTGGAAATCTGTTGGCAGCGACAACAGCGCATCATAGCCGATATATGGCCCTGCTTGAAGCCGGGTGGCATCCTTATCTATAGTACATGTACGTACAATACGAAAGAGGATGAAGAAAATCTGCAATGGATCTGTAACGAATTCGGTGCCGAGGTGCTTCCGTTGGAAATATCCTCCCAATGGGGGATTACCGGCAACCTTCTTGGCGGGGCAGACTTTCCCGTCTATCGCTTCCTGCCTCATAAGACCAAAGGGGAAGGCTTTTTCCTTGCACTCCTTCGCAAATCCGGTGAAGCCCCATCTTCATCCGATCACTACAAAGGTTCAAGCCGTGCAGTTCCGGTGAATGTGTCCCGTGGAGGCAAGCCGTCCCGTAAAAAAACATCGGCAGGCAAGGCGCAAATGTCCGTTCCTCAGATCACTAAAGAGCAGTTGGCAATCGTCAAAAGCTGGCTTGTCTCTCCTGAAGCGTATGAACTGATCATTTCCGGTACGACCATCACCGCCTTTCCCAAGGAGCAGGTCGGAACCCTTTCAGGTTTACAGCAAACTCTGCGTATGGTGCAATCCGGCACTCCCTTGGCCGAGGTAAAAGGAAAAGACCTTATCCCTACCCATGCCCTTGCCATGAGCAATGTTCTGGAAAAAGGATCGTTTCCAACGGAAGAAATCACCTACGAACAAGCGATCGCCTATCTACGGAAAGAAGCCATTTCTTTGTCCGAAACGACTCCCCGCGGTTATGTCCTGATCACATATAAATTCGTGCCTCTCGGATTCGTGAAGAATATAGGCAACCGTGCCAATAACCTTTATCCTCAAGAGTGGCGTATCCGTAGTGGTTATCTGCCAGAGGAGGTGAAAGTACTTGAAGTGTCATCTGTACGGTGACACTTCACCATTTCCCGGTATTTTATTCGTAACCAATAGAACCTGCCAAACCTCTTAACAATGCTCAAATTGGCAGGTTGTTTTTAAATCACCTTTCGAAAGTGCATCAGGTTTGACGTTAATAATAGTAAATGTCAACGATAATTCCCTCCCTACGTTTGCTTTATTATTAATTATTACATATATTTG
>OGOG01003508.1_pt1 | contig 11812 bp, 9 predicted proteins | sample 1552581 | NCBI WGS metagenome assembly OGOG01 (sample SAMEA2580152, study PRJEB22360) | human gut metagenome | biome: human gut; feature: human-associated habitat; material: faeces | place: Denmark | collected 2008/2010 | reverse complement strand
ACAATGCTGGCCCCGTCACCCCCCACGGGTCCGCCGTCTGCGGCTGCGGCAAGCGCGGCTGCCTTGAGCAGTACTCCAGCGCCACCGGCGTTGTGCGCTGCATGAAGAAGCTGCTGGACGCAAACCCGGACATCGCCTGCACCCTGCGCGGCAAGGACTTTGAAGCCAAGGACGTTTTCGACGCCGCCCGCGCCGGGGACGCACTGGCTGCCCGTGAGGTGGACGAGATGGCCTCCACGCTGGGCATGGCACTGGCAAACATTGCCGCCACCACCGACCCTGAAATGTTCATGATCGGCGGCGGCGTGGCCCGCGCCGGGGAGGTTCTGTTCACCCCGCTGGTGCGCCACTACAAGGAGTACGCCTTCCAGTCCTGCAAGGAGACCCCCATCAAGGCCGCCAGCCTTGGCAACGACGCCGGCATCTACGGCGCCGTGCGCCTGATCGTGGGCGCCTGATCAGGGAATATCGATCGCTTTCAAACCAGCCAAGCCTGCGGGCTTGGCTGGTTTTGTTTTTGCGGGATATCCCTCCCGTGAAAATAGCGTTTGGAGCGCTCCGCAGAGCGCGACAAACGCAAAATTTAAAATATTTTTTCCGCTGAACATGGCCAGAGCGCAAGCGGAGGCCATTCAAAATCGTCCTGCGCCAGAGGGAGTTCATCCGCAGGCGGCTGAGGAGGTACTGCGTCTTTTTTATAAAAAGCGTTGCATATCGGCGCAAAAAGGCAACTGCCGTCTTGTTTATTTTGTGCATCTATGCTAAAATAGCGTGCAGATAGTTGATTTTTATAGAGCGGTATTACTTTTTCTGATGCTGTAAAAATTCGGCTGAGCCGAAAAAATAAGGACGCAACAAAGGAGAACACGCCATGAAAAAGCTTTTCGCCATGACGGTGGCCGTGCTGCTGCTGTTTTCGGTGCTGCTGGGCATTCCCGCCGCCTATGGGCAGGCACCGGAGACGGGCAAAACGCTGGACATCCTGTTCAGCCACGACACCCACTCCCACCTGAACACCTTCACCACAGTGGTGGAGGACGAGGAAGCAGAGATCGGCGGCTTCGCCCGCGCCAACACCCTCATCAAGGCGCAGCGCGCCAAAAATCCGGACACCCTTGTGATCGATGGCGGTGACTTTTCCATGGGCACCCTGATCCAGACGGTGTTTGAAACGCAGGCTGCAGAGCTGCGGATGCTGGGCTACATGGGCTACGATGTGACCACCTTTGGCAACCACGAGTTCGATTACCGCTCCAAGGGGCTTGCCAATATGCTTACCAGCGCCCGCACCTCCGGCGATGCCGTCCCGGCCATCGTGGTCTGCAATATGGACTGGGATGCCATGGAAGCCGCCGGCCTCACCGAGGGACAGCAAATGCTCAAAGACGCCTTTGCCGCCTACGGCGTGCAGGACTACACCGTGGTGCAGAAGGGCGATGTGCGCATTGCCGTGGTGGGCGTTTTCGGCAAGGATGCGCTCTCCTGCGCACCCACCTGTGAACTGAAATTCAAGGACCCGGTACAGGCGGTCAAAGCCACCGTGGCAGAGATCAAGGCAAACGAAAATGCGGATATGATCGTCTGCGTTTCCCACAGCGGCACATGGGACGACCCCAAAAAGTCTGAGGACGAGCTGCTGGCCAAGGGTGTGCCTGACCTTGACCTTATCCTCAGCGGCCACACCCACAGCCGCATCCGGAAACCCATCCGGCACGGAGACACCTATGTGGTCTCCTGCGGCGAATACGGCAAAAATCTGGGCAGCCTGTCCATGGCGCAAAAAGCGGACGGACGCTGGCAGGTGACCGATTACCAGCTGATCCCCATCACCGCCGACATCCCCGCCGATGCGGAAACGCAAGAGGTCATCGACCGCTTTATGGACACGGTGGACGAGGATTATCTGGCGCAGTTCGGCTACACCAAGGATCAGGTTCTGGCAGAAAACGATGTTGTTTTCTCCAACCTGAAGGATCTGGGCAAGGTGCACACCGAGCACAATCTGGGCGATATCATCGCGGACGCCTATGTGTACGCAGTGGAGAACGCCGCCGACTATGACGGCGTGCCGGTCGACTTGGCGGTGGTGCCCAGCGGCACTGTGCGCGATACCTACGCCCGGGGAGATATCACGGTGGAGCAGGTATTCAACTCCTTCTCGCTGGGCATCGGCGCGGACGGCGTGCCGGGCTATCCCCTCATCGAAGTCTACCTCACCGGTAAGGAGCTGCGCACCGCCGCCGAGATTGACGCTTCCGTGTCGGATTTCATGACCACCGCGCGGCTGTATTGCAGCGGCCTGAACTTTACCTATAACCCCCACCGGCTGCTGCTGAACAAGGTGACAGATGTCTATCTGGTCAAGGACGGGCAGCGCGTGGAGCTGCAGGACGACAAGCTGTACCGCATCGTAGCAGATCTTTACAGCGGGCAGATGCTGAGCGCCGTGACGGATATGTCCTACGGCATTTTGTCCATCGTGCCGAAATACGCCGACGGCACTCCCATCGAAGATTTTGAGGATGTGATCCTGACCGAAAACGGCAAAGAGCTGAAGGGCTGGGACGCCATTGCGCGGTACATGGCCTCGTTCGAGGACACCGACGGCGACGGCATCGGCAACGTGCCGGACTATTACAGCACCCTGCACGACCGCAAAAAGGTGGAGGACAGCCGCAGCCTTTCCGCGCTGCTGAAAAAGCCCAACCGCTTTGCCTTTATCCTCCTTGGCCTGATCCTCACCGTTATTCTGCTGGTGGTGTGCCTTGTGCTGCTGCTCCGTAAGCTGGTGCGCAAACTCCGCCGCAGAAAAAAAGCACGTTAAAATAGCACAATGCCGGACAGCCTGCGGGCTGTCCGGCATTGTATTTTCACAATCAGAATCTCCCCTTCTGCAAGCCTTCCAGCACCTCGTACAGGTCGCAGCACTCGGCGGTGTACAGACGGCGCATCTCGTCGTTGGCGGGGGCCATGTCCGGCACCATCACGGTGACAAAGCCGCCGGCGGCACCGGCGCGCACGCCGTTGTAACTGTCCTCCAGCACAAGGGTGCGGCTGGGCGCAGTGCCCAGCGCTTCCGCTGTTCGCAAAAAAATTTCCGGGTCAGGCTTGGAGGCCGAGAACTGCTCGCCGGAGACGATCACCTTAAAGTAGTGGGTCAGACCCCAGCCGTCCAAATGGTGCCGGATAGAGGCCATCCGGCTGGAAGAGGCCACCGCCATGGGGATGTGCTGCGCGTCCAGCCATGTCAGAATTTCGTCCAGTCCGGGCTTTTTGGGCGGCGGTGCCTGAAACGCCTTTTCCGCCTGTGCGTGCAGCGCCTCGATGATGGCGTCCGTGTCGCAGTTTTCCCCGTAGAAGCGGCGCAGCACCGCCCGCATGGTGTCCCCTGCCGTGCCGCGGGCGGCAACGTCCAGCCCCTCCTTATAAGAAAGCCCTAGGGTGGCAAGTGCAGGCTCCCACAGGGTAGCCCAGACCCGCTCGGTGTCGAGCATCAGGCCATCCATATCAAAAATAACGCTGTCGATCATGCAGTATGCTCCTTCCGTAGAAAAGCGGGGCTGTGCCCCGCAAAAGTGCTCTGTGCCCCTATTGTACCATAGATTTGGCAGTTTGCACACCATTGTGCTCACAATCTGGTGCAACTTTACCGGTGGAAAGATGAAACATTTTTTGATTCCTTGCAAAACCGGCTGGGAATATTATAATAGAAACCAACATTTGTGTCATAAAGCGCCGGAAATCGTGCGCACGCGCATAAAAGGAAAGAGGGAAACTCACTATGTTGGATATCAAGATCACCCGCACGGCTACGCCCAAGGCAAAGCCCACCGATGAGACGAAGCTTGGCTTCGGCAAAAAGTTCTCCGACCACATGTTCGTCATGGATTACACCGAGGGTGAGGGCTGGCACGATGCCCGCATCGTCCCCTATGGTCCCTTTGAACTGGACCCCGCTACCGTGGTGTTCCACTACGCACAGGAGATCTTTGAGGGCATGAAGGCCTACCGCACTGCCGACGACACCGTGCAGCTGTTCCGCCCGGACTGCAACGCCAAGCGTTTTCAGGATTCTGCCGACCGTCTGTGCATCCCCAAGATCCCGGTAGAGGACTACATTCAGGCCGTCGAGGCTCTGGTGGACGTGGACCGCGACTGGGTACCCCACACCGATGGCGCTTCTCTGTACATCCGTCCCTTCATCTTTGCCAATGATGTGGGTCTGGGCGTGCACGCTTCCAAGCACTATATCTTCTGCATCATCTGCGCTCCCTCCGGTGCTTACTACGCCGAGGGCATCAACCCCGTGCGCATCTATGTGGAAGATGAGTATATCCGCGCCGCCCCGGGTCTGACCGGCTTTACCAAGTGCGGCGGCAACTACGCCGCTTCCATCAAGGCCGGTGAGCTGGCCGAGGAGCAGGGCTACGCACAGGTGCTGTGGCTGGACGGCGTGGAAAAGAAGTACGTTGAAGAAGTTGGTAGCATGAACATCATGTTTAAGATCGACGGCAAGGTGTACACCGCCGCTACCGTGGGCACCGTGCTGCCCGGCGTCACCCGCCGCAGCTGCATCGAACTGCTGAAGGACTGGGGCTACGAGGTCGTTGAGGGCAAGATCGCCATTGCCGACATCATGGCTGCTGCCCGCGAAGGCAAGCTGGAAGAGGTGTTCGGCACCGGTACCGCCGCTGTCGTCTCCCCCGTCAAGGAGCTGGTCTGGAAGGGCGAGCACGCCTACATCGGCGACGGCAAGATCGGCCCTGTCACCCAGAAGCTGTACGACACCATGACCGGTATGCAGTGGGGCAAGCTTCCCGATACCAAGGGCTGGATCGTGCCTGTGGAAAAGAAATATTGAGCCGCCTGTCACCCTACGGCTTTTAAAGGGACTGCTGCATACCGTCTGGGGCAGCAGTCCCTTTGCTCTATAATCATTGCAATTCCCGCCGCATGGTGCTACACTACCTATAAAGGGCGTGGGCTTGCCGCCTGTGCCCCTTGCAGGAAGATTTGAGAGGAAAGAAGCACCATGATCAAAAAATGGAGCATGAGTTACCCGGCGGTCAACGGCACCGAACAGCGCCGGGCGTATGTCTATCTGCCCACCATGTACGAGGCACAGCCGGAGCGCCGGTTTTCCGTGCTGTATATGTTCGATGGGCAGAACGTGTTTTTCAACGAAGATGCCACCTACGGCAAAAGCTGGGGCGTGGCGGATTATCTGGACTATACCGACACCCCGCTGATCGTGGCGGCCATCGAGTGCAACGCCGGGGCGAACAACGAGCGTCTGGTGGAGTATTCCCCCTACCGCTTCGATGACCCCACCTACGGCCACTTTGACGGCAAGGGACAGGCCACCATGAGCTGGTTCATCCACCGGTTCAAGCCTTTGATCGACCAAAATTTCCGCACCCTGCCGGACAGGGCACATACCTTTATCGGCGGCAGCAGCATGGGCGGGCTGATGAGCCTGTACGCCCTGCTGCAATATAACGATACTTACAGCCGCGCCGCAGCGCTGTCGCCCTCTATCTGGGTGGCACCGGATAAGCTTTCCGGCCTTGTGGGGCGCGCAAAGCTTACCCCCGGCACGGTGCTGTACATGGATTACGGCTCCCGGGAGATGGGCAACCACGATGGCATCCGCCGGGAATTCTCCAACTTGAGCGGCAAGCTGATGACCCGGGGCATCCACCTGACCAGCCGCATCGTGCCCGGCGGCACCCACTGCGAGGCCAGCTGGGAAAAGCAGCTGCCCTTCGTGTTCCACACCCTGCTGTATGAGGTGGAGGAATAAAAGAAGGGGTGCCCCAATACCATAACCACACCAAAGGAGGAAACACCATGGAGATGCAGTATTTCAAGGAGTACAGCCCGGAACTGGGACGGGATATGGAGTGCAAGCTTTACGGCCACGCAGGCCGCCCGATGCTGTATATTCCCTGTCAGGACGGCCGATTCTTCGATTTTGAAAACTTCCACATGACCGATGCCCTTGCCCCGTGGATCGAGTCCGGGCAGATCATGGTGCTTTCCATCGACACCATGGATCAGGAAACCTGGTCGGACGCACAGGGCAATCCCTACTGGCGCATCCGCCGCTATGAGCAGTGGCTGCGCTACATCACCCGCGAGGCCGCTCCGATGCTTCAGCATCTGGCGCAGCAGCGCAACGGCTGGAGCGACCTGCCCGGTGTCATCGCCTTCGGCTGCAGTCTGGGTGCCACCCACGCGGTAAACCTGTATCTGCGCCGCCCGGATATCTTCTGCGGCTGTCTGGCACTCAGCGGCATCTACACTGCTCACTACGGCTTTGGCGACTATATGGACGAGCTGGTGTACATGAACTCCCCCGTGGACTACATGAAGAACTTCCCGGAGGATCACCCCTATATGCAGCTGTTCCGCAGCCAGAAAGCTGTCATCTGCTGCGGTCAGGGCGACTGGGAACAGCCGGACACCACATGGCTGCTCAAGCGCATCTTTGAGGCAAAGCATATCCCCATCTGGGTAGACCTGTGGGGTCACGATGTCAACCACGACTGGAACTGGTGGTATAAGCAGGTGGCGTACTATATGCCCTACGTTCTGGGCCAGCAGTGACCCATCCTGTGAAAATGGCACAACGGCGCGTCCATGGACGCGCCGTTGTTTCCCAATATTAAAATCTGTCCCGCCCTGCAGGGGCATTGCAATCATAGAGGCAACGGAAAGAGGAATCAACAAATACTATGCAGAACTTTATTTTTATCTCCCCCAACTTCCCCACGAACTACTGGCAGTTCTGCCGGGAGCTGAAAAACAACGGCCTGAACGTGCTGGGCATCGGCGACCAGCCCTACGAGGAGCTGAAGCCGGAGCTGAAGGCAAGCCTGAACGAGTACTACAAGGTGAACAGTCTGGAAAACTACGACGAGGTATACCGCGCCGTGGCCTTTTTCGCCTTCAAGTATGGTCGCATCGATTGGCTGGAGTCCAACAATGAATACTGGCTGGAACGGGATGCCGCCCTGCGCACCGATTTCCACATCACCAGCGGCTTCCAGACCTCTGATATGCCCCGCATCAAGTACAAGAGCAAGATGAAGGAGTACTATCAGAAGGCCGGTATCGCCACCGCCCGCTACCACATGGTGGATGACCTTGCGGGCTGCAAGGCCTTTGTGGCGCAGGTGGGCTACCCGGTGGTAGTCAAGCCGGACAACGGCGTGGGCGCTTCGGATACCCACCGCCTTTCCACCGACAAGGAACTGGAAGAATTTCTGGCTTACAAGGAGAAAGAGCACCCGGATGTGGCTTACATCATGGAGGAGTTCGTCCGCGCCGAGGTGAACAGCTACGATGCCATCATCGATGCCCACGGCAACCCCATCTTTGAGGCGGGCAACGTGAGCCCCGTGTCCATCATGGACATCGTGAACAACGATGACAACTCCATCTACTACATCATCAAGGATCTGCCGGAGGACACCCGCGCTGCGGGCCGTGCCGCCGTCAAGAGCTTTGGGGTGAAGAGCCGCTTTGTCCACTTCGAGTTCTTCCGCATGACCGAGAATCAGGCCAGCATGGGCAAAAAAGGCCAGATCGTGGCGCTGGAAGTCAACATGCGCCCCTGCGGCGGCTTTACCCCGGACATGATCGACTTTGCCCGCTCCACCAACGTGTACAAGATCTGGGCAGACATGATCGCTTTCGGCGGCACCGATATGCCGGTGGGTGAGCACTACTACTGCGCCTTTGCCGGCCGCCGGGACGGCAAGAGCTTCGTTTACAGCCACGAGCAGCTGATGCAGAAGTATCAGGACAACATGCGCATGGTAGACCGCATCCCCGAGGCACTGTCCGGTGCCATGGGCAACCAGATGTATGTGGCCACCTTCTCCACCCGTGACGAGATGGAAAAGTTCTATTCCGATGTGCTGGCCGTCACCGATGCCACCAACGCAAAGGTGCAGGCTGAGCTGACGAAGGTGCTGGCTCTGGGCGAGCCGGAGGCCGTTTAAAGCCAAAAATTCAAGCCCGGAAAGTCTGCAGACTTTCCGGGCTTGTTCTATTTCATTACACCTTCGCGGCGCCCCGCTCCAGAATACCGTTGAAGCGGGAGAAGAAGGTGATGGTGGTAATGGTGGCTGCCAGAATATCGCTGACCGGCTCTGCCAGAAAAACACCGAATACCGGGTCCGGCAGCAGGTGCGGCAGGATGAAGATGAGCGGGATCAGCAGGATGATCTTGCGCAGGCAGGCCAGCAGCAGGCTGACCTTGGCCTGTCCCAGCGCCATAAAGCTCTGCTGGCAGGCGATCTGGAAGCCCATGGCAAAGATACCCGCCATGTAGATGCGCATGGACCATGTGGTGTAGTCGATCAGCGCCGTATCCGAGGTGAAGATGCCCGCCACAGCCCCCGGCGCCAGCATCATGAGCAGCCAGAACAGGCAGGTGTAGCAGCTGCACAGCAGCAGCTGGAAGCGGAATGCCTCCTTGACGCGGGACTTTTTGCCCGCGCCGAAATTGAAGCTCATTACCGGCTGACCGCCCTGACAGATGCCCTGAATGGGCAGGGTGCACAGCTGGGAAGCGCTGGTAATGACGGTCATGGCACCCACAGCCACGTCGCCGCCGTACCGCGCCAGACTGGAGCTGAAACTGATGGACAGCAAACTCTCGGTGGACATCATCACAAAGGTGGAGATGCCCAGCGCCATCACCGGCAGGATGACCTTCTTTTCCGGGCGCATATAGTCCTTGCGCAGGCGCAGGATGGTCTTTTTGCCGGTGAGGAAGTGCAGGATCCACACCGCGCCCACAGCCTGACTGAGCACGGTGGCAATGGCAGCGCCCCGCACGCCCAGACCCAGACCAAAGATCAAGATGGGGTCGAGAATAATGTTGATGACCGCACCGATGACGGTGGTAAGCATACTGGTCTTGGCAAAGCCCTGCGTGGTGATGAAGGGGTTCATGCCCAGCACCAGCAGCACAAACACCGAGCCCAGAATGTAGATGCGGCTGTACGCCAGCGCATAGGGCAAGGTGGCGTCACTGGCACCAAAGAGCCGCAGCAGGGTGGGTGCCCCGGCGTAGAACACCACGGTCAGCACCACCGAGAAGAGCAGCAGCATGGTAAAACTGTTGGAGATGATCTTCTCTGCCTGCTCCTTGTCGCCCTGTCCCAGTGCAATGGCGGTGCGGGGTGCGCCGCCCGCGCCCACCAGCATGGCGAACGCGTTCAGCAGCATAAGGATGGGGGTGAACAATCCCACGCCGGTCAGCGCTGCCGCGCCGATGCCGGCAATATGTCCGATGTAAATGCGGTCCACGATGTTATACAGCAGGTTGACCACCTGTGCAACGACCGCCGGGATCATGAGCTGCAGCATCAGCTTTTTTACGCTGCCAGAGCCCATATCCTGTTTTGCCTGTGCCATGGATGTGATTCTCCTTTTACTTCAAATTTGAACTATCTCTTATATTATACTCAAAACCCGCAAAAATACCAGTCCCTTTTGCAAAATTTTCCGTGTTGCGCAAAAAAGCGCGTTCCTCCCCTGCCGCCGTACCGGTCTTGCCGCTGTGCACCCTTTGCGGTGCAGCATTCCGGGCGGCAGCGGCCTTTGCATCCAAGTTTTCGGCGATATGTCTGTAAAAAAGCAAGGTTTTTCGTCAGGTTTGTGTCTTGTGCACAGCGGCATTTTTCAGTACAATAAAGAAGCAGAGAAGAAAAATAAGCGCTGCGACCAAAATAGGTCGCCGCGCTGTTTTGTATTTTGCGGCGCAGCTGCGCCCGGTGAAAAAAGGAGTGCTGTACAATGATCAACATGGTCAAGCTTCCCACCAGCAAAAGCGAACTGTTCCTGCGGGTGGCCAAGGGACATTTTGCCACCAGCCACAGCCACATCAACTATTACATCGACGTGACCACCCAAAAGTCCCGCCTTTCTGAGGCAAAAGCCGTAGCAAAGGAGCTGGTCAGCGCTTACCAGCACAGCACCATCGTGGATACCGTGCTCTGCTTGGACGGCACACAGGTCATTGGCACCTGCCTTGCCAACGAGCTGACCAAGGACGGCTTTACCAATATGAACGCCCACAAGACCATCTACATCGTCACCCCGGAATACACCTCCGGCAGCCAGATCATTCTGCGGGATAATCTTGCTCCCATGGTCAAGGGCAAGCACGTCCTCATTCTGGCCGCATCCATCACCACCGGCTACACCATTCAGGCAGCTGTGAAAGCCAGCTCCTTCCCGGGCACCACTATACAGGCAGCGGTGGAAGCCGTAAACTACTACGGCGGCATCGTGGCCGGGCTTTCGGCTATTTTTGCCACCACTCACGAGTGCCTTGGCTACCCGGTCACCTCTATCTTCGACCCCACCAGCCTGCCGGATTACGCCAGCTTCGACTCCCGCGACTGCCCCCTGTGCAAGGCCGGGCAGCACATTGACGCGCTGGTAAACAGCTTCGGCTACTCGGCGCTGTAAATAGAACCAATCTGGAGCTGCCGCACCCGTACGGCAGCTCCAGATTGTTGTCCCACGGGCGGGATTGTGCTATACTGATACCAGACGAAACTAGGAGAACGAGGTATCAAATCCATGAAAATTCCCGCAAACGGTTTTACCCACGCCGGCAAGTTCCATGCCGATGACGTGTTTGCTACGGCGCTATTGCAAATTCTGCGCCCGGATATCAAGATCACCCGCGGCTTTACCGTGCCTGACGATTTTGACGGCATCGTGTACGATATCGGCTTTGGGATGTTCGACCACCATCAGGAGCCCCGGGAGTACCGTGCCAATGGCGTGCCCTACGCGGCCTTTGGCCTGCTGTGGCGGGTGCTTGGCCCCGGTCTTGTGGGCGAGCGGCAGGCGCGGCTCATTGACGAAAACTTCATCCAGCCGCTGGACCTGAACGACAACACCGGCGAGCAGAACAGCCTGTGCGATGCCATCGGCTTTTTCAACCCGGTGTGGGACTCCAAGGAGGATCAGGACAGCTGCTTTTTCAAGGCGGTGGCCGTGGCAAAGCAGATCCTGGAGAACCAGATCGACAGCGCCAACGCCGTGAACCGCGCGGACGAAAAAGTACAGCAGGCCTACCGCAACTCCCGCGACGGCATCGTGGTGCTGCCCTGCTATCTGCCGTGGAAAAACGGTCTGTACAAGACCGATGCCCTGTTTGTGGTGTACCCCAGCCAGCGCGGCGGGTGGAGCGCCCAGTGCGTCACCGACCACAAGACCAAAAAGTCCAAGCTGCCCTTCCCGCAGTCTTGGGCGGGGCAGCCGCAGGAGGTCATCGAGCAGAAGAGCGGCATCCCGGGCATCAGCTTCTGCCACGCCAGCCGCTTCCTCATCACCGCCAAGGACAAGGAGACCGCCCTTGCGGCCTGCCGTCAGGTGCTGAAAAACAATGGACGCCTTGCCTGACGTCGCCTACGTCTACATGGTGCGCTGCACCGGCGGGCAGCTGTACACCGGTTGGACGAACCACCCCGCCGCCCGGCTGAAAGCGCACCAGAGCGGCAAAGGTGCCCGCTACACCCGCGCCCACGGCGCGGTAGGCTTTGCCTATCTGGAGCGCTGCGCGGACAAGCGCGCCGCCCTACGCCGGGAAGCCGCCCTGAAAAAGCTTTCCAAGGCGGAAAAAGAGATACTGTGCGCCGCATGGCGCGCCGCCGGGTGCCCCGGGGTGGAGAACGATTGAAAACGCCCTCCGCGCCTTCCGGGTTGCGGCACCCAGCATCCGCTTCGTGCCTTGGGCGGCACGCGCGTCTTGCTGGCCGCTGCCCCAACAACTCCTCCC
>OGOG01003495.1_pt1 | contig 11844 bp, 8 predicted proteins | sample 1552581 | NCBI WGS metagenome assembly OGOG01 (sample SAMEA2580152, study PRJEB22360) | human gut metagenome | biome: human gut; feature: human-associated habitat; material: faeces | place: Denmark | collected 2008/2010 | reverse complement strand
GGCTTATTCGCCGGGTCCGCCTTCGGGCGGCGTTGACCGCCCCCGCCGGCGGGCGCGGCATCGGGCAGCGCACCTATCTGGCAGCAATGCTCGTCGAGATCATCCACACCGCCTCGCTCATTCACGACGACGTGATCGACGAAGCGGACACCCGCCGCGGCCGCGCATCGGCCAACGCCAAATGGCAGTCGCGCAACGCCGTGGTGTTGGGCGACTATCTGCTGGCGCGCAACATGGAGCTCGGGATGCGCAGCGGGCAGTACGACCTGGTCTCCTACGTCATCGCCTCGATCGCCACGCTCTGCGAAGGCGAGCTGCTACAAAGCGACCGCGCCGAGCGCATGGAGATCACGCGCGACGCCTACCTGGAGATCATCTACAAGAAAACGGCCAGCCTGCTGGGCATCAGCGCCGGCGTGGGGGCGCTCTCGGCCGGCGCGAACCGCGAACAGGTCGCCCGGATGCGCCGCTTCGGCGACGCGCTGGGCATGGCGTTCCAGATCCAGGACGACATCCTCGACTTCACGCGCGGCGCCGAGACGGGCAAGCCGTCGAACAACGACCTGCGCGAACACAAGATCACGCTGCCGCTGCTGCTGCTGCTCGACCGTGCCGACGCGGCGCGGCGCGACGAGCTGCTCGCCCTGCTGGCACGCTGCCGCGAGGACGAAGCGGCGGTCGACGCCCTGCAACAGGCCGTCGAGGAGCAGGGAGGCTTGCAGGAGGCGTCGAAAGTGATGCAGAGCTACCTGCAACGGGCGACCGCGCTGCTGGCCGAATGGCCCGACGGTCCGATCCGCTCGGCCCTGGTCAACCTGTGCGCCTACGTGGCCGAACGCAACCGATAACGGAGAAAACCAATCTGAAATACTTTATGGAAACACAGAAAAAAAACTACGTTCTGCCCATTGCGATGATGTTCGCGCTCTTTGCGATGATCTCCTTCGTGACGGGGCTCCAAAACCCGATGGGAATCATCGTCAAGAACCAGTTCGGCGCGTCGAACTTCATGTCGCAGCTCGGCAACGCGGCCAATTTCATCGCCTACGCCTTCATGGGTCTGCCGGCGGGCCTGATGCTCCAGCGCATCGGCTACAAGAAGACGGCGCTCGCTGCCGTGGCCGTAGGCTTCATCGGCGTCGGCATCTCCTATCTTTCGGGTCTGATGTCCAGTTTCAGCGTCTATCTGATCGGCGCCTTCGTTTCGGGTTTCTCGATGTGTATGCTCAATACGGTGGTCAACCCCATGCTCAATACGCTGGGCGGCGGCGGCAACCGCGGCAACCAGCTCGTGCAGTTCGGCGGTTCGCTCAACTCGCTGGCCGCCACGATCGTTCCGGTGCTGGTAGGTTATCTCATGGGGAACGCCGCACAGGCCACGATCAGCAACGCCGCACCCGCCCTGTTCATCGCCATGGGCATCTTCGCGCTGGCCTTCGTCGTGATGCTCGTGATGGAGATTCCCGAACCGTTCGCCCTGACGAACGAAAAGTCCGCCGAGAAGAACGAGCACAGCGCGCTGTCGTTCCGCCACTTCGTCCTGGGCACGGCAGCGATCTTCGTCTACGTCGGCGTCGAGGTGGGTATTCCCAACTTCGCCAACCTCTTCATGACCACCGACCTCGGGATCGACACCACCGTGGCCGGTTCGGTCGTCGGCACCTACTGGTTCCTGATGCTCATCGGCCGCTTCGCGGGCGGTCTGCTCGGCGCCAAGGTCTCGCCCAAGGCGATGCTTTCGACCGTTGCGACGGCAGCCTGCCTGCTGGTCGTCTGCGCCATGCTCTGCCCCGTCAGCGCGGTGGTGAGCATGCCCGTCTTCCAGAGCGACATTTCATTCGGCATGGCGCAGGTTCCGGTCAGCATCATGCTGCTCGTCCTCTGCGGCCTGTGCACCTCGGTGATGTGGGGCGGCATCTTCAATCTGGCCGTCGAAGGACTCGGCAAATACACCTCGGCCGCTTCGGGCATCTTCATGGTGATGGTCTGCGGCGGCGGCATCCTGCCCCTGATCCAGGGTCTGGTGGCCGACCACGCAGGTTACATGATGTCCTTCTGGGTGGTCTTCGCCGGTGTGCTCTACATCCTCTACTACGCACTCGCCGGACACAAGAACGTCAATACCGACATCAAGGTGGACTGAACCGTCTGCCGATCGGCAAAACGGGCCGGCCCCTTCGAGGGCCGGCCCGTTGCGATTGCAGGAAGGCGCCGGTCACATCACCACGCGCCGCGTGACGCTCCAGCGGCTCATCGCCCAGACGACGAGCGCGCTCGCGGCGAAGGCCGCGACGCTCATCCCCGCAAGCCGCACCCAGTCGGGCAGCGCGGCGCAGTCGAGCAGGTCGTAGCACACGGGGATCACGGCGAAGTGGCACAGATAGATGCCGAAGGTGAGCGACGCCAGACGCGAAAGCCACGGACGGGCGGCGACGGCGAGCTTCTGCACGACGACGAAGACGGGCAGCGTCATCATGAAGACGTTGATGCCGCAGAAGTACCACACGATCTCCAAATAGGCGAAATTACCCGGAAACCGGTTCTGCGTGGCGACGAAGCCCAGCGCCGTTATGAGGTAGCCGACCGCGAAGAGCGGCGCCATCACGCCGAGCGTCCGCCGCCAGCTCCACCGCAAGGGATAGCGCACCAGATAGTAGGCCAGCACCAGATAGCCGACGAAGCCCGAAAAATAGTAGAACGTCCCGTAGGCGTTCCAGTCGCAGACGCCCCACAGCCCCATGTTGCCGCCGTTGCCCGCATAGCCCAGCAGCGGTGCCGCCACCTCGACGTAGGGCAGCAGCAGCGCCGCGCCCCACACGGCCAGGAAGAGTTGCAGATCGCGCTGCGAAGCCTGCCGCAGCCATGCGCCCAGCACCGGCATCACGAGGTAAAGCCCCACGAGCATATAGAGATACCACAGCGGCGTGGTGTCGTAGTTGAAGTTGAAGACGAACGTATAGAGGCGCACGACGAGCTGGCGCACGGTATACGACGCCGGATCGACCGTCGGGCTCTGCGTAGCGGCGCCGAAGGTGTGGAGATAGGCGAAGAAGAGCAGCGGCAGCGCCAGCGACCAGAACAGGAGCGGCGGCACGATGCGGCCGATGCGCCGGCGGTAGAAGGCCCCCATCCCCTCGCCTACGGGCAGCAGCAGCACGCCGGTCATCATCACGAAGAGCGGCACGCTGCACCGGACCAGACTGCCGGCGAAAGCGCCGGTCAGAAACGCGCCGCGATCGGCGTCGAGCTGCCCCACGAAGGGGTCGCAGCAGTGGGCGAAAACGACCAGAAAACAGGCCAGCACACGCAGCAGGTCTACCCAGCCGATGTGCTCTCTGCGAGAAAACGAATCTTTCATCTATTCGAAGTTTAGTACGTTCCGGTTGCAAACAGAGGCCGCGCGCCGTCAGGGGCGCACGCCCATTTCGTCGAACTTGGCCGCCGCATGGAGGAAATGGGCCGTGATCCAGAAGACCGTCCATCCCTCGGCGTATCCGCCACGGAACTGCGTCACGTCGCTCAGATCGCCGCGCTGTGCGAAATTCGTCTGCTGGATCTGTTCGCCCTGACGACCCCACGGATCGATCAACTGGCCGCAACTGCGGTACATCACGCGCGCCAACGACTGCAAGTTCTCGTCGTTCGTATACGTTCCCAGCCGGTAGAGTTCGGGGGCATAAAGCACGCCGTAGACGTCGAGATGCTGATTCTGGGGAGAGACCGATGTCCAGCCGCGCGTGCGTAGTCCACGGTCGGCCAGACGACCCGCCGGCAACGGGATGTCCCACACCACGGTATAGCTCAGACAGACATCGGCGGCATGTTGCGCACGCCGCAGCCACTCGGCATCGCGCGTATGCTCGTAGAGCGCCAAAAACCCCTGAAAAGCGGCCCACGCCCCCTCCTTGTCCTCGCCCGACGCGTCGAGCGTGCCGCCCCAATAGGGCTCGTCCATCGACAGATGCCGTGCGGCATAATGGTCGGCGGCACGCGCCGCAGCAGCGGCATAACGCTCGCAGCCGAAAAGCTCGGCGGCGGCGAGCAGCGGCGCGATGAAAAAGGCTTCGGCCGTCGACCGCGGATGCCAGGCCGGATCGGCGACCCGCCGTGCGGCGAAGTCGCAGGCACGGCGCAGGAAGGCCTCCCATCGGGCCGTATCGTAGCCGCCCGTCCGGCGGGCCGAGCGGATCGCCAGCGCGAAATTGTACATCGCCTGCCCCATCGAAACCGGATCGGGCGACGACCAGCATTGCGAAGCGACATCGTACCGCACGCGAAACCCCTCCCCGTTGAAAGGCGCCCGCGTCAGGAAATCGAGCGACCGCTGCACCATCGCGTGCATACCGACCGTATCGACCCCGAGCGCACCGAGATGTTGGAGGAAATAACCCGGCGCGGCGGCTTGTCCGCACCACCCCATCACGATCGCCCGCCGCGGCGCGGGATACATGTTGAATCCAGCGACCGGACCCTCGTCGATCCAGCGCGAACGCGTCATGAGGCATTTCGCCGCCACGATCTCCTCGAAGCCCGGCAGCCCCTCGCACGAAAAAGGCGCATACAGCTCCAACGCCCGATGGACAGGCCGCCGGAAAGCTGCACCGCGCAGTGGCGCGGGATCGATCGCCAGCCGGAACTCCTTCTCGATCACCGTCCCCGGTCGAACGGCCAGGTATTGACCGGGCAGTTGCAAACTCCCCTTTTGGAGCGCTTTGCAGGCCCCCGCACGACCATTGTAGCCGATCGGTCCCGACAGCAGCAGCAATTCGGGATGCCCGTCCGCCTGCCGCACGCCGAGCGACCACCAGTGATCCGCATAACGCGGATCGGCGAGCGGGCTGGGCAACGTAAAGAGCGATGCTGCCGCGCAACGTTCGCCGCATTCGATCTCGAACGCAGCGAACGGCATCGGATAGCGGTGTTCTTCGAAAAGGGCGAACTCGCCGGCCCGGCCTTCGTAACGCACGACATTGTCGGGCGTATTGCGCGCGCCCGACGGATTGCCGTAGTAGAGGATCCCCGGCAGAAAAGGCCGCACCGGACATGGGGGCAGCTGCCACCGGATACCGAGCGTCACCGAATCGAGCGCCGGACCTTCCGTCCACTCGTAACGACGGATGCAATGCAGCAGATCGTCCTCGACGCGGTAAGCGTCGCGCAGCAGCCACCGGCCGCCGCGGCAGGCCAGTTCGCCCGAAAGGATCGTCCACTCGCCCGTCCGTTCGCATGTCACGGCACGTACATGCCGCCACTCGGCCGGAGCCCCGTCGCGCCATGCCGTAGCGATCGACCACAGCCCCTCCGCAGGCGGCGTCACGACGAACTGGCCGCACGACCACCGAGGGACGAAACCGGCGGAATCGCGCACGACTTCGAAGCGAGGCGAAGCGCCGAGCGGCGCGAACGAAAAACAAGCCAGGAAAAGCGCGAGGCAGGATATTTTCATGACACGGAACTTCACGAGAATCAAAATACGACACACCGAACGACGAATGAATTCGCTCGAAATTCGCCGAGACGAAGTCAAAGATACGAAAAGTCGAGCGCAGAAACAAACATTTATGTTTGATTATGCCGAGACGATGTATCTAAGGCATAGCCAAAGATACGGAAAATGCGGCGGATTGCAAATTTTTCACCGGCGACATGCAGGATTTCGCAGTCGAAGTCATTTATTATATGACCGAAAGCGGGAGTACCCGATTGAAAAGAGGCGATTTACAGGTCGGACGCACGAGAATGCAGGGTTGGCCGTACAAAAAAAATCGAGGTAATCCGAGAAGGTATTCGATTTCGGACGAGCACCGTCCTGAAATCTTAGTAACGAACGAGTCCGTTACAACCTCTCGAGTTCCTCTACCAACCTAAAACTACTAACCTAAATGAACCTTAAAACTTCGGGTACAAAGATAAGGCGTTTTTCGAGATTGTGCAAGTATTTTAGTAAATATTTTTAATATTTTATTCAGATTTTTTAGTAACTATGTGGTTATGTGGTTTTTCGCTCCCGGGGAATCGTGCGGCGGCTACGGCAGGAAACCTTGTGCGGAAGAGCATCGCAGGGTTCTCTTCGAGATCGGAGGCACGGCACGGACGTTGTTCGGCAAGGACAAAAAAAGAAGGAAACCCGATACCGGGCAGAACGCCGCGGCTCGCTGTTTCCTCACCAACCTAAAACTACTAACCTAAATGAACCTTAAAACTTCGAGTACAAAGGTAAGGCGTTTTTCGGAATCGTGCAAATATTTTAGTAAAAAAATTTACAATTTTTTGAATATTTTTTAATATCAATATATAAACTCCTAATTTACAATCAATTGAAAGCTACGCCGAATTTTGTTGTTTTCCGATGAAATAGTCGTAACTTTGCACGCCCTATTAAAAGTCTATGGTTTCGGTCATTATTCCCAACTATTGCCACGCGCCCTATCTCAGGCAGCGCATCGACTCGGTGCTCGCGCAGTCCTACTCCGATTTCGAGGTAGTGCTGCTCGACGACTGCTCGACGGACGGGAGCCGCGAGGTGATCGAACGTTACCGGAACCACCCGCGCATCAAGCAAATCGTCTACAACGACCGCAACGGCGGTTCGGCCTTCGCCCAATGGCGCAAGGGGTTCGCGCTCACGCAAGGAGAGTACATCTGGATCGCCGAGAGCGACGACTACGCCGATCCGGCGTTCCTCGAACGCTGCGTGGCGGAGCTCGATGCCGATCCCGCGTGCGTACTGGCCCACACGCTGAGCCGCACGGTCGACTCGGAGGGACGGCCGTACGGGAAAGTCCGCCATGCGGGACGTCCCGTACGCCGCATGGATGGACGACGCTTCGTGCTGAGGCACCTGCTGCGCCGCAACGAACTCTACAACGCCAGCATGGCCGTCTTCCGCCGTTCGGCACTGCCTGCGGCAGGGGAATACGAAGGATTCCGCTACGCCGGCGACTGGTATTTCTGGATGCTCGTCGCATTGCAGGGCCGCGTGTCCACCGTCTTCGAACCGCTCAACGCCTTCCGCCGCCACGACGCGGCCACGACGACGCAGGGCGAACGGACGGGCGGACTCTACGAGGAGGTGTTGCAGATCCTGCCTGCCATCTTTTCGCGGATGCGGACGGCGGCACCGGTACGCTGGGCGCTCGAAGGCAAGCAGCTTTGCCGGCTGCACAGAGCCCGCCGGCGGTTCGGACGGAACGAAGCCTACGAACGGCTGTGGAGCCGCTGGTGCGAAACCTACCGATGCGACCCGTTGCGCAGAGCGTGGTACCGAATTTACGGGGCGCTGCCCGACAGCATGTTTTTTTAATGTGAAGATGGAACAATTCAAGACATCCCTGGTCATCTCGACCTACAATTGGCCGGAGGCATTGGAACTTTGCCTGAAAAGCAGTTTACGGCAGACGGTCGCGCCCGCCGAGATACTGGTCGCCGACGACGGTTCGGACGAGCGCACCGCACAGCTGATCGCACGTTACCGCGTGCAGACGTCCATCCCGATCGTCCACGTATGGCAGGAGGACACCGGATTCCGCGTCGGCAGCATCCGCAACAAGGCGATCGCGCGCGCCACGGGCGCCTACATCATCCAGGTCGACGGCGATGTCATCCTCCATCCGGATTTCGTGCGCGACCATGTCTCCGTCGCACGTCCGGGACGCTTCGTCAGCGGCAGCCGCGTGCTGCTGGGTCCCAGATATTCGGCAGGACTGCTGGCGAACCGCTCGATCGACATCAACGCATGGAAAAAGGATGTCTCCAACAGGCTGAACGCCATCCGCATCCCCTGGGCATCGCCGGTCTTCGGCCGCTACAAGCCCGAAGTGACGCGCGGCTGCAACATGGCCTTCTGGCGCGACGACGCCATTTGCGTCAACGGCTACAACGAACTGATCCAGGGCTGGGGCAGCGAGGATTACGAATTCGGCAGCCGGCTGTGGCACATCGGCGTGCAGCACTTCTCGCTCAAACTTTCGGGCATCGTCTACCATATCTACCACAACGTCCGAACCCGCGACCAGGCTGTCGCCAATCAGGTATTGGCCAACCTCACGCGCAGTCGGCGTCTGCTGCGCTGCAAACAGGGCATTTCGCAATACCTCTATCCCGATCCCGAAACGACGACACTGGTCAGAGAGGTGCAGGAGTAGCCCCGCGCGCGGATCACTTCGCGGCGGGGAAGATCCCCCGCCACGCCCGCCGCATGCGGCGTTTCGTCCAGCTGTGACAACCGAACGGCAGACTGCCGTCCAGCCGCCGCAGGGCGTAGGCCGGATGGGTGTCGACCGAGAAACGCAGCGCTTCGTCGGGCGCCGGATAACGGAATTCACGAGGCACGACCGCCCAGAACACATCTTCGTTATGGAGATGGCAAGGATCGGCGAGGTAGTTCTCGGCCTCCGTGCGGTAGGTCGCACAAGCCCGCCGGAACGCCTCCACACGGCGCAGCGACAACCCGCCATTGCCGACGCGGCCGTAAAGCACCCGCCGCGAAGCCTCTCCCCGGCGACGTTTCATCCGCTCCCTCCACTGCATATACTGTTTGACCAGCGGCAGATCGTAAAGCGGCCGCCGAAGCCACGGCGCCGCCACGCAGTCGTAGCCCCGCCGGCACCAGTCGCCCAGCTCGTCGCGGAAAATCCAGGCGTCGGTATGGCAGATCAGGATATATTCCGTATCGGGAAACGACGCATAGAACTCCTCGCTGAGCATCATGCGGTTGTAACCCGCAATGCCGTTGCGCCGGCCGAGCCACTCGTCGCCGACGGCGCGCGTCTCCAACCCCAGTTCCCGGCAGCAGGCGGGCGGCGTCACCCCCCGGGGATGAAGCACCGTGAAAGGCCATGCGGCCAGCACGCGGACGTTGTTCCGCAACGAAGACTCCTCGTCGGGCGTCAGCTCCCGATAGACGGGAACGACGACGCGCACGAGCGAACGGGGGGAATCAGCCATGACGAACGAGCGATTTGAGATGATATTTCAGATACTTGAACGGCAGCGCCCATGAGGCGGCACGGCCGGGATAGGCGCGGATGTAGCGCACGATCCGCCGGAAGGGGCAGGCGCCGAAGAGCCGTTTCTGGCAGAGCAGTTTCAGGAAATAGGCCTCGGCGCGGCGGTCGAGATCGGCCAGCCGGGCCCCGTCGAGCGGTTCGACGCCGAGCGGCAGCCGGCCGGCCCATTTGCGGTGGTAGGTTTCGAGCGCTTCGAGCCAGCCGTAGGAGTAGGCTCCGGCCGAGAAGTGCTCGACGAGTACCGTATTGCAGACGTAGTTGCGACGCCCCGCCGCGAAAACGGCCGTCGTGAAATCGAGGTCGTAACAGTGGAAGCCGGGGAACGTCCGCCCGTCGAACGGCGTGGCGGCCCATACGTCGCGCCGCACGACGAGGCACATGCCGTCGAGCGTGACGACGGGCGAGAAATCGGTCCCGCCGGGATTCTTCGCGTGGAGGTGACGGCCGCCGCCGTGGTGCTGTACATAGTTGGCGCGCATGTCGCCCACACCGTGCAGCCACGCCGTCGTCCGCCGCAGTTTGAGCACGCTTCCCGCAAAGCCGATCACCCCGCAGTCGGGTTCGCACAGCTTCGCGGCGAGCCGCGCACCCCACCCTTCGGTCAGGAAGCGGACGTCCTCGTGCACGAAGCAGAGATACTCGCCACCGCTGCGTTCAGCGCAGCGGTCGTAGACGTCGCACAACCCGACATTCCGGCCGCGGTTGTCCCACACGTCGAATTCGAACGGTTCGCCGATCGTCGCGGCGACGTTGCGCCGCAGCGCTTCGGCAGCGGCCGGATCGACCGAGCAGCATATCAGCGTGAAACGAGGTGCATCCATTCCGTCATCGCATCGTTGCATGTTCCACATAATCGGCCGCGGCGTCGGCCATCCGTTCGCCGTCCAGCGCCGCCGAAACGATTCCGCCCGCATAACCTGCCCCTTCGCCCGTGGGGAACAGTCCCCGCACTTCGGGGTGCATCCCCGTAGCCGGATCGCGCGGCACGCGCACGGGCGTCGACGTGCGCGACTCCACCCCGACGACCACCGCCTCGCCGGTCACGAAGCCCCGCATCCGCCTCCCGAAGGTCCGCAGGCCCGCCCGCAGGCTTTCGGCGATGAAGCGCGGCATCCACCCGTCGAGCCGCGACGGGGTGATCCCCGGGATATAGGAGGTCGCGGGCAGCGTCCGGCTCGGCCGTCCCGCCACGAAATCGGCCACACGCTGCGCCGGCGCGACCTGCGCCGCACCGCCGTGCAGTCGGGCGGTCTCCTCGAACATCTGCTGGAAGCGCAGTCCCGCCAGCTCGCCCCACTCGTCGCGCAGGTGGGCGAAATCGTCGAGCCGCACCTCGGTCACCAGCCCCGAATTGGCATAGGGCGAGTTGCGCAGCGAAGGGGACATGCCGTTGACCACCGACTGCGCAGCATCGGTCATCGCCGGCACGATAAACCCGCCCGGACACATGCAGAACGAGTAGACGCCCCGTCCGCCCTCCTGGCTCACGAGCGAATAGGAGGCTGCGGGGAGGTATTCACCGCGTTCGCGGCAATGGTACTGGATCGAATCGACGAGCGCCTGCGGATGCTCGATGCGCACCCCCATGGCGAAGGGCTTGGCCTCGACGCGCACGCCGCACGCATGCAATGTCTCGTATATATCGCGCGCCGAGTGGCCCGTGGCCAGTACGACGGCCGCACCCTCGATGCGTTCGTCGCCGCAGCGCACGCCCGTGATCCGCCCGTCGCGCAGGTCGAAGCCCGTCACGCGGCTGCCGAAACGGATCGCCGCGCCCGCCGCCCCGAGTTGCGGAGCGCCGCCCGCCGCCTCGATCGTTCGGCGGATGTTGGAGATGATGCGGGGCAGCTTGTCCGTCCCGATATGGGGATGCGCCTCGTAGAGAATCTCCTCCGAAGCGCCGTGGAAGACGAGCGTCTGCAACGCCTTGTGGTAATCGCCGCGCTTCTTGCTGCGCGTGAAGAGCTTACCGTCGGAAAACGTCCCCGCGCCGCCTTCGCCGAAAGCGTAGTTCGAGTCGGGATCGACCGCGCCGTTGCGGTTGATCTGCGCGATGTCGCGCTTGCGCTCCGCAACCCGTTTGCCGCGTTCGAGCACGATCGGACGGTAGCCCCGCTCGATCAGCCGCAGCGCCGCGAACAGTCCCGCCGGGCCGGAACCCACGACCACCACCTCGGTGCGGTGGTCCACCTGCGGGTAGTCGAAATGCACGGGAGCCGGCTGCGGTTCGCCGTCGGCATAGAGTTCGAGCGTGAGATGCACCTTCGGCTGCCGCTGCCGCGCGTCGATCGAGCGTTTGACAACCCGCAGCAACGCCACGTCCCGCTCGGTGACGCCTGCGGCACGGGCGGCCAGCGGCGCATAGCGGTGCACGTCGGCGGCCTCCTCGGGTTTGAGCGTAAGGACAACGGTCTGCGGCATAACGGACAGGGATAACGTGCAACAAAGATAACGTTTTTTGCGCATTTTCGCGCACCGCCCGCCGCAGCAGCAGGAATTTCCGAAACAACCGTCCCCCGATTCCGGCACCGCCCTCCCCATACAGTCCCTACCGATCCGTGTCACGACCGCAGTGTCTTCGGTCACACGCCGAAGCCTTAATGTACTCAATATACGCCACGGTGCCTTTCCGCCACGACGATCGCCGCCTATTTCCGAACCTCTTCCGTGTACCCACGGCTCCGCACGGTTGCGGATCGAAAAATTTCGGTTCCCTTTGACTCGACCTCAGATAGTTCGTCTCGGCATAATCGAGCTAACGCTTGCTTCTGCGCTCGACTTTTCGTATCTTTGGCTTCGCCTTAGATACTTCGCCTCGGAAAAAATGCAAGCGAGC
>OGOG01003486.1_pt1 | contig 11861 bp, 8 predicted proteins | sample 1552581 | NCBI WGS metagenome assembly OGOG01 (sample SAMEA2580152, study PRJEB22360) | human gut metagenome | biome: human gut; feature: human-associated habitat; material: faeces | place: Denmark | collected 2008/2010 | reverse complement strand
CTGCGGCAAAAAGACCTGCGTATCTGCTGCTTGAAAATGTTCCCGGACTGCTTAACCATGACGGGGGCAGGACATTTGCGGCCATCCTCCATGCGCTGGACGGATTGGGGTATGGTCTGGAATGGCAGGTGCTCAACAGCAAGGATTTCGGAGTCCCCCAATCCCGAAAAAGGGTGTACCTTATCGGATATCTTAATAAAAGATGCAGAGGAAAAGTATTTCCTTTCACCGAAACAGCAGGCACATCTCTTATACAAATCCGCCCCGGCGCGCAGGGAGAGCGAGTCTACTCCCCGGAAGGGGTAAGCTGCACCCTCGCGGCGCAGACGGGCGGATTCGGCGGGAAAACCGGTTTGTATGAGGTGGGCCTGCCCATCAGGGAGAATACAAAAAAGGGGTACAAAATGGCGTATCCCGGCGACAGCATCAATCTGGCGTTTGCTCAGAAAAATACCCGGCGCGGCAGGGTTGGACGAAAAATCGCCCATACCCTCACCGCCAGCAGCGACCAAGGCACCTTGGAGCCGCTCAAGCGCATCCGCCGCCTGACGCCAAGGGAATGCCTGCGGCTGCAGGGATGGGCAGATGAACGGATTGATATCGTTTTGCCTCTCCAATCCGACGCCCAGCTATACAAGCAGGCAGGAAACGGCGTGACCGTTACAGTGGTGGAAGCCATCGGGAAACGGCTTGCCGCCGCCCATCGGGAGGTGACCGCCATCGATTGATTTAAAAGACCAATACTTCGGCTGCGAGATTGAGATGACGGGGCTAACCCGCCAGAAAGCAGCGGAAGCGGTGGCTTCCCTGTTCGGTACCATGGCCCGCCAGACACATGAATCCCGCACCTACGATCCGTGGGAGGTTATAGACAACGAGGGCAAAAAGTGGCGGTTTGTCTACGACTCCAGCATCCATGCTTCTCATCGGATCGGGCGGCAGCAGCTTCCCATAAGCGATGGCACCTACAAGGTGGAGATGAATTCCCCCAAGCTGGAATACAGCGAAATGGGAAAGCTGCAGGAGGTTGTCCGCGCCCTGCGCCATGCGGGGGCTGTCGTGAACGGAAGCTGCGGGATGCACGTCCATGTGGACGCCTCCAAGCATACCCCACAGAGCCTGAAAAACGCCCTCTCCATCATGTATTCCAAAGAGGACATCCTGTTCAAAGCCCTCAATGTCAATGAACACCGGGTGGAACGCTGGTGCCAGAAGGTGCGGGAACCCATGCTGGAAAAAATCCGCAAGCTTCCCACCAATACCACCATGGAACGCCTCAAGCGGGAATGGTACGGCGGGCGGGATGAAAGCTACGAACATTACAACTGGACGAGATATTACGCCCTGAACCTGCATTCGGTGTTCTATCGCAGCACCTTGGAATGGCGCTGTTTTGAAAGCACCCTCCATGCAGGAAAAGTCAGGGCAAATATCACGCTGGCGCTGGCCATCTCCGCGCTGGCCATCAACCAGAGCCGGACGGTGATGCGGAAAACCGAGATCAGCGAAACCCCCGCCTTTACCTTCCGCACCTTCCTTTTACGGCTGGGCCTCATCGGGCCGGAATACAAAAATGTGCGGGAACATCTGCTCTCGAACCTCCCCGGCGACCGGGCATGGCGGTATGACAAAGCCCAATACCCCAGCCTGCAAAACCGCCGAAACCAAGAACGATAACACTGGAGGTGATGAAAACCGAAAATTTCAAAAAGCCAACTGGTACACTGCTGTATTTTGCCTATGGAAGCAATATGAACCTAAACCAGATGGCCTTCCGCTGCCCCGATGCGGAAGTGGTGGATACCGTCCGGCTGGAAGGGTACCGCCTTGCCTTTTGCATGAACGGCGGCGGGAATGGCGTCGCCACTATCCTGCCGGAAGAAGGAAGCTATGTGGACGGTGTCCTCTGGCGGATCTCCGAACGGGATGAACGGCATCTGGACCATTACGAGGGCTTTCCCTACCTGTACGGGAAAGAACCTGTTGTGGTAATAGATCAGGATGGGATCAGGCATGAAATCATGGCTTACACCATGAACAGCCCGTACAAGGATACCCCCGCCATGCCCTCCAAAGCCTATCTGGAAGGAATCCTGAACGGCTGCCGGCAGAACGGGATCGAAACCGCCCCTGTTCTGGAAGCGGTCCGGCTCACTCAGAAGGAACTGCCAAAAAAAGAAATCCCCCATAAAAAACACCACCGCCGGAAACACGGCGAAGAACGATAATCTGAACACTGGCCCCCGTGGGATGGAGAATTTTCTCTCCATCCTGCGGGGGCCTTTTTGTATTTTACGAATAAGGAGAATCGCATGAAAAAACATCTAAAACGGCTGCTGTCCCTGATGATGGCGGTACTGCTCTGTATTGGCGTTATGCCAAGCAGCGCCTTTGCCGCCTCCTACGATTACGACGGGTACATCTCCATGATCGACCATAACACCAGAGGGTATTCCCTCAGTTCCAATCTTCCCGCCCCGTTTGGCGGCTACAGTTCCAATAAGTTCACCGAGCTGCGGATCAACGACCTGAAAGCCTTCCGCACTGCCTACTGCATCCAGTTCAGTGTAGGCGTACACACGGGTATCGGTTATGACCAGTCGGACGATTACGCCGCTTTTACCGCCGAGCAGAAATCCATGATCAACACCGCCCTGACCTTGGGCTACAACGTGGAAACCGGAACAAAATACGGCGGCAGCGCCATCGACGAGTACATTGCCACCCAAATCCTCATCTGGCTGATTGCCCACGAGCAATTGGGGACCGGGTACGAAACGCAGATCGTCAATGAATTTACCGTCAACAGCCCCGCCGCGAAGCCCATCTTCTATCAGCTTCGGGAGAACGTCGTGAATTACCACACCATCCCGTCCTTTGCCACCGATGATCCAAGCGCGGTCGGGGCATATACCCACGCCCTCAAATACAACGAGAGCAATGGGAAAAACGAAACCACGCTGGTGGATGAGAACAATGTGCTGGGGAATTTCGCTGTCAGCTATCCGGGCGTGGATTTTTCCGTCAGTGGCAATGAACTGCACGTCTCCACCTCCGAAACCGAATTCGGTACCATTACCGCCGAAAAGCGGCTGCCTTCCTCTGTTCCCGGCGTGGTCACAGGCGGCACGAAATACTGGCTGCGGGACGAATACCAGAACGTGGTCACCTTCGATGTGGAAGGCTCCGCCGAGCCGGTGAAATGCTGCTTTTCCCTTGAAATCAAGGCAGGCGCCCTGCAGCTTGTGAAAACCTCCGAGGATGGCAAGGTCGAGGGAATCCCGTTCCACATCTCCGGCAACGGCGTCGAAAAAGACGTGGTAACGGGGCCGGATGGCACCATTAAGGTGGATAACCTCCAAGCTGGAAACTACACCGTAACCGAAAAGGCCCCGGACAAATACGTCCAGCCTGCTTCCCAGCAGGTGACCATCTACCCCGGCCAGACCTCCAGCGTGAGCTTTTCCAATATCCTGAAGAAATTCACCGTGGAGATGGAGAAAAAAGATTCCGGCCATAACAAGCCGAGAAGTACCGAATATGAAGCGCAGGGCGACGCCACTTTGGATGGCGCTGTGTACGGGCTGTTCAAAGGCGAAACCCTGCTGGATACCTACACCACGGCGAACGGGGGCAAATTTACCACCAAGGAATACCCCTGCGGACCGGATTACAGCATCCGTGAAATTTCCCCCAGCGAGGGGTACCTGCTGGACGAAACCGTCTACCCGGTAGGCGCGGAACCGGGCAATTTCACCTTGGAGAACAACAGCATCCCCATGACTGCCACAGAGGACGTCATTCTCGGCAGCATCGCCATCACCAAGCATACGGATCAGCCTGCCACCCCGGAACAGGAAGAACCGGTCCCGCAGTCGGAAGCGCCCGACTCCAGTTCTTCGGAAATCCCGGAATCCACCCCTGTGCCGGAAGATGAAGCTGCTTCCTCCAGCCAGCCGGAAGCAAGCGCGGAATCCGAAGCCCCGGCAGAGCCTGCCGGGGAACCGTCCTCTGAAAGCAGCCCCGCGCCGGAAAGCGAGCCGGAGCCTGCCCCAAGCGCATCAATTGTGCCGCAGCTTGTCCCTGCGGTTGCCAGCCTTGCCTCCAAAGCCTCTGTTCTTCCTTTGTCCACCACGTCCTCCAGCGATGAAGTGCAGATCGAGCAGCCGGAGGAAGGCGCGGAGTTTCAGGTTTACCTTGCCAGTGCAGGCAGCTATGGGAACGCCAAGGAAACCGAGCGTGACCTTTTAATCACCGATTCCTATGGTTTTGCCCGGTCAAAGGATCTTCCATACGGCCTGTATGTGGTGCATCAAACCGCAGGGGCTGAGGGGCAGAAATTTGTCCCCGACTTCTCTGTGTTCATTTCCAAGCATGGCAAAACCTACTATTATATTCTGAATAACCCCACCTTTACTTCCCTCATCCGGTTTGAGAAAAAGGATCTGGAAAGCGGAAAAATCATCCCTCTTGCGGGAACTGCTGTCAAAATCCGCAATACCGATACCGGCGAGTGGGTGGTGCAGCACTTGAACTACCCCAGCCCCATCGACATCGACACCTTCGTGACGGATTCCACAGGCACCCTCATGTTGCCGGAACCTCTTCCGTTTGGAAATTACGAGTTGTATGAACAGCAAAGCCCGTGGGGATATGTGTTCGACGGAGAGCCGGTTCCCTTTGTGGTGGACGGAACGCAGGACGTCATTACGGTCGAGAAATACAATATCGCGCAGAAAGGAACCATCACCGTTTCCAAAGAGGGCGAGGTATTCAGCCACGTGGCAGAAGCAGGCGGGCTGTACCAGCCTCAATACGAGGTGCAGGGCCAGCCGGGCGCTGTCTATGACGTCACCGCATTGGAAGATATCGTCACCCCGGATGGTACCGTCCACCTGAAAGCCGGTGAACTGGCGGCTACCCTCACCACAGGGAGCGACGGGACCGCCACCTCGGAACCCTTGTATTTGGGCCGCTATCAGATTTTGGAGCGCACCGCGCCGGATGGCATGGTAATTGATCCAGAACCCAAAGAGGTTACCCTGTCCTATGCCGGGCAGGAAGTGGAGATTACCTCCGCAAGCGTTGGTTTTGTCAACGAGCGCCAGAAGGTGGAAATCAGCCTCCAGAAGCTGCTGGAGCAGGACGAAATCTTCTCCATCGGCATGAATGAGGAATGGAAAAACATCACCTTCGGCCTGTTCGCCGCAGAGGAACTGACTGCCGCCGATGGAACCTCCATCCCGGCAGACGGGCTGATCGAAACGATTGGCGTCGATGAAAACGGCAATGCCATCTTTAAAACAGACGTACCATGCGGCGCTTCCCTGTATGTAAAGGAAATCGGCACCGACGAGCACTACATTTTGAGCGATGAAAAATACCCGGTGGTGTTTGAATACGCCGGTCAGGATATAGCCAAGGTGCAGATTCAGGTCAACGATGGAGAACCCATTGAAAACACCTTAAAGCGCGGCAAGGTTTCCGGCTGGAAGGTGGATCAGGATGGCTTCGAATTGGGCGGTGCTGTCATCGGCCTGTTCCGTTTCGACGAAACCGAATTCACCGAAGAAACCGCGTTTTTAGTTACTGAAAGCAATGAGATCGGGTACTTTGAATTTGACAAGGTACCGGTTGGAAATTGGCTGGTGCGGGAAATCGCGCCTCCGGCGGCCTTCGTATTGACGGAAGAAACCTTCCCGGTTGAAATCACCGAGGACGGGCAGACCATTGAAATCCGTATCGAAAACCAGATCATCAAGGGCATTGCCGAAACCACCAAGGTGGACGCCGACTACCCGGAAAACAAGCTGTCCGGGGCTGTCTTTGAGATTTACGCCGATGTGGACAACAACGGGGAATTCGACGCGGAGATCGATCAGCTGGTGGGCGAAATGACCGAAACCGAGCCGGGGCTCTATCAGATGAAGGATCTCGTGTGGGGAAGCTATTTCCTGCATGAGAAGGAAAGCCCGGAATTTTTCCAGCGCGACGAAAATTATTACCCCTTCTCCATCACGGAAAACGGGGCCGTTGTGCGGATCGAAACCGAAGCTGGCGTGGGCTTCCTCAACAAAGCGCAGACCGGCTCCCTGAAGGTGGTAAAGACAGCCGACGATGACAAGATCGAGGGCCGCACCTTCAAAATCACCGGTACCGACTTCATGGGCAACCCCTATGAGCAGGAATTCCAGACGGATGAGAACGGCGAAATCAACGTCGAGCTCCGTGTGGGCGAATACACCGTAGCTGAAGCAGCTGGCGAGGACGCCGAAAAGTACATCCTGCCCGATGACCAGACCGTAGGAATCAAGGCGGGAGAAACCACAACCGTCAAGATGCACAACAAGCTGGTGCCGGAAGTGCCTACCGTACCGCAGACCGGCGATAACCCGTGGATGCCCGCCCTGCTCGGCGCGCTTGCCCTGTTCGCGGCCCTGTCCGGCGGTGCTTTGCTCTTCCTGCACCATACCGGCAAGAAGCGGAAAGCTGCCGGTGGCAGCGATGAGGATCAGGGCGCAGAAGAATGAAAACCTTTTTCAAAGGTTTTTGCATCGGTCTTTTGTCCCTGAGCCTTTTGGGGCTTCTCTGGTTTCTGGTGCTCCAGCCGGGGCTGACCAATAAAGAAGCGCAGGATTTGAAGGAAGAATACGCACAGCCCCTCCCCGGAGAATCCTCCGGGGAGTTACCGGCTGGGAAAGAACAGGCAGCCTCCCTTGTAAACCTCTCCGCCCTGCAGGCCGAATACCCGGATATTCAGGGCTGGATTTCCATCCCCGGCACCTGTGTGGATTACCCTGTTCTGCAGAGCAGCGCCGATGAACCTGAATACTATTTGCGGCGCACCTACAAGGGCGAGCATCGTACTGCCGGAAGCATTTTCTTTCAGTGGGACTGTTCCCCGGAAAGCCGGAACCTTGTGGTCTACGGGCACAACATGAGCGATGGGACCATGTTCGCTGTGCTCCAGAAGATGGCGGACGAAGCTTTCCGAACCGAGCATTCCAAAATCCTCCTGCAGACCAGCGACGGGCTGTGGGAATACCGCATTGCGGCTGTGCTGAAAACCGATATCACAAAGCTCTCCTTTAACCGCACCGAATTTGCGGACGATGCGGATTTCCTGTCTTTTCAGAAGGAGCTCTTCGCACAGTCGCTCTGCAAAACCGAAACCATACCCGGCGCGGACCGCCGCCTGCTGACGCTCGTCACCTGTTCCTATGAGTGGGAAAGCGCCCGCACGGTAGTCATCGCCACAGAAGTGAGGTGAGAATCGACCTATGGAACCAAAAGCCATTATTTTGATTGTCTTATGCGCTGTCATTTTAGGCGGCCTTGTTTTCCTGCACATCCGCAACCGAAGGAAGAAATAGCGGAAGCGTTTAACCGGGCGGGGCGCTGACAGGCGCTCCGCCTGCATTTTTTATCATACTGGAGGGATTGATTGAAGAAAACCGGATTGTTAGACCTTTTAGCCGAGCAGCACCGCACCTTTATCTCCAACCTGCGCCTGCTGCCGGAGCTCAAGTGGGCAGCCCTGGGGGATTTGTACCGCATGGAAAACAAAGAGCAGTACCCCTTAAAGGAATGGGAAGAAGCCGTATCGTACCTGTTGGGCTGCGAGGTGCGCTTTAACAATTACGAGGAAATCGGGAAAAGCCTCAAGCCTTTTTCCTTGGAGGTGAAATGAGAAAATGAATCAATTTTATACCGCCGAATCTGTGACGGAAGGGCACCCGGATAAGCTGTGCGACATCATCGCGGACAGTGTGCTGGACGAATGCCTCGCCCACGACGCCCTTTCCCGTGTGGCCTGCGAGGTGCTGGCCACCAAGGGGCAGGTTATCGTGGCTGGAGAAATCACCAGCCTGTTTGAGCCGGATATCCCTTCCATTGTGCATTCGGTTTTTAGAAAGGCGGGATATGATCCCGCCCGTTTTTCCGTCCAATGCCTGCTCCACCGGCAAAGCCCGGATATTGCCGCCGGGGTGGACTGTTCGTTAGAGCGCCGGAGAAATCCCTCGGAAGATCAGCCCGCCCTGCAGCTGGGGGCCGGGGATCAGGGCGTCATGGTGGGGTACGCCTGTTCGGAAACCCCGCAGAGGATGCCTCTGCCGGTGGTGCTGGCCCACCGTCTCACCAGCGCCCTCGCCGCCGCCCGGAAAACCGGGATGGTGCGGGGCCTGCGCCCGGACGGGAAAGCGCAGGTCACCGTGGAATACGGCGAGGATGGCAAGCCCCTGCGGCTGGATACCGTTGTGCTGTCTGCCCAGCACAGCCCGAATAAGCCCATGGACGAACTCTGCTGGGAACTCACCGATAAGGTGCTGGCCCCGGCGCTGCAGGCTTTACCCCCGGACGAGGATACGAAAATCCTTCTGAACCCTTCCGGGCGGTTTGTTTTGGGCGGCCCGGAAGCCGACACCGGCCTCACCGGGCGAAAGCTCATGGTGGACAGCTACGGCGTGTTCGCCCCGCACGGCGGCGGTGCGTTTTCCGGCAAAGATCCCACCAAGGTGGACCGTTCCGGGGCATACATGGCCCGGTACATCGCCAAAAACCTTGTGGCGGCGGGCTTGTGCGAAAAGTGCCAAGTCACGCTGGCCTATGCCATCGGGAAAGCCGTGCCGGTCATGGTGGAGGTGGATACCTTCGGCACCGGTATGGTTTGTGCCGACGATTGTCTGGCAGAGGCGGCGCGCTTCGTGTTCGGCTTAACGCCTGCGGAGATCATCGCCCAGCTTGACCTTTTAACGCCAAGATATGCACAGACAGCCGCCTATGGGCATTTCGGAAAACCGGAATTTCCGTGGGAACGCACCGATCAGGCGAAAATCCTGCGGGCGGCTGTCATTTAACCAGAAAGGAGCAGCCCTATGCCCGGAGTAACGGAAGAACAAATCATCGCCGCCAGACGGATGACCGCCATTGAGTTTTTGCGGCGGTACCGGCCCGGAGAACTGGTCAAAACCGACAGCCGGGGGGAGTTTGAACTCCGGGAACACGACAGCTTCAAGATCAATGAAGAAACCAGCTTCTGGCACTGGAAAAGCCGGGACGCAGGCGGCAAATCCGCCCTCGACTATCTCATTAAGGTAGAAGGGGTAAAGTTTGTGGACGCGGTGCTGGCCCTCTGTGAAGAAAACCCCTGCTACATCCCGCCCCCTTCCCAGCCGGAGCAGGAAAAGGAATTCGCCCTGCCCCCGGCATCGGCAAACAACCGCAGGGTGTTCGCTTACCTCCTAAAGCGCGGGATCAGCCGCAAGGTAATAGAAGCCTGCGTCCGGGCGGGGATTCTCTATGAAAGCGCGGACTACCACAACGCCGTGTTCGTGGGAAAGGATGAAGCCGGTACTGCCCGTTACGCCTTCCTGCGGGGCACCTATACCAAAGGAAAGCCCTTCAAGGCGGAGGTGTCCGGCAGCGAAAAGCAATACTGCTTCTGCCTCCCGCCCAAGGGAACAACCAACCGGCTGGCTGTGTACGAAGCAGCCATCGAAACCCTCGCCCATCTGACGCTGGAAGGGACTGCGGATAAATGGCGGCTGTCCCTTGGCGGAATCAGCGCCCCGAAAGAAGGAGAACAGCCACGCTCCTTTTCCTTCAAAAAGCCGCTTGCATTGGAATCCTTCCTCAAGCGGCACCCGGAAATTGAGGAAATCGAAATCTGCACAAACAACGACTTTGCCGGGCGGTGGGCGGCTGAACACTTGGAAAAAGCCTATCAGGGCAAATACCGCATGGTGAAGAACCTGCCGGAAAAAGAGGGCTGCGATTATGCAGATCTGGCAAAAGAACGATATGAGAAACAGGCCGCCCGCCAGAGGGCGGCCTGCTCTCGTTAGAAAGGAGATTGGAACATCGACGCAAACAACATTATATGTAAACTTTATTTCCCTCTTGCCGGGGACTTTATGGATGACGATAGCTGGAACAACGGGACAGCCGACCTTCCTGTACCGCTGAACGGCGCTGATTTAGCCGAATACGAAGGCCCGATCCTTCGCGCTGTGGAAAGCTGCAACAGCTATAACGAGGGGAACCTCATGCTCTGCTTTAGAAAAGAATGGAACCCCGGCGTTAAGGAAAAGGTACTGAGCGCCATCCCCTCGGTGGAGATCCGGGGCGGCGAGCTCATGGCCTGCGCCACGGTTTGTCTGAAGGAACCTCTCACAGAAGCAGAAATGAAAGCCTTGCAGGATCACCTGCGGGATCAGTTTTCGAGCGGCTGGGGAGAAGATTTTGAACAGCAGGAAATCAAGGTTAAAGGCGGCGTAATCAGCGTCCACTTTTGGGAAACCGATCGTTTCTCCATTGAAATGGAGCAGCCTGCTCCTAAACGCCCCAAGATGAAGCTGGAAAAATGGGATGGGGATATCCTCTCCGTCCTCAAAAGGGCTGAACGCCTGCTGATAGAAAATGGGCAGCCGGAACGGGCGAAACAGATGATGGAGCAGTTCCGTACATTTTACAGCCTATCATCCGGCGTCATCAGCCAATACGTGGAAATCGATCTGCCGGAGAAAAAAACGAAGAAAGCGAAAAAGGACCGTGGAGAAGAACGATAGAAAGGGGCTATGACGGATTGAAACACAGCGAACCGCTGATTTTGAACAAGGAAGAATTCTTCGAGGGGTTTGACAATCCCTCTTTACAGGAAAAAGTCGTTGGAATCAAGATCGCCCTTCTTCAGAATGACAACGGCGAAATAGGTCTTGGGCTTGGGATTGAAGCGCCTCCGTTACATTCGAGGGAAATCGAGGAAATAAACCGCTTTTTTGCGAAAAAGTACAATGCCGGCGAAATGATGCAGAAGCTCTTACAGCACTATCAGGATCAGAGGTCACAAAACGCAGACAGGAAAAGCCAATCAGATCAGAAGTATGAGATTACCGATATCGCTCACCCGCAATACCCATGGCTGCACCGCATCCGGGCGTTACAGGACGTTCGGGAAGATGTTCATCAAGGCGACCTTGGCGGCTTTGTAGAAAGCGAACGGAATCTCAGTCAGGAAGGAAGCTGCTGGATCTACGATAACGCGCTCGCCGGGGAAAACTCCCGTGTCATTGAACAGAGCACCCTGCATTGGGCCTGCCGGGCGCTTGGCTCGTCTATCATTTCCGGGGACGCCCGGCTGGATCGGAATGTATGGGTTTTAGACAACGCCATCGTTGCCGCAGGAACCGTTACCAATATGGTTACCATCCAAGGGGACGCAAGAATCCTGCCCGGCTCCGGCCATAGTTCTCCTGTCATTAAGAACGACGCCGTTATCTACGGAACCGTGGTAGGAAATGTGGAGATCTCCGGTTTCTATGAATTGCCGCCGGGAGAAAAACTGGAAAACCACAGCAGAGAACCTTTGAAAATCTATGCCGATGAATATACCGGTCCGCTCATGGGGCTTCGTGAGCCGCAAAAGCCGAAAGGCTTTGTCATGCCGGAACAACAGAAAAAACGCTCCGACAGGGAGCGATAACCAAACAACGAAAGGATGATGCCTCTGAACAAAACGAAAGAGCTCGCACAAGTCGTAGACGAATCCATTTTGCCGTTGGAACATAGCGGCGGGGATGGCTGGACCTGCATGGGGATACCCTGCAGATCATCCGGGCATTCAAGCCGCAGGTGTTCGACGCCCTCATCACCGATCCGCCCTATGCTTCGGGCGGCTGGAAACCCTCGGAGAAAAACCGCACCACCAACCAGAAGTACAGCAGCATGAACCCCAAGAACGCCCTGCCGGATTTCGACGGGGATAACCGGGACCAGAGAAGCTGGACGAGATGGATGGCGGAGTGGCTGTCCGACGCCCGGAAAGCCTGCAGGCCAGGAGCGCCTGTCTGCCTGTTCATCGA
>OGOG01003485.1_pt1 | contig 11861 bp, 9 predicted proteins | sample 1552581 | NCBI WGS metagenome assembly OGOG01 (sample SAMEA2580152, study PRJEB22360) | human gut metagenome | biome: human gut; feature: human-associated habitat; material: faeces | place: Denmark | collected 2008/2010 | reverse complement strand
TGCCAGCGTGCTGCAATTGCCCCGTTGCCTTGCTCGAATTTACAACCTTGATTCTCATGATACAACTTTGTTTGAATTGGAAAGTTTCAAAAATGCAATTGCAGCAAGAACATCAAATCTTAAAATTAAATTTGCTTCGCAAATGTGGGCTGCTCGCCCACGCCTCGGCAGCATTTTTGAAAAACTGCTGCATCGAAAAACTTTTTGGTTGCCTGCGGCTCGTTTTTTAATACGTAATATCATTTATTTCATGGTGATATGATTGCTGGGGTGATGTCCGCTTTGTAAGTAGGACTGTATTGCCTGCTCTACTTCTTTCAACTCCTTCTCAAACTCTGCGGCAGATACCCGATATGCTCTATTCCCTAAAATAATTCGCTGCTCCAATCCATCAGAAGTTACAACCCGTACCCTCCGTTCTTTCGCTAAATCATAGGTTGTTCGCTCGATATAGGCATCTGCGGTTTCTGCTTCTTTGGTATAGACAATATGAATGTTATGATACTGCTCTACATGTTCCCGTCCGCCCTTTACCTGATACGCATCAAAAACCAAAATTACTTGACACTGCCGAAATCCTTGATAATTACAGAGCCAATCGCTTAACTGTTTTCGTGCCAGTTCCAAATGGTCGGGCAGATATTGTTTCAAGGAATCCCATGCATGAATAACATTATAACCATCTACCAACAAATAGACATCTCCGGTTTTTAGTGGCTGCAAAGGAGCAGTTTTTGCAGTTTCTGTCCCATCATCCGGCAGCCTGTCCAGTGCTTGGCGAGGATCTCTCTGAATTTTTCCGTAAGTTCGCTCAAACCAGCCCAGCAACGCTTGGTCTTCTTCGAGTCGGCTGCGGTATCGTTCCGCCTGTCGGGCAAGCTGTACTGGCGGTGTCAATTCTGCTTTCTGCTCCGGAACATATGCATAGGGCAAATGCATATGCTTCGGCACATCATCCCACTTAACCAATACCCCTGCTCCATGGGAACAGAAAATGGAATCCCCAGAGTTTTCCGGATCGTTCGCTCCGTCATAAGAAACCTGTTCCAACACTTCTTCTGTATTGTGGCAGGGGAAATATCCTTTCATCTGACAGAACAGCCGACCTTTCCCCTTGGTATAGGCGACAACGGTTTCTGAATAGGTTCGCAGTTCAGAAACCGGAGCTGTTCCCTGCAAAACCTGTGTCGTTGGCGTTGCCTGCTCTGGAGCAGAAAAAGTTGCAGACATATGCTGTAAATCTGCAATTGCTCTGCCGACACATTCCGTCGGAATCGTCAAACGGAACTGATACCACGGTTCTAATAAGACACTTTCTGTAGAAAGTAATCCCTGCCGGAGAGCACGATAGGTTGCCTGCCGAAAGTCACCGCCCTCGGTATGCTTGACGTGTGCTTTTCCAGCAATCAATGTGATTTTCATATCGGTAATTGGAGCATTCATCAGCACGCCGCCGTGTGTTTTTTCCTGTAAATGTGTCAGAACAAGCCGTTGCCAGTTGCGGTCTAAATCATCTTCTTTGCAAGCTGCTGCAAACTGCAAGCCGCTGCCTGTTGGCAATGGCTCTAATAATAGATGCACCTCTGCATAATGCCGAAGCGGCTCATAGTGTCCAACACCTTCTACTGGTTTCTGAATGGTTTCCCGATAGGCAATGCTACCGCTATCAAAGGAAATCGGCATGGAAAACCGCTCTAACATCAACCGTTGCAAGACAGCAAGTTGAATTTCTCCCATCAGGCGAACGGATATTTCTTGCAACTGTTCGTTCCATCGCACTTGCAGCTGCGGATCTTCCTGCTCCAGTTTCCGCATATTTTCCAATACTTTATGAACATCCAAAGACGGCGGTATCTGCACCCGATAAGACAACACGGGGGCAAGGGTCGGCGGTGCGGTATCATGTTCTTTTCCCAGCCCCTGCCCGGCATAAGTTTTTGACAAGCCAGTAATGGCACACACCATACCGCTGGTGACAGCATCGACGGTTTGAAACTTTACACCATTATAAAGACGAATTTGCGTGATTTTTTCACCGCTCGACAATTTATCCCGCACGTGCAGCGTTCCGCCAGTGATTTTCAGATGCGTCAGACGGTTGCCGGATTCGTCCTCGGTAATCTTATATACTTTTGCTCCAAATGCAGGCTGCTCCGGAACAGTTGGAGCGTATTTGTCCAGCAGATTTAAAAAGTCTGCAATACCCTGCTGTTTCAGAGCAGAGCCAAACCAACAGGGGAACAAGGTGCGGTTTGCAATGGCAGTGCGAAGCAGGTCATCGGAAATCTGCTCTGTTTCCAGATATTGTTGCAAACAGGCTTCCTCTGCAAGGGCAGCAGCTTCATAAAAGGCTGCATCTTTCTGTGTGAAAGAAAGACAATGCGGAGATAATTTTTCCTGTAGCTGTGTGAGCAGTTCTACTTCAGAATAGGGAGACAAGTCCATTTTATTGAGAAATAAAAAGGTTGGGATGTGATACTGCTGCAACAGTTGCCAGAGCGTTTCGGTGTGGCTCTGTACGCCATCCAGACCGCTGATAACCAAAATGGCAGCGTCTAACACCTGCAAGGTTCGTTCTGTTTCAGCAGAAAAATCGACATGCCCCGGCGTGTCCAGCAAGGTAATGGTCTTTTCCGGCAGGGGCAGGATGGCTTGCTTGGAAAAGATGGTAATGCCTCGCTCCCGTTCCAGTGGGTTGGTATCTAGAAAGGCATCTTTATGGTCGACTCTACCCTGTTTTCGGATGACGCCAGCTTGAAAAAGCAATGCCTCCGAAAGCGTTGTTTTTCCGGCATCTACATGGGCGAGAATGCCAATGACGGTATATTGATTCATATTGATTCAAATCCTATCTGTTTCGTTGTTTCCTTCATTCTTTGTGTGAAAAAAGGCTGATTCTATTATAGCATATTTTATGCGGTGCGACAATGCTGTGCGGTGTATTTTGTTGAGACTGCTCACTGGAATGATTATAAGATATTTGTTTATTGCTTTGACTTCAGAAGATGCATTGCATGATTTCTCTTAGAGAAAACGATTTTCAGCGTCCGGCAAAAGGGGGCTACTCGCCCACACATCGGCAGCATTTTTGAAAAACTGCTGCACCGAAAAACTTTTTGGTTGCCTGCGGCTTGTTTTTTGCAACGATTATTGAAATATTTTTTATAAAAATGTATCTCGTAAAATAGTGTTATTCTGCACAAAAATCGAGGTCTTGTTTTTGTGATTCTTACAAAAAATATGTACAAATTATAAAACCGTGTTGCAACTTGTACGTTTGCATACAAGTTTTTCCCGAAAATCGCTGTATAGTGAAAGGGCTTTTTCCTCTGAATCCATTCAAGCCCTCTCCAAAGCAAAGAAAGGAGCGATGATGATTATGGCAAGACGAACAATTCGACCGCAGGAACGCTGCTTCTGTATCTGGTATGCAATGCTTTGTAATGTCCAAGAAGCAGCCCTGCACGCCGGCTACCCACAAGAAGAGGCGTTGGAACGAGGTGTCCTGCTGCTACAGCGGGAGGACTGCCGGGAACTGATTCAAAGTGTGCTGAAATCCCTTTCCCTCCGCAGTCCCATTCCGCAGGTTTTAGCAGGACTTGAACGACTGGCATTCGGTAGCTGCAATGATGCTGCAAAGCTGATTTTCTCCGCAGACAACCTCTCTCCGGAAGAACTCGCCAAGCTGGACTTGTTCAATGTCACTGAAATCAAACGGGATAAAAACGGCGGTGTTGAAATCAAACTCTGTGACCGACAAAAGGCAATGGAACAGATGCTGACCTATGCCAGCCGGACAGAAACCCAATCCCAAGCAGATGCCCTGCTCACCGCCTTGACGGGAGGAACTGCCCATGCAGACAGCGTTTAAACCGTTTTCTCCCAAACAAAAGCTAGCTTTACGCTGGTGGGCATTGCCACAGTATCGGGATTATGATGCGATTATCTGTGATGGAGCTGTCCGAAGTGGGAAAACCGTCTGCATGTCGCTGGGATTTGTCTGCTGGGCAACCACTTGCTTTCAAGGCACTGCCTTTGCACTCTGCGGAAAAACCATTACTGCCTTACGGCGAAATGTGGTAACACCGCTATTGCAGACTCTGCAAACACTCGGATTTTCCTGCACAGAAAAGAGCAGCCGCAACTATGTGGAAATTGCTCTCGGCAACCACAGCAATCGGTTTTATCTGTTCGGCGGAAAAGATGAAAGCAGTGCAGCCCTAATTCAGGGAATCACCCTAGGCGGTGTTTTTCTGGATGAAGTGGCACTGATGCCGAGAACCTTTGTGGAACAGGCGTTGGCACGGTGCAGCTTACATGCTGCAAAGATGTGGTTTAACTGCAATCCCGACCATCCTTACCATTGGTTTTATCGGGAATGGATTCAAAAGGCAGCACAGAAACGGGCGTTGTATTTGCACTTCACCATGGCAGACAATCCGGGACTGAGCGAACGGGTTCGGCAACGATACGAACGGCTTTACAGCGGCATTTTTTACGACCGCTTTGTACTGGGAAAATGGACGGTTTCCAGCGGTGTGGTTTATCCGATGTTCTCTAAAGAACGTCATGTGGTTGCAAACACACCAGAATGCGAACAGTTCTATATTTCGTGCGATTATGGAACGGTCAACCCCTCCTCTTTCGGGCTTTGGGGCTACTGCAAAACAGACCAAATCTGGTATCGTTTGCAGGAATATTATTACGATGCCCGAAAAGAAGGCTGTTCCCGTACGGATGAAGCCCATTATACAGCACTGGAAGCCCTTGCTGGAAATCGAACCATTGAAGCCGTTATCATTGACCCGTCCGCTGCCAGCATGATTGCGTGCATTGCCCAACACGGACGATTTCGAGTGATTCGGGCAGACAATGACGTTTTGGCTGGGATTCAGCGAGTCAGCACAGCTTTGCAGCAGGAACAAATTCGTTTTTCTGCTGCCTGTACCGACACACTGCGAGAATTCGGAATGTATTGCTGGGAAGATGCTCGGCATGGGGACGCTCCGAAAAAAGAGTTTGACCATGCGATGGATGATGTCCGATATTTCGTTTCCACGGTACTTCGCCGGAAAGCAGAAGATGATTTCTTTACGGCTGCCATTGAAAGGAGATGAGAAATAGATGCAGTTTCAGCGAGATTCTCCGTTAGTATGACATTTGCAAAATACAATTTGCTTCGCAAATGTGGGCTGCTCGCCCACACCTCGGCAGCATTTTTGAAAAACTGCTGCATCGAAAAACTTTTTAGTCTAAAAAGGAGGTGTTTCCCCTGTCACTTTTTCATCGAAAAAAACCTGCCGCTGCTCCCTCTGTTCTTATCTCTGCGGAACGACAACAGCATCGGGATTTCTCCCTGCTCCGACAGGATGAAACCGCACAGCAGCTCTATCGGCAGCTTCGCTATGCTGTTCCGATTATTGACGCTGCTTTGAGCAAGATTGTTCGCCTCACGGGCAGTTATTCCGTCATTGCTTCTGACCCGGCTGTTCAAAAGCAATTGGATGGGTTCGTCCAGCAGATTCCCTGCGATTTCAGCGGTCAGAGTCTACAGAGTTTTACCGACCGCTTTCTCGACAGCCTGCTCACCTGCGGCAATGCCCTCGGAGAATTGCTCGTTGACAGCCGTCGCAGATGCATCACTGGGCTGCACTGTGCCGAACCCGATTTGGTCTATCTTAGACCCGGAAAATCCGGCAGAGCCTTCTTTCTACGGATGACAGACGGCTCGCCCGAAGAACGACCGCTACCCCATCCGGAACGGCTGCTGTTTTGTTCGTTGCATCCTCCGGCGGGGCAGATTTACGGCGTTTCTGTTCTGCACGGCATTCCGGCTCTTTGCAGCATCCTGCTCCGCATTTATGAATGCATCGGACAGAATTATGACCGCATCGGCAATATCCGCTATGCAGTCACCTATCACCCCTCAGATGACCCGACTGAACGGGCATATACCACAGAACGAGTGAAAGCCATTGCAAAGGAATGGGCTGCTGGTATGCGGGACAGTTCCAGCGGCGAAGTACGGGATTTTATCTGTGCTGGTGATGTGGACATCAAAGTCATTGGGGCAGAAAATCCCCTGCTGGACACGGAAATCCCTGTTCGGCAGCTGTTGGAACAGATTGTTTCCAAGCTCTCTATTCCGCCCTTTCTGCTCGGGCTGAACTGGTCCTCCACAGAACGAATGAGCACCCAGCAGGCAGATATTTTGACTTCCGAACTGGAATATTACCGCCGGCTATTGACTCCCGTTATTCAGCAGATTTGCACCGCTTTTCTGCGTACCATCGGTTCTACGGCAGAAATTTCCGTGGAATGGGATACCATCAACTTACAGGATGAAACCGAACAGGCTCTCGCTCGTCTGCATACGGCACAAGCCATGCAGATTGAACAGAACCTGCAAAAAAATTAAATCAAAAAAGGAGATTGTTTTATGTATCAGAATTTGAAATTGGAAAAGGGTTTGTATCATCTGACCAACAAGAGCTTTGTACAGGCTCTGGAAGCACTCGACCCGTCTGCACAGTATGCAGATACCCCCCTCGCTGGGTTGGATGCCTACGAACGGCAGCTGAAGCGGTTCGATATCCGCATCAGCGGTGCACAGTGCGACCGGGTGGAAAAGTTCTTTACCAGTACGGAAAGTGCAGTGCTGTTCCCGGAATTTGTCCGCCGTGCCGTACAGCAGGGCATTGACGCTTCCATGTTGTCTGATTTGACCGCTGTGGAAACTCACACGGACAGCAGTCAGTATCTGGGCTGCACCATCACGGAAACCGATGCATACGGAACAGTTGCACAGGGGGCAGCAATGACCAGCTCCACCATTTTGGAGGCAACCACTGCCCTGACTTTGAACAAGTACGGCAGACTGGTAAAGGCTTCTTACGAAGCCGTTCGCCGGCAGCGGTTGGATGTGTTTGCTGTGCTCCTGAAGAGTGTCGGTATGCAGCTGGGACAGGCTCTGATGCAGCAGGCAATTACAACACTGACCAGCACCGTTGGTTCTACCACTGCAAAGGCTGGCAGTGCGTTGGCTTACAGCGACCTCGCCACCCTCTACGGAAAATTCAGTACTTATGATATGAATCTGCTGCTGGTTTCCCCGAAGAATGCCGCTGCCATCCTCGCTATGAGCGAAATGGAAGATGTTGTACCGGTGGAACAGGGACAGGTTCGGCTGCCATTCGGCACGATTCTGTGCAAAGTTCCGCAGATGAGCGACACTGTGATTCTGGGCGTAGACAAGAATTTCGCCCTTGAAATGGTGACTGGCTCGAACTTGATTCTGGAAACAGACCGTCTGATTGAAAATCAGCTGGAAGCCATCTCGGTTTCGCTCCAGTGCGGTTTCCGAGTTCTGACCAAAAATGCGGTTCATAAGATGACGGTTTAATTCTTTTACTGTATGGGTTGGGTGGGTGGGGATTTTTCATGGAGAATGTTTTTAAGGCAATATAGAAAGCAATGAGAAAATGCTCTTCGGGAAAGTGGTCTGAACCGTCCGGCAAAAGGGGGTTCTACCCCTGCTTTTGCCTGCCAGCGTGCTGCAATCGCCCCGTTGCCTTGCTTGAATTTTTGCCTTTGTTTCTCCCTGATTTTCCAAATTCGAACGGGAAAGTTTAAAAATGTGCGATTGCAACAAGGAAAACAAATTGCAAATTGGATACCAATAAAATTTGCTTCGCAAATGTGGGCTACTCGCCCACACCTCGCCAACATTTTTGAAAAATTGTTGGATCAAAAAACTTTTCATTTGCCTGCGGCTTGATATGAAACCAAAACTTTTTAGGAGGTTGTTTGTATGGATTTTACACAACAGAATCAGGATGCTTTGTTACAGGAACTGAACCAGTTTACCCGCAGAACACACACTTTGGATGAAGTCTATTTGTTGGACGTTTTGCTCTGTGATAATGAAGTTGACCGAGATTTTGAACGGTTTTCAGATTCCGCTCTGGAAACACTGAAAACGCTGTTTGTCGGAAAAACGGGTATCTTTGACCACGACCCATCTGGAAAAAACCAGACTGCCCGTATTTTTTCCACTCGTCTGGAAACACATCCGGAACAGCTGACCAGCACAGGCGTTCCCTATACCTGTCTGAAAGCAAATGCCTATATGGTACGAACTGCTGGAAATGCAGATTTCATCCGGGAAATTGATGCTGGCATCAAAAAAGAAGTCAGCATTTCTTGCAGTGCCCGTTCACACACCTGCTCCATCTGCGGAAAAGACCGCCGATTGACAGGCTGCCCCCATGTACAGGGAGAACTTTATCAGGGTATGCTCTGCCACACGATTTTATCTGATATTACCGATGCCTATGAATGGAGTTTTGTTGCTGTTCCGGCTCAGCGAAATGCAGGCGTAACAAAACAGTATGGCGGTTCTGCCGACCATGACCGAATTACCGTTCTCCAAAAGCAGTTACAGAGCCAGCAGGCTCAACTTTCTGCTGCGGAAGAAGATATTCGCAAAGAGTTGGTAACGCTCTGTTATCTCAGTGGGCAGCCATTACAGAAAAGCCTATTACAGGCAGCAGAACGGATGACATTTCCAGAACTGCTGGATTTGCGGCAGCAGCTGCGAAACGAAGTGCGTTCCACGGGCAATTCGCAGTTACAGCCAGCAGAAGAAAAAGCTACTGCCAGCTTACAGCAGTTTCAAATGAAATAATGGGGGTGGGAACGAATGAAATTGGAACAGGTTCGATGCTTTTTTCAGATGTTGACGCAGCTGGAGGATGTACAGCCCTATGAGGCACTCATTTCCACAGCGGTGACCACTGTCACGGATGCTTTAAAGCCCAATGTAGACCCAACTTTACAGCCGCTGCAATTGCTGGCAGCGGCAATTGCTAATGAATCCTATCAAATTTTACTGGCAACCAAAGAGCAGACTGCCTGCACCTATGCCGGAACAACTCCACAGCAAGCCGACCGCAGGCAGCAGATTACAGCTGCTCGAAAGCTGCGGGAACAGTACCAACAGATGTGCAGCCCGATGCTGCTTGACCGACAGTTTTATTTTCAACGAACCCATCTCGATGGAGAGGAGCGAAAAGAAGATGCTGCAAATTCTGAACCAACTACAGAACCAACTGCAAGCACTGCCGATGCCGGTTTATCTGGCATATGATCACATGCCAGCTGCTCAGAAAGCCACTCCATTCGTTGTGTTGAATCTACAGGCTTGCCAGACAGAAGCACCTGTTTTTCGCAGCGAACAGGAAACCGTTCCTTTTTCTGCAACAGTTGCGGTTACGCTACTGATGCCAATCGAAACGCATACTGCGGAATTGTCTGGAACATTCACAGCGGAGATTTTGCCAGTGCTCATGCAGCAACAGAATCTACAAACGGTTCAGCTTTCTGCACCCAAAACAGACCGCCTACTCAATCGGCAAACCATTACTGCAACCTGCCAGCTGTTCGGATTCTTTCAATCTGAAATAGAACAGGCTGCTGCAAAGGAGGATGTTTGATGGCATATACTTGCACCGTTCAAGAAAAACGAACGTTTCCGGTTTCAATTGGCTCGCATATTTTTTATGTAGAGCAATATCAGCTTACTGGTATCCGAAAATTTGCCGAACAAACCACCATTGCTGGGATGTCGGTCTTTACCAATCAGGCAATTCGTTCTAGGGTGCTACATATGGAAGGGCGATTCCTCCGGACAGACCCATCAGCGGAACTGTTGCTGGCTCTGGAAACAGCGTTGCAGGAACAGACCACGTTTACAGCGGTATTGGATGGCATACGGTATCGGATGTGTCGACTGTCCCAGTATCGGATTCAGGAGGATGGGCACTCGGGAACAGTTGCCTGCCAGCTGGATTGCTTGGTAAGTCAGTTGGAAGCGGTGGAGGAAAAGGTGGAATAGTTGTTTATTTGGGACATACTCCGTTGCAACTGTTCCACCGGAACAGTTGCAAGATATTTGTTTATTACTTCAAGGAAACAAGGCGGGGCGGTCTTGTTCGCCCCGCCTCGAAAAGCTCTCGCTTTTCTCACCACCCCTCCGTGTGCCAAAAGGATGGCACGGGGATTTCGCTGCCTGCGGGCAGCGATCAGGGCTACTCGCCCTGAACCTCGCCAGCATTTTTGAAAAATTGCTGGATCAAAAAACTTTTATTCTCCTGCGGTTTGTGACTGAAAACACTGCTCTTAGAAAAGCCACTCGAATTCGGTTCGGCAAGGCTGGGGCACATCCCCAGCTGGTCGAATCATACACAAATAGCTTGTTCTTCTTAGAGAAAACGGTCTTTCCCGTCCGGCAAAAGGGGGGTTCTACCCCTGCTTTTGCCTACCAGCATGCTGCAATCGCCCCGTTGCCTTGTCTGAATTTGTAACCTTGATTCTCGTCATTTAACTTTATTTGAATTGGATGGTTTCAAAAATGCGATTGCAGCAGGAAAGCCAAATCTCAAAAACAAATTTGCTTCGCAAATGTGGGCTGCTCGCCCACACCTCGGCAGCATTTTTGAAAAACTGCTGCACCGAAAAACTTTCATTTTTCCTGCGGCTCGTTCCCAGCAACCAATCTCAAAAATCAGAAAGGAGTGTGTTTCTATGGCGTTGACCATTACGCTTTCTAATACCAGTGGGGCTTCCTATGTATTCTCAAAAATCTTACAGTTTCAGCTAAAAAAAGAGGTTTACACCCCTTATACGACCTTTTCCGCACAATTTCAGACAGATGGTTTGAAAAAGTTCGGGACGATTTGCAAAGTCATCGTACAGAATGGCAGTCAAGTTGTTCATGAAGGAACGGTTGAAACCCTCACGGTACAGACAAATACATCTGTTACAACGATTTCACTGTTATCCTACGGATTTACCAAACTGCTCTTACACAGCGAACTTGCACCCGGACTTTATCCGAACCTCTCTATCAACAGTCTATTGTCCGGCTATTATCAATTTCCACCGGAAATTACATGGGAATCCAACAGCGATTCCACCAACTATGTCTATTTCAATGAGCATATTCCTGTCTGGGATGGCGTTGTGACGCTATGCTATAAGCTACTGGAACGGTATCCGTATATTCGAACTGCCAACCAAGTTTGTTTACACCTACCAGAAAAAGCAAAAAGCCTGCACATTCAGACTGGACAGACGCTTTCTTATGGAACAAAACGACGATACAGCCGCCTGATAAGCCATTTTCATATGCAGGATGTCGATGGAAATTATGATAAATTCTCTCTGACCAATCCGCAGGCGGTTGCAGTTTATCAGCTGCGGCACAAACAAATTGCATTCGACCGTTCCTATTTGTATAATCCACAAAAAGCGTTGGAATTTCGCTCGGCAACTTCTCAAAATGGCTGGATGCAGCAGTTTTTCACGCTGGCTGGTTGGATTGCTTGCGATTTGAATGACTGTCTGAGCGTAACAGATGAGATTGAAAACGCTCGGATTTCTGCAATTGTATGGAACGGTTCACAGACAGGCATTTCCACAACCATTTCGCTTTATTCGGATGTGTTTCAACAGAAGGGGACACTTTAACCGGCTGTCTGTTCGATATTGTATTTTTGCCCTGATTTCAACAGTGGAAAGCTTGTTGAAATCAGGGCTTTTTCTGTTTCTGTTTTTCAAAATGTGTTATGTATCAGATGCCGCAGGCAAAACAAAAGTTTTTTGATCCAACAATTTTTCAAAAATGTTGGCGAGGCGTGGGCGAGCAGCCCACATTTGCGGAGCAAATTGTATTTACAGTTTGTTTTCCTGCTGCAATTGCATTTTTTGAAACTTGCCAATTCTTAATTGGATTATTTTTATGAAACAAGTTGCAAATTCGGACAAGGCAACGGGGCAATTGCAGCACGCTGGCAGGCAAA
>OGOG01003480.1_pt1 | contig 11871 bp, 6 predicted proteins | sample 1552581 | NCBI WGS metagenome assembly OGOG01 (sample SAMEA2580152, study PRJEB22360) | human gut metagenome | biome: human gut; feature: human-associated habitat; material: faeces | place: Denmark | collected 2008/2010 | reverse complement strand
GTATGCAGTTCGACCGTGGTTATCTGTCAGCTTACTTTGTGACAAATACAGAGAAGATGGAATGTGAAATGGAGAAACCTTACATTCTGATCTACGACAAGAAGATTTCTAACCTGAAAGATTTCTTGCCTATCCTCGAACCGGCTGTACAGACTGGTCGTCCTCTGTTGGTTATTGCAGAAGATGTAGATAGCGAAGCATTGACTACTTTGGTAGTAAACCGTCTGCGTTCTCAGTTGAAGATTTGTGCAGTGAAGGCTCCGGGCTTCGGCGACCGTCGTAAAGAAATGCTGGAAGATATCGCTATCCTGACAGGTGGTGTGGTAATCAGCGAGGAAAAAGGTCTGAAACTGGAACAGGCTACAATCGAAATGCTCGGTACTGCTGACAAGGTAACAGTATCTAAAGATTATACAACAATCGTAAACGGTGCCGGTGTGAAAGAAAACATCAAGGAACGTTGCGATCAAATCAAGGCTCAGATCGTTGCTACTAAATCAGATTACGACCGTGAGAAATTGCAGGAACGTCTGGCTAAATTGTCAGGTGGTGTAGCAGTTCTCTATGTAGGTGCTGCTTCTGAAGTAGAAATGAAAGAAAAGAAAGACCGTGTAGACGATGCATTGCGTGCAACTCGTGCTGCTATCGAAGAAGGTATCATTCCGGGTGGTGGCGTTGCTTACATCCGTGCTATCGATTCTCTTGAAGGCATGAAGGGGGACAATGCGGATGAAACAACAGGTATCGGTATCATCAAACGTGCTATCGAAGAACCGCTTCGCGAAATTGTTGCCAATGCAGGCAAGGAAGGTGCAGTAGTTGTTCAGAAAGTACGTGAAGGTAAAGGTGACTTCGGTTATAATGCTCGTACGGATGTTTACGAAAATCTGCATGCTGCCGGTGTAGTAGATCCTGCTAAAGTAGCTCGTGTGGCTCTTGAAAATGCAGCTTCTATCGCAGGTATGTTCCTGACTACAGAATGTGTGATCGTGGAAAAGAAAGAAGATAAACCAGAAATGCCGATGGGCGCTCCGGGAATGGGCGGCATGGGCGGAATGATGTAATTCTTCCTTTCCGGACATAAAAATAAGGTATGGAACCGCTTTCCCTGTGGGGGAGGCGGTTCTTTTTTTGCGCAGCTTTGTGATAGAAACTTTTGTGTGTAACTTGGCGTTATTTGTTTGGAAAGAAGTATCTTTGTGTATTGCAAATCAAAAATCCCTGAGAATATGAGTAGTAAAATTTATCCTATCGGTATACAGAACTTTGAAAAGATTCGAAAAGATGGTTACTTTTACATTGATAAAACTGCGTTGATTTATAAATTGGTAAAGACTGGCAGTTATTATTTTCTAAGTCGTCCCCGTCGTTTTGGAAAAAGTTTGCTGTTATCTACTCTTGAAGCTTATTTTAAAGGAAGAAAAGAACTTTTCGAAGGATTGGCGATGGAGAGTCTGGAGAAGGACTGGATTGAATATCCGGTTATTCATTTGGATCTGAATGCTAAAAAGTTTGATACTGAAAATGACCTTATCCGTCTGATAGATCGACAACTTCTTGTTTACGAAGCTCAATACGGTTCATGTTCCAGTGATGAAACGATCGATGACCGTTTGGTTACTTTAATTAGACTGGCCGCAGAAAAAACAGGGCAGCGGGTGGTGATTCTTGTCGACGAGTATGACAAACCGATGTTGCAAGCCATTGGTAGAGATGAGTTGCAGGAAGAATACCGGAATACATTGAAAGCCTTCTACGGTGTGATGAAGTCGATGGATGGCTATATTAAATTTGCCATGCTGACAGGTGTAACGAAGTTTGGTAAGGTTAGTGTATTCAGCGATTTGAATAATCTCAACGATATCTCCATGTGGAATCAATATATAGATATATGTGGAGTCAGTGATCAAGAATTGCATGATAATCTGGAGGTTGAACTTTCTGAATTTGCAGATGCTCGTGGAATGACATATAATGAAATATGTGTTGCATTGCGTGAATACTATGATGGTTACCATTTTACTCATAATTCCATTGGCATGTATAATCCGTTTAGTCTTCTCAATGCATTCTTACGTAATGAATTTGGCAGCTATTGGTTCGAAACCGGTACACCTACCTATCTAGTAGAATTATTAAAAAAACATCATTATGATCTTCAGAGAATGGCGCACGAAGAAACGAGTGCTGAAGTCTTGAATAGTGTTGATTCTACTTCCGACAATCCGATACCTGTCATTTATCAGAGTGGTTATCTCACTATAAAAGGATATGATGAGCGTTTTGGTATTTATCGTCTTGGATTTCCTAACCGTGAAGTAGAAGAAGGGTTTGTTAAATTCTTGCTTCCTTTCTATGCTAATACTAATGCAGTGGAATCTTCTTTTGAAATTCAGAAATTTGTTCGTGAGATAGAAGCCGGAGATTATGATTCTTTCTTTCGACGTTTACAAAGTTTCTTTGCTGATACACCTTATGAGTTGATTCGTGATTTGGAATTACATTATCAAAATGTTCTTTTTATTGTTTTCAAGTTAATCGGATTCTATGTTAAAGCAGAATATCATACTAGTGAAGGACGTATTGATCTTGTTCTCCAGACAGATAAATTCGTTTATATCATGGAGTTTAAATTGGATGGTACAGCGGAGGAAGCATTGCTACAGATAAATGAGAAACATTACGCTCAGCCTTTCGAATCCAATGATTGGGAGTTGTTCAAAATTGGAGTGAATTTCAGTGCCAAGACACGAAATATAGAGAAATGGGTTGTAGAAAAAGGAGGAAACTAAGTATTTAAAATTAGTTGGTAAAGTCTTTCTGCCATTTAGCTTCGTTTATAATATTCTTCGCTTTCATAAAGCAATGCTTTGGATATCCAAAAGCTATGCTTTATGGTTGCTAAAGCATAGCTTTAAGTTGCCATACGGGAGATGTTATAAATATTATCTTCACCTTCACTTTACCTTCGAAATCCTTTATTTATCGGCGATATCGGGTGAAGGACTAGTTATTCACCCTTTGAACTGAGAATGACATTCGTTCATGAAAGTATCATTCCTTTTGCTATAAGCTAATTTATTTTTGCTATAATGATATTTGCATTAGCTATAACCTAATGGAAAGATGCTAATAGATTATTTTTTTCTTCTCAATGTTTGTTTTAAACATCTTATTGATTGTATCTGACTTGTCTGAAGAAAGAGGTGAAGGTACCTCCCTTCACCCACTATCACTGATGAATAAAGGTTTTCAAAGAAAAGGTGAAGGGTGAAACCTTTGTTTGAAAACTTGTGGTATAATGCGTAAAAGCAACAGAAATCAACAAAATACGTGTTTTTGATGCTGATCCAATTAAAATTCGTTTCTTTGCCTCCAAACTTTTATCAAGAGGTCTTTGTTTTTTTGACCGTTCGCTCCTATTATAATAATAGGAAGTGTATTTATATTATAGTGTATATCTAATAGTTTATGCAATGGGGAATTTAATTTCATTTTTTAAGAAAGTAGCCGATGGGCTACGGGCAGAGGGAAACTTTGGGACTGCCCATGTGTATCGAAGTACTTTGAACATTGTGACAACCTTTCATGGGAGTAAATATCTTGATTTTCATCAGGTAAATTCCGAATGGTTGAAAGATTTTGAAGTCTATCTTCGCAGTCGTGGTTCCAGTTGGAATACAGTTTCCACTTACCTTCGTGTGTTGCGTGCGGTTTATAATCGTGCAGTTGATCTTCGTAAAGCGGAATATATCCCGCATTTATTCCGTTCTGTTTACACAGGAACACGTGCAGACAGGAAGCGTGCGCTGGAAGATGAAGATATGCGAAAAGTTTTTAGTCGTTTGTCGAAATCATCCACAATTCCTTCAGATTTACGTCGTACGAAGGAACTGTTTATTCTGATGTTTCTGCTTCGTGGTTTACCTTTTGTTGATTTGGCTTATTTGCGTAAAAGCGATTTAAGAGGAAACGTGATAACGTATCGTCGGCGTAAGACCGGTCGTTCCTTATCAGTGACTTTGACGCCGGAATCTATGCTTTTATTGGAAAAGCACATAAGCCGGGATCTTAGTTCTCCTTATTTGTTTCCAATTCTTCATAGCATTGAAGGAAGTCAGGAAGCATATCGGGAATATCAGTTAGCCCTGCGGAGTTTCAATCAGCATTTGGAATTGTTAGGTCAGTGGCTGGGACTGGAAAGCAAACTTAGTTCGTATACAGCCCGCCATACCTGGGCTACGACAGCTTATTATTGTGAAATTCATCCGGGTATCATTTCTGAGGCGATGGGGCATTCTTCCATTACGGTGACAGAGACTTATCTGAAGCCATTCCGTAATAGGAAAATTGATGAAGCAAATAATAGGATCGTTGATTTTGTAAAACGCTCTGCTGGCGGAATAATAGTTTGATTACTAACCTGTTACTTGGTAGGTAACGGGACTGAATAGCACTGCAAATATGGACATATTTTGGAAAACATGCAAACAAAATTGAAAAAATCTCTGATAAACCACTAAAAAAAGAACACATAAACAACAAATACTGCGGATTCTTTGTATTAAGACTATATTAACCTTAAATTTTGGCAAAAGATTTTTCTCCCCTCTGCTACAGCTTCTAAGCAGGGGTAAAAGATTTAGATTCTTTTTGAATCAGTTTTCTACAAAAACTACTTTATAAAGGTTACCACAAAGGTTTCCCCGTTACCTACCAAGTAACGGGACAGGCATTATTGAAACTTAGTGTTTAATAATATATTATTAATGTAATTTTTAAGTAGTTATGAAAAGAAAATTTGTAAAAGTGATGTTCTTCGGGGCGTTAGCACTTTCTACCGTCACCTACGTAGGCTGTAAGGACTACGATGATGACATCAAAAACGTGCAGGAACAGATTGATGCCATCAACAAGAAAGGTGCTGATGTTACAACTGAAGCAATGACTGCTGCTATTAATAGCGCAGTAGCCGGATTGCAGACACAATTGGATGCTATCGCAAGTAAAGCAGACAAAACAGCACTTGATGAGCTCAAGAAAACAGTTACTGACCTGCAAGCTGCTTTAAATAACAAAGCAGATGCGATAAAACTTACAGAACTGCAGACCAAACTGGATGAGGCTATTGCTAAAGTAAACGCATCTATTGAGAGTAGTGTAGGAGCTGCAAAAACAGAATTGCAAGCTAAAATTGACAAACTGCAAGCCGATTTAGAAAAAGCTGATGCTGATGCTGCAGAAAAGATTGCAACGGAATTGGCTGCTGTTAAAACTGAATTGCAGGGACTGATCAATGCAAACGGTGAGAAAATTGCTGATCTGTATGAAAAGATCAAAGGTTTGGATGCTATCAAAACTAAAATTGAAGCTTTGGAAGAAGCTGACAAGAATTTCGTTACCATTTCTCAGTTGAATGATTATATGAATTCAGAGGCTGTGAAAGCGTATGTGGATGAAGCTCTTGTAGACTATCTGACATCTGCCGAAGTTACTGAACAGGTAAATGCTGTAAAGACATATGTTGACGGCACATTCAAGGCTGCTATTATGGCTGAGATTAAAGCTGAATACTTGAGTCTTGAAAAGTATAACGCAGATATGGAAGCTTTAATGGAAAAGATTGATACATATGTAGGCAAGGAAGATGCTGCATACAAGAAAATTTTTACTGATATTACAGCCCTTCAGACCTATCAACAACAAACAATTGAGGTACTCGTTGCATCTCTTGCTGAGAACAATACAATTGAAAATGCAAACAAAATTGTTGGTGCTTTGGAAGATATTACAACATTGCAAACTGAAATTGCAAAATGTGCGAAGACCACAGATTTGGATGCTTACGTAAAAGGTACAGAATTAGGTGGACTGATCGATACACATTTACAAGACAAATTTGCAGGTTATGATGGTGAAATTGCAGATATAAAGAAACGTCTGTTAGCACTTGAAATTGATGTTGACGGACTAAAATCAATGGTTCAAAGTGTAACATTCGTTCCATCAGATTCAGAAGGTAAAGTGTATTTCTCTTCTTATTATGTAGTGTCGGAAGGTGAAACGGAAAAGACTTTGATAGCTTCTAATAATACAGTGACTGTGAAATTCCGTGTTTCTCCGGTTTCTGCTGCTAAAAACTTCTTCGATAATTATACTGCATCATTCGATGCACAGGAGATTACTACACGTGCTGCTAATATTTTTGAAGGTGAAGGTAAGGTGGAAAATGCGGATGAAGGTATTATTTCGTTTGTTATATCTACTACTACCGAACAGAGTCATGCTGTTTGTTTAAATATCATAGCTAAAAATTCTGTTCCGGAGAATGCGGAAACTGCTATAAAAGGTACGGACTACTTTACGAATATCAACTCTAATTATTTCCCGGTAATCGTTACAACAAAAACAATTAGTGGTATTCAAGTAGAATCAACTAATAGCACAGTTAGTTCTATCTATTACAACAAAGAGGCATCTAAGATTGATTATAAAGCAGGCGTTGCTTTGAAAGCAAGATTTGTAGATGGTGGAAATGCTACTTTAGATCCGGAAAATGTAGATCTGTCTAATCTTGTTACAAGTTATGAGTTTGATAAAGACATGACTAATCCTGATGCTCCGGTTATCTTGGATGGCGATGGAAGTTACAAACTGGAAGATGGTGTATTGTCTTTAAAAAATTATGCAGCTGAATCTGCAGGTAAGGAAGCTACAGTTGTGGCTTATGTTGCTGTAAAAGATGGTGACAATACTTTGAAGGAATTCAAATCTACAGCTTATGCAAAAGTGACGGCAGCTAATTATACTGATGGTACAGTGAATCTGACACCTGTAGCTCCTACTGACGTTTTGTATGATGGAACAAAAGTAACTTCAACTAGTGCTTATGCGCTGACTGAATTGTATACTTCAGCTGGTTCGAAAGATATCTATGAGGCTATTCCTGTTGACAAATTTACTCCGACTGCTGATAAGGGAGTTACATTTGTTATTGGTGAAAAGAATGCTTTGACTATCAATGTTCCTAAAGGAACTGCAGCCGGTACATATTCTCCAACATTGAAAATTCAGGTAGATGCAGTGAAGGTTATCAATGTTTCAGCTAGCGTGAAGGTAAGCTATCAGGATATTAAAGTTGTAATTGATGGAAATATCGTTAGTGCAGGTGCAATGACATTGAAACCGACAAGTGTTGGCTTCACTTTAGATTTGGCCACTCTTTACACTAACTATGCTACGCAGTTGGCTGCTGTTAAGAAAGTAGGCGGAGATATTACTCTTACTCTGAAAGATGCTGTGAAGGGCGCTTCTATCAATGGTACTACATTGACAGTAGACAAGACTTACAATGCACATGCAGATGATATTAACCCGATTGTAATTGTTGCCAAGACTGTATATGGCGAAGCTACATTAGACAATAGTACAGTAGAAACTAAAATTAATCTGACTGAGATCAGTGGAACATGGGCATTCACAATTAAATCAGCAGCATTTGGTAAAGATAATCTAAACAGCACATTGAATATTGCAAAAACAGCTTCTTGGACAGACTATAGAGGTAAAGTGATGTGGGCAGATGGTGCTGAAAAAGCTCAGGGTACTACTGAATGGGGAGCTAAACCACTTAGTGTATATGGTTTCACCGCACCTGTATTTAGTATAGCTACAGCTGATGCAGATAAAGCTAAATATGTAAATATCACAACTGATGGTAAGATTTCCCTGACCGATGCAGGTAAGAATCTGGCATCTGCAATTACTCTGAAAGTGAATGTAGCTGCTGTCTCTAACTGGGGTACAATCACTGACTTTGCAAGTAATAATGAAGTTACAGTTAAGATCGATTTGTCTCAAGACGCTGCGGATATTTAATTGTAAACTAGCAGAATTAAAATGGATACTAATTATTTTATTTACGTTTAAATGATGGTTAGCTAACATTTTATTTCTCCAATAATAATCAAAGGGTATCTCTGATTCCATAACGCCAGGAGATACCCTTCCTTTTCTTTCTTCACTACATGGTGAAGATTGCATGAGAGATAGCAGATAATAAGATTATGCTTGCGAAAGTATTTTTTGGTATATGTATCTCTCTATGATAAGAAGATACCTCCCTTATTTCCCACAGGTATTTTCTTTATAGTCTTAGCGTATCTGTCTTATTTTCCCGAGATTACTACTTTTAATGTAATCCCCTTATTCCCCACTAATAAGAAGATGCTTAAGAATGCAAAAGCCCGGGCTTGCGAAAGTCTGGGCTTTCGTATATTACTGTTTGCCTCTGTACGGCTTAATCTGCCGGAAATCCTTGTCATACAGCCCTACCAGTAAACTCTGTCCTTTATTATCTACTCTCAATCCACCATAAGCGGCACGATTATAGACAGAATCCTGTCCTTCTTCAAAAAAGAAGGATTCGGCACCGAGGAATAACCTGCCATTTATTGTTTTATATTTCAGGACGATCTCATTTTCATTTACTGGTTCAAGGGATTCCTGAAGACGTATTATTTCTCCGACGTGATTCTTGTCAAGCTTGAGCACAGCATAACCGCGTTTAGCTTTCTGTTTGTTTATCAACTCGGAATTTGCTTCTTTATAGTTAAGTCTCATATAATCTCCTTGCATCAGCGAACGGGGATCGACAGGAGCCAGTTGCAATAATACGAGTTGTCCCTCTTTCAGCGTCTGTTCTTTCTGATAAACAGACCAGTTAAAATATCCCAGAAGAAGAATTAAATTAGCGATAATCAGTATTCGGCTATATTTTTTCATGTCTTGTCTTTTTTTGAGTGAAAATATACCAGGCTATGAGCAATACGATTCCCGTGAAGAACAGGGTGATTGATTTCGTCAGCAAGGTGATATCCAGATCATAGTAATATTTGGATATGGAATAGATGAAGAGGAGGAGCGCAACTGCGGACTCAGCTTTATAACCGTACTGAAAACATATCAGTATCAGCAGGATACTGCCCGATAGATAAGGGGCATGCAGACTGGGAAAGCAGATCAGGATACAAAGAAGATAGATGCACACCTGATGTACCGGACTCTTAACCTGCATCACCTGCACGATTTTATAAACCATCAGAAGGATACCCACCAACATGAAAACAGATATGATCCAGTCATTCGTGCTTTTTGTCAAGTAATTGACTGACAATCCGGCCAATGAAAGGACACAAGATACGAACAGACCGGAATGAATAGGTTTGTATTTAGAGAAATCCCCGTTCGTATAGCTGAGTATTTTTGTCTCAGATAGATTGACGAATAAGAAAATTGCTATAATAGGCACGGCAGCCACATTCAGCGGATTCAGTGAAGAGAATAAATTCGTTATCTCTCCGAACAGTGCCATATAGAATGAGATTACCGAAAGGAAGGTCAGGATGAACCCTTTGGATAACAGCATCGTTACTACACTGATCCCTATCAGTACAATAAAGAGGACATCCATGTTTCTATTCATTCCATAACCGGCTAATATACATCCGGCTATGTAGCATGTAATATTCATCGCATCCAGAAAAGGTTTGGTCAGGAGGCGATTGACAAATAAAGTAGTAATGATCAGGATACTTCCTGTAATCAGGCAGGATGTTTCGGACCGGAGAATGGAGGAAAGTACAAGAAATCCCAGAAAGAAGATAGCGGTCAGCACTCCTCCGATAATTGAAAGGACTTCGATTGTCAGGTTACTCTTCTGTGCCATACCATTGTTTTTTTAGGTGAAGGATTGCATAAATCAATAAAGTGGTACCGGTGATAACAATAATTCCTGAGAGGAGGAATATGTTGACGTCCCTAAGGTTACTGTGACAGATAAACAGGGATAGTAAAATCATCAGTATGGCAAAAGGAATGGCGGAAAGATAGAATAAATTCCTTTGTCTCCATCCGAACCATAACCCTGCCGAGAACAGCAGAACGGTACTTGCGAGCGGAATGGATACGATTGCATCCTTTTCGCAGATTACTGCCATCATAAGATAAGTCACATGCACAATGGTCGCCAGAGAAAGCAGGCTGACAAACCAACGGTTTTGTCGGCTGAGGGTACCTTTGATACTCATCCATTCTGTGACGACCGTTGCCGAAGCGCAAATCCAGGTTACTGCATTGGTCAGTAAAGTGACTGCCCATTGGTTATCCGGCACTATTTGCATAGCATACAGCCATATGGTAGTACAGAGCAGTCCGATAAACGTCAGCCAGAGCGGAGTGAAACGGATGGCGACTGCCCAAAGGATGGTGAACAGTGTCCAGCCCAGAAACAGGTCATACGCATCAGCGCCCGTCTGATAGATTTGTCCGAATACGGCAAAGAGTGTACCCACAAGGAATGTGGCTCCGGTGAGGATTATCTGTTTGATAAGTATATTCCATCGGGTGAATACTGTCAGCAGGACAGATGTAACAAGTAATGTTTGTACGATTCCCAGCTTGGCAAATTTGGGAAGATCTTCCCAGTTATAGGCGAAGAAAAAGATAATTCCTGCCACCGTAAAACCAACGCCTGCAGCTAACAGAAAAATAGAAAGAAATTGTTTCCATTGTTTTTTATCGGCATACATCGGTTGCCTGAATAGGAGTGAAGAGTCCGGTTTTTCCATGTACTTTTCTTTTTTGATGATTACAAACATAAGAAAATAAAATGATTATCTTTCGGTTGGATATATAAAAAAGGCAGAATCTGATTCATTGTTAGTCTGTAATGAGATCAGATTATACCTTTCTGAAGATAATCATCTTGTCTGTGTGCGAGGATAAATATCGTTGAAGAAGGAACTGTCAGAAGACTTCCCGTATATGTTTATAATTTGAATTAATAGTATCGATCACTTCCTGTGAGCGTCCGTTAATCAACAGTTTATACATGGACTGGGCGAAGCCTACCATCTGCCCCAACTCTATCTTAGGAGGCATGGCAAGAGCGTTCGGATCGGTCATGATATTTACCAGTACCGGACCATCCAGTTCGAATGCATTTAATAAAGTAGTCAGTACTTCTTCCGGATTGCTGACATTGAAGCCTGTCATTCCCATTGCTTCGGCTACTTGCGCGAAGTCCGGATTCAGCATATTTGTCTGCCAGTCCGGCAGGCCGTCTACTTCCATTTCCAGTTTTACCATTCCCAGGGAGCGGTTATTGAAGACAATGATCTTAATCGGTAACTTATATTGAACAACGGTCTCCAGATCTCCTAAAGTCATCGACAGACCTCCGTCACCACAGAGCGCCACTACCTGACGGTCGGGGTAGGCAAGTGCTGCCCCGATGGCCTGTGGTAAAGCATTTGCCATAGAACCATGATTGAAAGATCCCAGCATATGCCGCTTTCCCGTAGCTTGCAGATAACGTGCACCCCATACACATGTCATTCCGGTATCTACGGTGAATATTGCATCGTCCGATGCCAGTTTATCAATCTCGGACATCACATATTCCGGATGGATTTTGTTTATATCTCCTTTATCTTCCGTATAGGCTGCCAGGTCTTTCTTTACTCCTTCATATCTTTTCAGTTGTTTCAGCAGGAAAGTATCATCAGTTTTGGGGTCCAGCATACGCAATAATGCCTGAATAGTCATTCTTACATCTCCGCAAAGTCCGATATCCACTTTGGCACGGCGTCCGAGCCGTTCGGGTTTGATATCTATCTGTGCTATCTTGATGTCATCGGGCAGGAAAGCGGAATAAGGAAAGTCTGTGCCGAGCATAAGAAGTATTTCGGCTTCGTGCATACTGTAATATCCGGAAGGCATTCCCAACAGTCCGGTCATTCCGACTTCATAAGGGTTCTCATATTGTACTTCCATTTTTCCTTTGAAAGTATATACCACAGGAGCATTCAG
>OGOG01003472.1_pt1 | contig 11890 bp, 10 predicted proteins | sample 1552581 | NCBI WGS metagenome assembly OGOG01 (sample SAMEA2580152, study PRJEB22360) | human gut metagenome | biome: human gut; feature: human-associated habitat; material: faeces | place: Denmark | collected 2008/2010 | reverse complement strand
AAGCGACGGAAGAACCCACCGCCGAGCCCGAAGCGACGGAAGAACCCACCGCCGAACCAGACGCGACGGAAGAACCCGCCGCCGAACCCGAAGCAACGGAAGAACCCGCTGCCGAGGGAAGAGTTCTTACCACCACCATCACTTCTTTGTTGCCGGACGAATACACGCTTGATGTTGAACTGCATCTGGATGCGAACAATGTGGTGACGGAGTTGAAGCTGACGCTGGAAAGTGAAATCGAAGGTCTGACGCAGGAAATGCTGGATGCTTTCGCGGAGCAGTTCGTCGGCAAGCAGCTGCCGGTTGTCCTGCACGCGGATGCGGATGAGACGACTGCGGAAGAGCAGATTGTCGAAGGTATGGAGAATCAGCTGGAGAACAGCCGCGGCATCGTTGAGATGCTGAACAAGCTGGCAGAGCAGTAATCCCCTGACACATCGCGCCGCCCCGCTGACTGAATATGGTTAAGCGGAGCGGCGTTTTTTGCACTTGTGTTCCTTTTCAATCAATGTTATAATAGAAGTGGACGTGTATGTCCGAGCAGATATATCAACGATCGACGACCAATGGAGGCTGCACATGAAAAAATGGTTCTGTGCGCTGGGCATGATGCTGGCGCTGCTGATGTCCGTCGCGCTGGCGGACGGCGTGAAAGTTACCTTTGCCGAGAAAAACGGGCAAATCAACGGCGGCTATGATTATACGCTGAAGCTGAACGTGTCGCCCGCAAGCGACAAAGACCTGACGGTTTCCCTGACCTGCGACGGCTTGGACGGCGCGTATTCCGTGGTCATCCCGGCAGGGCAGAAGAGTACCATGCTGACCGTTCCGACGCAGGTGGTGGAGGAACGCGGCAAGGTCGTTTTTGAACTGCAGAGCGGCGACGGCTACACCGGCACGGGCAAGCATACGCTGACTATCCAGCGCCTGCCGAACGTGCAGTTCTATCTGGGCATCAACTTTGGCACGGTGGGCAAGAAGATGAGCGTCCGCATGACGGTGACGAATTCATCCACCATCGTCAAGGGCAACAACACCTTCCAGCTGCGCGATGACAAGGGTACAGTGCTGGCGGAAGCAAAGTGGTCGAATCCGAGCGGCGACATGAGCTTCTCCATCACCCCAACCGCTGATATGGAGGGCTACACCCGCCTGAGCGTGTGGCTGGGCGACCGCTGTGTGGCGGATGGCGGTTACCTGACCGTCGTTGCGAAGGGACAGCGCGCCGTCAAGAACGTGGAGACGGAGCGGAAACTTGTCGGCATCGGCATGGACTGCGGTTTCGGCGGCAAGAACACCGATCAGGTGCTGGAAGTGCTGGCGAAGCACAACACGAATATCACCTTCTTCATGACGGGCTATTTCGTCCGCACGTTCCCGGAGGAATCCGAGCGCGTGCTGGCGGCGGGCAATGAAATCGGCGACCACACGAACACGCATCCGCAGCTGACGAAGGAACGGCCCTACAGCATGATGCGCCAAATCGTTTTTCCGGCGGAGACCATGGCGGAAACGCTGGGCGTCTCGCCGCGCCTGATGCGCCCGCCGTACGGGGACGTGAACAGCAACGTCATCAGCGTTTCGCGCGCGGAAGGCATGGAGTGCGTGCTGTGGAACATGAGCACGAAGGATTCCATCGGCAAATACACGGTGGAAGAGTGCATCAAGAACGGTACGACGCGCGCCAAGCTCGCGCCCGGCAATATTTTGCTCTGCCATCTCGACGCGAATCGTAGCTGGGAAATTCTTGATGCTGTCCTGACCTACTACGAGGAGCAGGGCTACACCGTTCTGCCGATTTCCGCGCTGATTTACGCGACGGGCGGATCGCTGCCCCCGATGCCTTCCACCCGCGAGGCACTGCTTTACACCGACGACTACTGGCCGAACTGGCTGGCAGAACGCGGCATTGAGATTGAGACGAAGGAATAAGCAAGCAGGCTGTCCGAGAAAAAACGGGCAGCCTGTTTTGCAAAAGGTGGAATGCCGATGCACATCCCTGACTGGAAAGAGAATTTTATCTCGAAGATGATTACGCGCGGGCGCAATTACTGGCGTGCCGGGGCAGTGAAAAATCTGCACTGCACGCAGGAGAAAATCACTGCTGATGTAGAAGGCACGCGGCTGTATCGGGTTGAGATTACGCTGGCAGGCGATGCCGTGGCAACTCTGTCCTGCACCTGCCCTTTTGCGAAAGAGGGCGCAAACTGCAAGCATATGGCGGCGGTTCTCTTTGCGGCGACCCATCTGCCGGAAGCGGAATTGCCCGCGCCGGAGTGGGAGAAGAAGTTGAACAGCCTGTCCGCCGAAACGCTTCGGGATTTTCTTCGTCCGCTGCTGAAAAAGGACGAAGCACTTCGAAATCGGCTGATGCTGTGCAAGGGAAATGCACCTGTCCGTGCGGATGAACGCCGCCTCAATTGGCAGCGCACCCTGACGCAGACGCTTCACGCCGCCGAACGCTATTCCGAAAACGAGTATGACGAATACGCGGAATATGACGAAGAAGAGGAATCACCTGTTCAGGAACTGCTGGAGCTGATGGATGCGGAATTGGCTGATTTGCTGACGCCGGAACATGTGATGCTGGCGTTTGAACTCGTTTGCGACACGGCAATGATGTTTGAATCCGCCGATGAAATTCTTGAACAGGAGGATATCGAAGACGCTTGCCGCGATGCATGGATGCAGATTCTTGCCATCGCAGCACCCGACCAGCAGTCGGCAATGTACGAGTGGTTCGCCGCTGCATTCCGGACGTGGCAACCGCTGCCGTATTTCACCGCGCCGCTGGCGTTCTTGTTTTCGTATCCGTGGGACGAAGCAATTCATCAGCGGAATCTTGCGCTGCTGGACGAAAAAATTGCCGAATGGAAGCCGAATGCGCAGGAACGCGGTGGAGGCGCGATGGTGAATCTGCTGAATCAGCGTGAAAAAACGATGCAGCAGCTGCACGCTTCGCAGGAGGACATCATCGGCTTCTGGCATTCGCATTGGGATGTGCCGTATGCGCATGACCGGACACTGAAAACGCTGATGGCGGCGGAAAAGTGGACGGAAGCCATCGAGCAGGTCAAGGCGGATTTGCAGACGTTCGCCGGGGAATATATGCCATGCAAGCAGCGCCGCGAACAGCTGATTTTGCTCTATCAGCGTGCGAATCAGCCTGACCTTGCGCAGCGGGAGATTCGGCAATACATTGAGCAGTACAATCAGTACAGCATGGAGCAGATTGATGCGCTTCGAGCGACGCTTCCCACCGATGCATGGCGCGACGAGGCGGAACGTTTGCTGAAACTGCCGACGACAAGCACTATCCGCCTGCCCCTGCTGGCATCCATTGAGCAGTGGGAGCAACTGCTCCAGCGGATTCAGCAACACAGCAATTTTGAGGGACTGTGTACCTATTTTGACCCGCTGATGGCATGGAATTCCGCCCGCACGCTGGCACTCTACCGCGACATGGTGAATCGCGCTATGCAAGCGGCTTCGTCGCGCGCCGCCTACTGCGAGGTCATCCGGCAGCTGGAACGCATGAAAGGCACCGACGAGGGAAGACAGACAATTGCTGACCTTGCTGAACAGTGGCGCAGGGACTACAAGCGCAAGTGCGCACTGCTGGACGAATTGCAGAAAGCGGGATACTGACAAAAAACAGGCTGTCCGGGCAAAACGCTCGAACAGCCTATTTTTTTCTGCTGCTTACTCCGCCGGGAACAGAAATCCCGCCGTCATTTCCAGATAGTTTTCGCCCGCGTAGTCCGGGAAAACCTCATGCATCTTCGCGATGAAATCCGCCGTGAACGCTGCCGGTTGCAAGCGTCACGGTGGTGCAGGTCGGGGTGCTCACTTTCGCCAGCGCAGCGGACAGCAGCAGCAAAATCATCACCAGCAGGGAAATCAGTTTCCTCATGGGTTCCTCCAAGGTGGGTCGTTCGGGAAAAGGGTTATCTTGTAAAGAATACACCATTTCTGATATGGGCGCAAGTACGCACTTTTTATTAGAGAGGCACTTTTTGGTGACTGGGGGGGGATTTGCTGCGAGGGCAAAAGAAAAGCACCGATTCTATCGAATCGATGCTAATCTGGCGGAGAGTTAGGGATTTGAACCCTAGGTGGGGTATAAGCCCACACACGATTTCCAGTCGTGCGCCTTAGACCACTCAGCCAACTCTCCATATGAAGCTCATATTGCGGCGGGTCATCCGCAACATTGATTATTATAGCGCGAATCGAGGCGTTTGTCAAGGGACTTTTCGTGATTTTTGCAAAAAATCCGCGCGAGTGAGGGAAAACGCAGAAAAAGGACTGTGAGCGGAGAAAAGTGCCCGTGCAGCAGTCCTTTTGCGGTTAAATCAGGAACATCCAGCCAAGCATTGACACCATCGCGGCAATATGCAGCGTGCCGACGATTTGCAGGGGGAACGTGACGATGAAAATCGGGAGAATCGTGAACACGAGCGCCCAGATCGGGAAGCCAATCGCGCCGGTGATGATAGCAACCATCAGCGTGATGTAGAACGTAATCATTCCCAGAGAACACAGGCGCAGGGAGGCGCCGCTGCGAAGCATGTCAAGCATCAAGCCCTTGGCACGTTCGTCCCGCCCATATTTGAGGAACATGTACTCCGCCAGCCCGCACTTCAAGTGATACGCGGAGCTGACGATGCACGCGAACATCGTGCCGACGAACAGAATTGCGCCGTACACCGGGGCTTTCTGGTACGCATACGCCGCCAGTGCCGCGTATCCGCAGAACTCCAGCACGATGGCAAACACGCCCAGCACGCCTGAACGCATCGGCACACTTGGCGAAACGCCCTCCATCAGCTTCGCAGCGTAGTCGCCATCCTTCAGCTTGCTGTAGTTGGCAAGTTTCAGCGTGCCGTTGGGGAAGATGCTCAGGATGCGGTCGCAGTACATGTTGATGGCGTGGCCGATGATGCCCAGGGCAAGCAGGATGTACAGGATATTCATGCGCGTATGTCTCCTAATTGGTTAATCGCAACTAACTGCTTCAGTTTGGAGTATAGCACACGCACCAATCCCTGTCAAGGGCGGACAAATGGTTTCGGAAGATTTTCGTTACAGCCAGCCGACCGCGTGCGCCGCCGCGCCGCCGACGCCGCAGAGCAGCATCACCAGAATTGGGTTCCATTTCTTCCAGCGCAGGACGAGGAACGCCGCGACCATCAGCACAATGCCGACGATGGACACGCCGCCGCCCGATTTCACCGCCGCGACCTGCACGATGCTCAGCGCCGCCGACGCAATCAGCGCGACGACCACGGGACGCAGCGCGCCCAGCACGTTCTGCATCGTTTGCCCGGAACGAAATCGCCCGTATAAATAGGAAAGAAGCGTGACGAGAATCAGCGACGGCGTGATGCACCCGAACGTCGCGACAAGCGCCCCCGGTAGTCCGGCGCAGCGCATCCCGACGAATGTCGCGGAGTTGACCGCAATCGGGCCGGGGGTCATCTCGGCAATCGTCATTAGGTTCGTAAATTCTGCCATCGTCAGCCAGCCGTGCGATTCCACGACCAGCGACTGAATCAGCGGCATGGCAGCATATCCGCCGCCGACACTGAACAGCCCGATTTGGAAAAAGACGAGGAACAGCACCATCATGCGGATACGCCCCCCTTTCGCGCCAGCAGCGCCCGGATAACGCCAATCGCCGCTGCGACGAGGATGACCACGATGACGTTGACGTGAAAGACAGCGGACGCCGCGAACGCGCCTGCCATCAGCAGCAGATTCAGCCAATCCTTCGACTGCACGACCTTGCCGCCAAGATTTGCCGTCACGTCGCAGATGACCGCCGCCACGCCCGACTGCATCCCCGTCAGCACCGCGCGTACCCATTCGTTCTCGGCGAACGCGGCGTACATCATAGAGATGACGCTGATGATGACAATCGGCGGCAGAATTGTCGCCAGCACCGCGACGATCAGCCCCGGAATCCCGGCGATGCGCCGCCCAACGAGGATGGCGCCGTTGACGGCAATCGCGCCCGGTGCGGTCTGCGCCAGGGCGGTCATGTCCAGCATTTCCTCTTCGGTCAGGTAATGCAGCTCATCAACGAATTTCTTCTTCATCAGCGACACGATGACGAATCCGCCGCCGAAAGTGAAGGTGCTGATGAGGAGCATGGAAGAAAAGAGCGTCCAAAGACGGTGCGCTTTGGATTCCTGTTGCATCAGGGTGGTCAGCTCCTTTTTTGAATTGAGTTTATTCAATAAAATAGAATTTGTCTGCGGCGCGGAGGTTTCGCGTCTGCGGACGCGACAAGGGGGCAATAGAAACAGACGAAGTCTGCGATCGCCCCCTTGACCCCTTCGCAGCGCACGCCCATGTAACAGGTTTATTGTGTTGGTTGGGAAAACGATAGGGAAACTAACCATAAAACTTCCGATAAAATCCAAGAAACATGGGTGTGCAGCCCGAAGGGGTGGAGGGAGCGAGCGGAAAGCCCCCTCCTCGCCTCCGCAGAGGCGAAACCCTCTGCAACATCAAAGGCACTACCGCACAATTCGTCGGCAGCGCTGGCGATGCCTTTTCTGCCATCTGCTTCTTGCAGAAATCTCGATTTACCTCCAGTAAACCTTCGATTTCTGCAATCGCATCTGACAAAAAATGCATTTGCCATCGCACCAACTCATTTGTGCGGTATTGCCCAAAACTCAAGTTTGGAGAAGAAAATCAATCAGAATATCACTCAACAAACTTCAATGTGTTGACATTGAAGACCCCCTTGGTGGTGAGCCGCAGTGCCGGAATCACCGGCAGACTCGCGAACGAAAGCGTCATGAACGGGTCAATGCCGCGATTCACGCCCTGCGCCCACGCTGCCGCCTTGCAGTGCTCTAACTTCTCGTTCACTTCCGGCAGCGGACGGTCAGTAAACAGCCCCGCCAACTCCAGCGGCAGACGAGCCTGCACCTGCCCGTTCTCCACGACGATGATGCCGCCGTGCATCTTTTTCAGCTCGTTGACCGCAAAGGCAATGTCCTCCGGCGATACGCCGCAGGCAATGATGTTGTGGCTGTCGTGGGCAATCGACGTCGCAACCGCGCCGCGCTGAATCCCGTAGCCGCGGACGTAGCAGCTGGCGACATGCCCCGTGTCGTGGTGCCGCTCGCAGACGGTCATCTGGCAGATGCCGTTATCGACGCCTTCCGCGTGCCCCAAGTCTTCGGTCACAATCTGCCCGTCGATGAGGCCAATCAGCGGCGCGACCCCAATCCGCAGCTGCTCCGGCGTTACGTCCGGCAGATGGAACGTGTCCAGCACGCCCGCGAGGATGTCCGGGTCAATGTCCGGCGCGGCGATCTCCACCTCGTGCCCGTCGTAAACCAGCTTGCCGCGCTTGAACACCATCTCCACATTCACATCATGCAGGTTGTCCAGCACGACGAAATCCGCCAAGTACCCCGGCGCAATCGCGCCCTTGTTGTTCAGCAGGAAGTACCGCGCGGCGTAGTGGCTGGCGACCTTGATGGTCAGAATCGGGTCGGCACCGAGGGAAATCGCCTTGCGGACGATGTAGTCAATGTGTCCCTTGTGCAGCAGGTCATAGGGGTGCTTGTCGTCAGTGCAGAACATGCAGCGGTGCGCATACTGCTCCGTCAGCAGAGGCATGAGGGCCTCGAGATTCTGCGCCGCCGTGCCGTCGCGAATCATGATGAACTGCCCCTTGCGCAGTTTTTCCAATGCGTTGTCAATGGTGTCGCACTCGTGGTCGGAATAGACGCCGGCGGACATGTACGCGTTGAGCGCCTTGCCGGACAGCCCCGGCGCGTGGCCGTCAATCTTCTTGTGATGCGCCTGTGAAACGACGATTTTCTCCATCGTCGCGCGGTCGCCCATCATCACACCCGGATAATTCATCATCTCCGCCAGCCCCAGCACGCGGGGATGGTCGAAATAGGCGTTGATGTCGCGCCATGTCAGCGTCGCGCCGTTTTCCTCAAACGCCATTGCCGGCACGCATGACGGGAGCATAAAATGCACATCCAGCGGCAGATTTTCTGTCGCCGCCATCATGTAGTCGATGCCGCCCATGCCGCAGACGTTGGCAATTTCGTGTGGGTCGGTGATGACGGTGGTTGTGCCGTGGGGGAGCACCGCGCGCGCGAACGAGGTCGGGCTGACGAGGCTGCTCTCCAGGTGAATATGCGCGTCGATAAAGCCGGGAGCGACGATTTTGCCGCTGACATCGACCTCCATCAAGCCGTCGTAATGGTCAGCCATGCCGACGACCAGCCCGTTGGCAACGGCAATATCGCCATGCTCAATCGTGCCGGAAAACACGTTGACATAATCGGCGTTTTTGAGGACAACATCCGCATTCTCCTCGCCCAGCGCGACGCGGACGAGCCGCTGCTTCCGGCGAACCTTGAGCGCAATGCGTTCTGCGCGGGTTTTGACTTCGGACATCGTGGAACACGCTCCTTCCGTGATTCTGTTTGTCCTATTATAGCGGTTTGAAGGGGTGTTGTAAAGGGGAAAAGGAGAAGAAAGCGACAGTGCACTTGACCCCGTTTCCTCTTTCCGCTATAATAGAAGCGAAGAAACGGAGGTCTTTTTGCATGGATGCACAGCGACTTCTTTCTGCCTGCGAAGGGGCGGGCATTGACTTTTTTACCGGCGTGCCGGATTCGCAGCTAAAAGGACTTTGCGATTCCCTCTACGCCCTCTACGGCGTTCATTCGCCCCGCCACATTGTCGCGGCGAATGAGGGAAACGCGGTCGGTCTCGCCGCCGGGCATTTCCTCGCGACGGGGCGTCCCGCGCTGTGCTATATGCAGAATTCCGGGCTGGGCAATGCCGTCAATCCGCTTGCGTCGCTGATGGATGCGCAGGTGTATCAGCTGCCGTGCCTGCTCGTCGTCGGCTGGCGCGGCGAACCCGGTGTGCACGATGAACCGCAGCACGTCAAGCAGGGGCAAATCACCCTGTCGCAGCTGGAGATTCTCGGCGTCCCCTACCGCATCCTCAGCAAGGACACGACGGCGGAGCAGTTTGCGGCGAATTTTGCCTTCCTGCGCGAACAATTGAATCAGCGGCAGTGCGCGGCGATTGTCGTTCGCAAAGGCGCGCTGACCTGCTCGCTCAAGCCCGCATACGGCAATGAAAACACCCTCACCCGTGAGCGGGCAGCGGAAATCATGCTGAATGCGATGGATGCGGGCGATGTGGTTGTGTCCACGACGGGGAAACTCAGCCGCGAAATCTTTGAGCTTCGCGAAAAGCGCGGCGAAGGGCATGAGCGCGACTTCCTGACCGTCGGGTCGATGGGACATGCAAGTATGATTGCGCTGGAAATCGCGCTGGAGAAGCCGAACCGCCGCGTCTTGTGCTTGGACGGCGACGGCGCGGCGCTGATGCACCTTGGCGCACTGCCGGTGATTGCCCAGCGTAAACCGGCGAACCTCATCCACGTTGTCATCAACAATGCCGCGCATGAGACGGTCGGCGGGATGCCTGTGTGCGAAGGGGGATTAAGCGCGGCGAAGGTCGCATCAGCGGTCGGATACCCACAGGTGCTGAACGCGCGGGACGAAGCGACGCTGGAAGCTGCCCTGCAGGAAGCGAAGAGGGCGAATCAGCTGACGATGCTGGAGGTTGCCTGTGCGGTGGGGGCGCGCGCGGATCTGGGCCGCCCGACGACGACGCCCATCCAGAACCGTGACGCGCTGATGGCATTTTTGCGGGAGGAAAAGGCATGATTGCATTGCTGCTCAATTCGGGGCTGGGGTCGCGCATGGGCGACGAAACGCGGGAGCATCCCAAGTGCATGTGCCGCCTGACCGAACAGGAAACCATCATCTCGTGGCAGGTGAAACTGCTGCGGCGCATCGGCGTGACGGAAGCAGTGGTGACGACGGGGCATCTGGCGGACACGCTGATAGCGTATCTGGAATCGCTGGACAGCGGCATCCGCTTCCACTTCGTCCATAATCCGAAGTATCGGGAGACGAACTATATTTACAGCATGTATCTGGCGCGGAATTTGCTGCGTGGGCAGGACGTCATCAGCCTGCACGGCGATTTGGTGCTGCATCCGGCGGTGATGGATGCGCTGGCAGCGTCGGGCAGAAGTGTGATGGCGGTGGATTCCACGCTGCCCCTGCCGGACAAGGACTTCAAGGCGCTGATTCGGGACGGGCGTATCCGGCGCGTAGGTGTGGACTGCTTCGACGCGGGCAGCGTGGAATGTCAGGCGGCGTACCACTGGCAAGCGGCGGATTTTTCCAGCTGGATGGACGAAATCGAGCGCTTTGTGGAGCGTGGGGACGTGAAGTGCTACGCCGAGAACGCGTTCAACGCCGTGTCAGGGGAGATTCCGCTGTATCCGCTGGAGTGTGGCGGGAGGCTCTGCGCTGAAATCGACAATCAGGCGGATCGGGAAGTTGTCTTGACTCGATTCCGTCAGGAGGTACTTTGAATGAAGCAGGTGTACATTTGCTTTTCGACGGATATTCTGCACAACGGGCATATCCGCATTTTGCAGCGCGCGGCGGAGCTGGGCGAAGTGACCGTCGGCTTGCTGACGGACGAGGTCGTCGCCAGCTACAAGCATTATCCGCTGATTCCGCTGGAGGAGCGCATCGCGATGTTTGAGGGGCTGAAGTACGTCAGCCGCGTTGTCGTGCAGGAAAGTCTGGATTATACGGACATCCTCAACCGCCTGCGCCCCGACATTGTGGTGCATGGGGATGACTGGCTTGTCGGCTATCAGGCGAATATCCGGCAAAAAGTCATTGAGACGCTCAAAGGCTGGGGCGGCGAACTCGTCGAATTCCCCTACACGCACACCGCGACCGAGGAGACGCTTTCGACCCTTGATCAGCTGCTCTCCCTGCCGGAGACGCGCCGGAGCCGCCTCCGCCGCCTGCTGCATTACAAGCCGTGCCTGTCCGTGATGGAGGCGCACGACGGCCTGACCGGGCTGATTGTCGAAAAGACGACCGTCGAAACGCCCAAGGGCCGCCGCCAGTTCGACGCAATTTGGGTCAGCAGCTTGTGCGACTCCACCGCGAAGGGAAAACCGGATATTGAACTGGTGGACATGACCAGCCGTCTGAACACGCTGGAAGAAATCATGGAAGTGACGACGAAGCCGATTATTTTGGACGGCGACACCGGCGGGCTGGTCGAGCACTTTGTCTACAACGTGCAGACGCTGGAACGCACGGGCATCAGCGCCGTCATCATCGAGGACAAGCAGGGACTGAAGAAGAACAGCCTATTTGGCACGGGCGCGGGACAGAAGCAGGCAAGCATCCCCGACTTCTGCGAGAAAATCACCGCGGGCAAAAACGCACAGAAAACGAAGGACTTCATGATTATCGCGCGCTGCGAGAGCCTGATTCTGGAACAGGGCCTCGATGATGCGCTGACCCGCTGCCACGCCTACGTCAAAGCGGGCGCGGACGGCATCATGATTCACTCCAAGGCGAAAACGCCGGACGAGGTGTTCGCCTTCTGCGACGCCTTCCGCAAGGACGACCCGAAAACGCCGCTTGTCGTCGTTCCCACAACCTATAATCTGACGACGGAGGATGAACTCGCGGCGCACGGCGTGAACATTGTCATCCACGCAAACCACCTGATTCGCAGCGCCTTCCCCGCGATGCAGAAGACCGCGCAGGTGATTCTGGAGCACGGCCGCAGCCACGAAGCCGACCCGTACTGCATGTCGATTAAGGAGATTCTGACGCTGCTGCCGAATCGGTGAGGATGCAGGGACGCAATTCCAGTACACTAACTAAGGCACCACCGCACAATTCGGCGGCGCGTCTGGCGATGCCTTTTCCGCCATCTGCGGCATGCAAATTTCTCGATTTACCTCCAGTAAACCTTCGAAATTTGCATTTGCATC
>OGOG01003471.1_pt1 | contig 11892 bp, 10 predicted proteins | sample 1552581 | NCBI WGS metagenome assembly OGOG01 (sample SAMEA2580152, study PRJEB22360) | human gut metagenome | biome: human gut; feature: human-associated habitat; material: faeces | place: Denmark | collected 2008/2010 | reverse complement strand
TGTTCCCACCACTCCCGTCCAGCCGAACCATTGCCAGAAGGTTCCGGCAAGGAAAGTTCCGGTGGAACCGCCAATGAAATAGGTAGTCATGAAAATAGTATTGATGCGATTGGATGCCTGCGGACAAAGGGCAAAAGCACTTGTCTGATTGCTGAGCTGGATGCATTGCATACCTATATCTATCAACAGAATACCGGCTATGATACCTGCATAACTATATTGTCCCGCATAGAGTACTATCCATGCGCTGATTATCAGCGAACATCCTATATAAGTAAGCCGTTTCACCCCGACCGTATTGATGAATCTTCCGATGGAAGAAGCGGTCAGTGCCCCGGCTATGCCACAAAGTCCCAGCATTCCTATGATATTGTTTCCCGCAAAGAAAGGCGCCTGTTCCATCTTGAAAGCCAGACAACTCCACATGGCAAGGAATGATCCGAACGAGAAACCTGCACGTAACGAAGCTATGCGGAGTTGGGGATACTTCTTGACGATGGAAAACAAGGATTTCATCAGTCCGGCATAACTTCCCTGATAATTGGAAGGAAGGTCCGGGAGTATCCTTATTGTCAAAAAAGCATCTGGTCAAATTATTACTTATTATGATAAGCAAACAAACGACCATCAATCCCGCGGCAATAAAGTAGATAAACCGCCAGCCCATGTATTCGCCTACAATGCCGCTTACTACACGCGAAGCAAGAATACCCGTCAGTAGTCCCGAAAGGATAATACCTACGTTCTTTCCTTTGGTTTCGGGAGTGGAATATTGTGCCGCAAGGGGCATGAATATCTGGGGTATAACCGAACAGGCACCCGTCAGCAGAGAAGCGAACAGTATCAGGTGGATATTGGGAGCTAAAGCAATGGTGAGCAGTGAGACTACCAGAATGGAAATATTTACGAGGATAATATTTCTTCTGCGGTATAAATCGCCCAGTGGAATGATGAACAATAGTCCGATGGCATATCCTATCTGCGAGCACATGGCTATCAGATTGGCGGTGAACTCACTGATGTTCAGGTCACGGCTGATACGGTTCAGTAGTGGTTGGTTGTAGTATATGTTGGCTACCGTTACGCCTGAGATGATGGCCAGCGTCCAAAGCAGGGACGAGGGTACTCCTTGATTTTCTTTTAGTTCCAATTTCATGCCGCAAAGGTAGTAATTTCATGAAAAAGAAACATGCACAATGATCAATGATTCATATACAGGGGCATCAGGCGATGGTAGGCTTTCAGATATTTCCTGAGTCTGGTGACTTCTTTTTCTCCGATGCAGGGCATGCGGCGCACATCCATATTATCCGTCAGGTCGTGAATCTTAACGGCAACGGCTATGGGATTGGAGGCACATCTTTCGACGTATTCTTCGTAATCTTCCTCATCGGAGGTCTTTGTGACACACCGCACGGCTTCAATGATTTCGGCAGAGAATCCTTCCTTTTCCAGGTCTTCGAATGTCCATTCCGTATCTTCTACAACGTCGTGTAGAATACCGACAATCCTTTCTTTCTGATTCCGTCCCATATTCATTACGCGGATGGGATGATGCAGATATTCCTGTCCGTATTTGTCTTTTTGTCCTTTGTGGGCTTCGGTGGCAATAGCGATGGCATGTGAGAGAAGATGATTGTCCATAAGATTTTTTTTAGAATTGTTCGATACAAAGTTACTGAAATCTGTTATTAAATATAAGAGAGGCTTATTATTAAAATAGTATATTAACCCAATAAATGAAACAGATTATGAATATAGAACATTTTCCGGAGAAAAAAGTTTTTCAGACCGTAGTCGATGGAGAGACTGCCCGCCTGATGTATCATGTAGCTGACGGTGCTTTGGATGTGCGTCACACGATTGTACCTGGTGAAATAGGTGGTAGGGGAATTGCCTCTGCTTTAGTAAAGGCAGCCTATGATTATGCATTGGCTAATGAACTTGTGCCTGTGGCAACCTGTTCCTATGCCGTGAAGTGGCTGGAAAGGCATCCTGAATATAATGGAAAGACGGGGAAGGATTATGCGGGGGAGGGGACTTGTGCATTATAGAAACTCCTTAAAACTTTGGGCAGCCATATATTATCTATATATGACTGCTCAAAGTTTATTCACTTAATTATTCTGATTGATAAGGTTTATCACGACCTTTACCATTATATCTTTTTCTTCTGTTCTGCTTTCTGCAATCATTAATGTAAGGGCGACTAATGTGTTGTTGCTTATTAACCGGGAACCATCAGGTTTATATAAAATTCTGTTTTTCTCGAGAAACCATAGGAATAGAAAAGCAGCAATGCGTTTGTTTCCATCGCTAAATGAATGGTTTTTTACAACTAAATAGAAAAGCATGGCCGCTTTTTCTTCAATGCTGGGATAAAGTTCTTTTCCATCAAATGTCTGATAGATAGTATTGATGGAGCTATGAAATGATTGGTCCTTTTCATTTCCGAATAAGCCGCTACTTCCAAATTTCTTTTGCAGAATGTGTATTGCCGCCATTGCCTCTTCGTATGTAGCCCGGAAAGAGGTGGTTCGTGTAGTTGCTTCTACTTCTAATCTCTGATAGTCATACTTATCCAAAGTATCTAAGCCGTATGTGTAATCGGTAATAACATGTAATAACCCATTGGCTTCATTCAAGGTTAATTCTTTGTGTTCGATTACATTGGATAGTAATCTTACGGTATTCTTCAAATCAGCTAATTGTTGTGCTTTAGCTTGTTCATTAATAACATAACCTTTGATTAGGTATTCTTTCAGAACTTTATTAGCCCAAATACGAAACTGGATACCTTGTTGTGATTTTACGCGGTAGCCAATAGAGGTTATCATTTCGAGATTGTAATATTCTACCTGCCGGGTAACACTTCTTTCACCCTCTTGTTGAACTGTCGCAAATTTTGCGACAGTTGGAATTTCTTTTAGTTCTTCCTTCAGTGCATTAGTGATATGCTTGCCAATAGTTTTTACATCACGGTCAAACAGTTCAGCCATTTGTTGGCGATTAATCCATACCGTTTCATTTTCCAGTCTCACATCTATTAAAGTTTGTCCATCCTTAGTCTGGTAGATGATAATATTTCCTTTGTCGTTCATTTTTTATTCTTTTTAAATACGAATTTGTAAAGGTAAGCATTTTCTTCTTTGCTGCCTTCGGATTTTTCTCTATCTTGCTTCCGTTTTTAATCATTCACTAAAGAAAAACTGAATATGAAGAAATATATAGGAGCGCACGTAAGTGCGAGTGGGGGAGTTGAGATAGCTCCTGTTAATGCGCATGAGATAGGTGCGAATGCATTTGCTTTGTTTACAAAGAACCAACGGCAATGGGTGGCCAAACCTCTGGCCGAAGAAAGTATTCGCGGATTTAAAGACAATTGTGAGAAATTCTCTTTTGATGCCCGCTATATTCTGCCTCATGATAGCTATTTAATCAATCTGGGACATCCTGAAGAAGAAGGACTGGAGAAAAGCCGTGCCGCATTTTTGGATGAGATGCAACGTTGTGAGCAATTAGGTCTGAAGCTTCTGAATTTCCATCCGGGCAGTCATCTGAATAAAATTTCAATAGAGGAATGTCTGGATAAGGTGGCAGAATCTATCAATATCACATTAAGTAAAACGAAAGGAGTGACTGCTGTTATTGAGAATACAGCCGGACAAGGAAGTAATGTTGGTAATGAGTTTTGGCAACTAAAGCATATCATTGATCGTGTGGATGATAAATCCCGTGTAGGTGTATGCTTGGATACTTGTCATACTTACTCGGCAGGATACGATATCGTAAAGGAATATGATAAAGTGTTTCAGGAGTTTGATGAAGTCGTTGGTTTTAACTATTTGCGGGGTATCCACCTGAATGATACTAAAAAAGAACTGGGTAGCCATGTAGACCGCCATGACAGCATAGGGAAAGGCTTGTTAGGCATAGACTTCTTTAAGCGTTTTATGAAAGATGAACGGTTTAATGATATGCCTGTTATTCTAGAAACGCCGGATGAGAGTTTATGGGCGGACGAGATAAAGTTGTTACGTAGCTTTGAAGAATAGATACGCGGACTAAACGGACGAACACGGATTTTCTTAATTCATAATAAGAAGTCCGTGTTCGTCCGTTTAGTCCGCGTCGTCCGCGTATCCTTATTGATTTACCTTCACATTATTCCATTCAGATGACGGAATGATTGACTTGTCATACTCACCATCTTTCGCTTTAATATTCAGATTCTCAAATTTGAAATTCGTCAGTTTGTACTGCTCGGATGCACTTACGTTGAAAAATACATCACATTCAAAGTCTATATTACGCATTGTTACATGATCCGAGTAAGACATCGGAATATCTTTACGGTCTTTCAGGTCAAAAAACTGAGTCCATGGTTTGATGTATAGGAAGCTTTTGGCATTTCCTTTAATATCCTCCACAAGGATATATTCATAATTTTGGGGAGTATCGGCACGCATCTTCAACCACAACAGACGGCTTGCCTGATTGATGGTACAACGACGGAGAATAATATTGCGGTTATGGATAGATTCGCTACCGCAAGTCAGTGCACTATGGCAGAAACCGTACGTACAATCTTCTATAATAATATTAGTGTTACTTCCGTTGTTAGAATCCTTATCAGCCCAGGGGCCTTTTCCACCTTTAAGAGCAATAGCATCATCGTTTACAGAAAGATAGCAGTTCTTAACCAACACATTGTTGCATACATCAATATCTATGGCATCCGTGCTGGGTGCCTTAACAGGAGCAGCCGGAGAGAAAATATACAGACCTAATAACTTCACATTGTTACATTTGTAAATGTGTGTCGTCCAGAAAGGAGAGTTGATGAGGCGTACACCGGAAAGCTGTACATCATTGCTGTTGGAAATGTGCACCAGGCGCGGGCGCAACTCATCCATATTCGTGCATTTCGGAATAACGGTGCGGCGCAACCAGAAAGATTTCCAATAGCGTAGTCCGTTGCCATTGATGGTTCCCTTACCGGAAATGGTGAAACCATCTACTTTGTCGGCATTCACCAGTGCGGCAAAGTATTTAAGTGATTGCCCCTCGATGCGGGTGTTGATTATAGGGAAGTTACTGATATCATCGCTACCTTTCAAAACAGCTCCTTCTTCCAGATAAAGGTGTGTTTTAGGCTTGAAAAAGAGTGCACCGCTCAGATAGGTACCTTTCGGGATGATGATCACACCGCCACCTTTGGATGATGCCTGGTCGATAACCGCCTGAATTTTCTCTGTTTGAAGTAAGGTGCTGTCATTCACCACACCATGATCAGTAATCTTATATTTACCGCCAAGGGTTTCGATATTTACAATTTCGTTCTGTCTGAACCAGTCGGGAATAAGGGTACCATCGGGAAATTTCTCTTGTCCAAAAGATGGCAGGCAGAAAAGCAAACTACATACTAAAGTTACGAATTTCATGGTCTTTATCATTAATTGAGTTAATAGTGTCTGATCGGATCGATTTATCCGTTTGCAAAAATAGGGATTAAAATCTACATGCTGCTTATGCGGATAAGCCCATTTCCTAAGTTATTTGTTGGTTTATATAGGCTTTTTGATTCTTCCTTTCCATACAGAAAGGAAGTTAACTCGTCAACCTTTCCTCTATCCGAGCTTTTTGAAAAAGCAATAATCAGAAGTCTGCTTTTTCCGTAATACACATGGACTGCCCGTTGACGGGATGGGTGAACTCTATGGATTCAGCGTGCAGATAGAGCCTTTTGTCTTTCTTTCCATAAAGCTCGTCGCCTATAATGGGGCAATGGAGTCCTGACGGATGTGCCGCATGCACGCGAAGTTGGTGAGTACGTCCCGTATGGGGATAAAAGGCTATACGTGTATATTTATCTGTACGTTCGAGAACCTGATAATAAGTGATGGCAGGCTTGCCGTATTGTGTGTCTACCATTTGCCGGGGGCGGTCCAATGGATTGGGGCAAAGCGGTAGTTCAATAGTGCCTTCATCTTCCGGGACGATGCCATCGAGCAAGGCTATGTACTTCTTTCGGATACTACGATTCTTGAATTGTGCCTGTAAGTGTTGGTGCGTCTTCTTATCTTTGGCAATGATTAAAAGTCCCGATGTAGCCATATCCAGCCGATGTACGATCATGGGACCCTCTGCTTCCGGATAAGCCTTTCTTGCCAGGTCGTATATAGACGTTTGTCTCTCTTTTCCGGGTACTGAAAGCATTCCGGCAGGCTTATTAATAATCAATAGCCATTGGTCTTCATAAACTATATTCAATTTTTCATTGCCTCGTTCCGCCTCCTGTTGCATAGGATTTGCTTCTACCTCCAATCCCTGTAACATGTGCCGGAGAATTGGTTCGCATTTGCCCTTACAGGCTGGATAGTAGTAACCGTGATGCCGTACTTCGTTTTTGGGAGAATTACCCCACCAGAATTCGGCCATGGCTATCGGTTTCCAATGATGCAGATAAGCTTGTTGTAACAATTTAGGAGCGGCACATTCACCTGCACCGGCGGGAGGAGTCTTATGTACGGTTTGCTCGAATATGTCGCATAAAGTTATCACTTCTCCCCGGTAGTTCAACATTCTGAATTGTTCGAATAGTTGTTGTTGCAAGGCGGCAGAGCGGACTTTACGTTCTGTTTTCAGCTCCTGTATTTGTTTTTCCCAATTACCAGCTTCTACCTGCAAGGAGGCTATCTTATCTTTCCAGGAACGTTCCAGCCGCTTATATTCTGCCTTCTGGAACTGGCTCTCTCGTATCAGCTCTGCTTCTTCCTTTGCATTAAGCTGACCTGTTTTTCTGAGCAATTCTCTTTTATCTTTTGCTTCCTTCAATTGTGTTTTGGCAATTGACAATGCATCTTGTGCAGATTGGGTGGTTTGGGTAAGATTTGATCGTAGGTCAATATATTTCTTATCCTCTTCCAACCGGCGGATACGACGGTTGATAGCGGATATGTTTTCTTCTTCTATTTTGAAGAAGCCTTGAGGTTGCAATAAATCGTACACGGGAGGTACAAAATACGGATGTATATTCTTCCCGGCTAATATGCCCGAAAAGGCGGTTAAATAACCTATGCTTCCATCTTCGGTTTGCACTATCAGCACTCCGAACATTTTCCCCTGGCTTAATTCCTCTTGCCAGTCGCTTTGCTTGCTGAGGTAGTTTTGTACCTCTTCCGCCGCCATTACACACAATGGATGAGGAGTATAACAGAAAGGATAAGTAAACCTTTCCGGAAGTGGAATATCGCTGATTGAAGTAGTAAAACGGTGCAACATAATGGTGCAAAGATACTACATTCTTTGGGTATCTGTGAAGTTATCCGGCAGAAAAGAATTCCTCGCTTTCATTATGGTAGGGTAGGAGGAAAGTGAACCGGCTTCCTTTTCCAATCTCTGAGGCCACACTAATCTTCCCACCGAGTTTTTCCGCAATTACCATGCTGATGGAAAGTCCCAGACCTGTGCCTTGAACAAATTCATCTTGTTTGTAGAAGCGTTCGAATATCATTCGTTGCTCTTCTTTCGGAATACCTTTGCCGGTATCTTCTACGTAAATGGAGACTTCGTATGTTGAAAAATCAATTTCATAGCCCAGTTTGATGTATCCTGATTTGGTAAACTTAGTGGCATTATTCAGGAAGTTAGTCATTATCTGGCTGAGGCGGTTCACGTCCGTATTGATGAAGAATGCGGCATCGGGCACTTCTTTGATGAACTCTATTTCCTTGGGTATCAATAAGGAATGTGTCAAATACATACTATCCACCCAATTATTCAGATTACACGTTGAATAGGAGAAAGTCATGTTGCCCGATTCGATACGGGAGAGTTCCAGTATATCATTGATGAGTTTCAGAAGCAATTCACAATTCGTGTTGATCGTATTGATGAAGTCAGCTTTCTCTTCATCGGGGAGGTCGTCTTCGCTGACAAGTAAGTTGGAGAACCCCACAATTGCATTCAGTGGAGTACGTATTTCATGGCTCATATTGGCGAGGAAAGATTGTTTCAGTTCTGCCTCTATCGCCAGGTCTTTTGCTCTCATGAGTTCCTCTTCTTTGTCCTTGAAGTGTTGCACATTGGTGATTAAGCCTATAATGGAGGCCGTTTCCGCCATTGCCTCCGTAGGATTGACATAACGGAGTTCATACCAGATATACCCTTTACTATTAAAGTTGCACCGGCATTGGGTGTGCGTTTTGGAATCCGGTTGGTTTTTCACATGATAAAACGTGTTCAACACATCCACTCTATCTTCCGGATGTATCGCTTCGGCCATTTCTTGTAGGGTAAAGGCACGGAAAGGCATATCCAGATGCTCAAAGAATTCTTTATCACAGATGAAAGCATTTGTTTTCTCTATGTATTTCCAGGCGTAGATGTTGCTCTTTTCGAGTGATAGCGATAATAATTCCTTTTCCCTGGTTAGTTCCCTTTGGGCGGTGCGCTTTCTTTTAGACTCTCTGACATAGAGAAGTAGCGGATAGATGATGAAAAAGCAAATGGAAGAGAGAGCCAGAACAATGATACAAATAAAAAGAGACTTGTACTTGGCTTGGAAAGGTATCTTGATTACAATATAATCCTGTGGATGTTCTTCAACTTCAACATTGGTTTCTGTTTTCTGAATATCTTGGGGTTCAGCGTACTGGGGTTCTACCGCATGCATCTTTGTAAATAGGACAAAGAAGATCAGAATAATCGAAACTCTTTTCAGTAGCTGATAGCGTTTTTTCATAGCTGAAGAATAACTCATTTTGCAAATGTACATGAATATTTTTAATTCTTGCACAAATAAATAAAAATGTGAGATTTAACTCGTTTTATGTCCGAATAGCAGATTCTGTTCATCTTAAAAAAAGACTATTTTTATGTAAATCTTATTTTTTTATTTTATATACTGATTTTTCGCAATTCACGGCTTGGCCAGATAGTAACATTGATGGTCGTATAAATGTCCATCGTAGGTTAACTCGACCTGATAGAGAGTACCTTCATAAATAAAACCGTGGCGTTTCAAAACCTGTTGCGAGCGCTCGTTATGGGGATAGCAATTTGCGGTGATGAGGTTTAGTTGGAGGGTGTTGAATCCGTAATCGAGAACAGATTGCACCGCTTCCGTCATATAGCCCTTTCCCCAATGGGATTCATCGAGCCAGTATCCCAGCATGCGTGCTTGAGGGTTTTCACGCTTGGAATCTGGGATGATACCGACTGAACCGATCAAGCGTCCGTCTTCTTTTAGGATGATAGCCCATATTCCGGGTTGGGATATAAATACGGAACGAAGGATTTCTTGTGATTCTTCTAAGGATCTGTGAGGTTTCCAGCCGGCATTGTTCCCTATATTCGGATTCTGGCAACATTTAAAGAAGGCTTCCGCATCACTTTCCCGGAAGGGGCGTAATAGTAGCCGTTCCGTTTCAATCGGAGCATCCGGTTCATTACCGGTTTCTTCCTTCCTGTATACACATTCCACTCGATTGCCATCCGGATCGAGTATGACGCTTTCGAAATATCCATCGCCCGAAGTCCGCGGTTCGCCGGCTATGGTATACCCCTCGCTACGGAGTTGTTCAGTAGTGCGGAGAACGTCTTCTTTGCTTTGGAAAGAGAGAGCAAAGTGCGTGAGTCCCAACTTGTTCTCTTCTATTGGAGTGTTTTGCACATCTGTGCGGCTCATTAATTCTAATGCCGCGCCATCATCAAAATAGATGAAATAGGACTCGAAACCCTTTTTCGGATTGATGTATTTTTCATTGCTTGTTCCGTTAAAGTAGCGGATATAAAACTCTCTCAATTCTTCCAGGCGAAAAGTCCAGATGGCGATATGATGTATTTTCATGCGATATAATAGTTTGAATATCTGTTCTTTGTAGTTAATTAAAAACTACTTTTCATGCAAATATAATGATTATTCCTTATAAAAGCCTACCTTTGCGCCCTAATTAAAAGAAATGATGACATTTAAACAGATGAATATTTCGGAGCCGGTGTGCCGTGCGCTCCTTGAAAAAAACTATTCTACTCCTACTCTTATACAAGAACAAGCCATACCGGAAGCCCTGACTGGGCGTGATCTATTAGGACTGGCTCAAACCGGAACCGGTAAAACGGCGGCATTTGCCATACCTATCATAGAACAATTGCTTGCCGACCCCACATCTCAGCAGAAAGGTGCTCCACGTAAGATTCGTGCTCTTATCCTTACTCCAACGCGTGAGTTGGCAATTCAGATTGATGAATCGCTGGCAGACTATACACGATATACCACGTTGCGCCATACCGTTATTTTCGGTGGGGTAAAGCAGAAGTCGCAAACCGATGAATTGCGTGCCGGAACGGATATCCTGACGGCTACTCCCGGTCGTTTGCTCGATCTGATGTCACAAGGATTTATCCGCCTCGACCATGTGCGGCACTTCGTGCTTGATGAAGCTGACCGTATGCTCGATATGGGATTCATCCATGATGTGAAGCGCTTGTTGCCTAAGCTCCCGCCCAAGAAGCAAACCTTGTTCTTTTCGGCTACCATGCCTGATAGTATTGACCGCCTGGCTAAAAGTTTATTGCGCAATCCGGCGAGGGTGGAAGTCACTCCGGCATCCAGCGTAGTGGAAATCATCAGCCAGTCCGTCTATCGTGTGGAAAAGCCTCAGAAGAAGGAATTGCTGGCACAACTATTACTCGGAGAGGCCGGACATCAGGTACTTGTATTTTCGCGTACCAAACATGGGGCGGATAATATAGCGCGCTATTTATCACGTCGTGGCATCACTTGTGAAAGTATCCATGGAGATAAGTCGCAAAATTCCCGCCAGCGTGCATTGAGTAATTTCAAGGAAGGTCGTTCCAATGTAATTATCGCTACGGATATTGCGGCACGCGGTATTGATATCAAAGGTTTGGATTTGGTTCTCAACTACGATTTGCCCGATGTGCCGGAAACCTATGTTCATCGTATCGGACGTACGGGACGTGCAGGTTGCGAAGGACGTGCCATTGCCTTTTGTTCGGGTGAGGAAGTGCCGATGTTGCGTGAAATAGAGAAACTTACAGGTATCAAACTGGAGCAACGGAAACATGATTTACCGCCTTTGGAGGAGACGAAAACAACTCCGGTTGCCAATGTTGCACGAAAGGTACAAGCGAAAGCACCGACAGAGAAGCAGCAAGGCAAGCAGAACAATAAGAGGCGGGAGGGCAGAAAGCCTGCCGAAGCCTTGAAGAATACTCAGCAAGCAACGGTTGTTGCTGAAAAGCCCAAACGTCATAATCGTCCGGCGAAACCGAAATTGGTCCGCGAACCGCAACAAAAGCAATCGGCGGATAAACCGGAACAAGCATCCAGTCGTTCGGCAAAGTTGCGTTCGCGTTATGAAAATTATGAATGATTGGCTATAGTTTATCTAACGATTGAAGTTTTCCATTGGTGGAGTTAATTCCTTTCTTTTCCGGTTATGAGCTAAATTGATACGCGGACTACGCGGACAAGGCGGACGAACGCGGATTTTATAAGGCTGAAAGCCTGATATTACATAGCGTAGGGCAACGCCCTACGTGATTATGTATCTCTCTATTTAAGCCCTGAAAGGGCGCAATCAAGCATACACGCTTTATCTCGCCCTTTCAGGGCTCAGAAATGGGGATGTATATTACGTAGGGCGATGCCCTACGCTATATAATGCAAGCCTTTCAGGCTTAAAAATCAGCCCGCTAACTTATCATTTAGCTCATTATTTTTCCGTAATGAATTAATTCCGCCAACGGATTAAAGTTGTATTTCTTAATAAATGAACTTGTAAAATAAATTAGCTTTTATGCTTCTTGTTTTGTTCGAAAAGAAGAAAAAAGGTGATAGTTAAGTACATAGAAAATCTTTTT
>OGOG01003469.1_pt1 | contig 11894 bp, 11 predicted proteins | sample 1552581 | NCBI WGS metagenome assembly OGOG01 (sample SAMEA2580152, study PRJEB22360) | human gut metagenome | biome: human gut; feature: human-associated habitat; material: faeces | place: Denmark | collected 2008/2010 | reverse complement strand
ATATGGTATCCGGTGATACGAAGGTGGCCGGTAAAGGGCAAGTGGACGGTGTATTTATTACAACGACCGGAATGGGGCAGATTGAAGATGGTGTGAAAGTAGGCGGAACGCTTGCACAGCCGGGAGATGCGATCATTGTGACCGGTGATGTGGGAAGACATGGATGCACGATTCTTCTTGCAAGAGAGGATTTCGGAATTGAAGCAGATGTCACGAGTGACTGCGCACCACTCTGGAAGACAGTTGAAGCTGTAATGAATACGACACATGATCTGCATGTGATCCGGGATGCGACACGTGGTGGGGTCGGAACTGTTCTTTATGAGATTGCGGGACAGAGTAATGTCGGAATCAGACTGGATGCAGCGTCTGTACCAGTAGCACCGGAGGTAAAAGGTGTCTGTGGAATGCTCGGACTGGAACCGCTTTATCTTGCCTGCGAAGGCCGTATGGTAATCATGGCACCAAAAACTGAAGCAGACAAAATCGTCGAAGCACTCCGCCAGTGCCCGTACTCCAAAGACGCTGCAATCATCGGAGAAGTCACCGCGGATCTGCCGGGCAAAGTGGTCATGACCACCGAGATTGGAACTCAGGCACTGCTCCCACAGCCGGGAGGGGAGTTACTGCCACGTATCTGTTGATTTAAGAGTTTGCAAAATATATACATAGATAACTGCCTCGAGATGGAAAACTGGTTTCCTGACACACTGCGATTTCTGTTCGTTACGTGCGCTTATTTGCTGTCATTCGCGCAAACTCGGCTTCGCCTCAAACAGTGCGCTCGGTGACAGCAGCTAGCACATAACTCTCGACGAAATCTTCGTTTGCCGTCAGTTCAATCCAGTTTTCCACTCACGCAGTTTGCTATGTGACATACAGTTGCTGTGGATCAAGGCAGGAAATATACTATTCTATTCAAGCAATATTTGAACTTTACAGTCTTATATACAAGGAGAATCTATTATGGATACAAGAGTAGCAGTAATATCCATCATCGTCGAAGACAGCGATTCCATCGAAACCCTCAACCAGCTTCTTTATGATGCCCGCGATCACATCATTGGCCGCATGGGCATCCCGTACCGCGAAAAAGGAATCAGCATCATCAGCATCGCCATTGATGCCTCACAGGATATCATCAGTGCACTTTCCGGAAAAATCGGCCGTTTGAAAGGAGTGTCCACCAAGACCGCATATTCCAATGTGATCACACATACGGAGGAAAAACATGATTAAAATTGCAGTATACGGAAAAGGCGGAATCGGCAAATCTACCACCGTTTCCAACGTGGCAGCTGCCCTTGCCGAAAAGGGCATGACTGTGATGCAGATCGGCTGCGATCCGAAAGCTGATTCTACGATTCAGTTGCGTCATGGCAGAGAAATGCGCACCGTACTCGATCTGTATAATGAAAAAAAACAGAATTTAAAATTAGAAGACATGACTACGACCGGGTATCAGGGAGTGATCTGCGTGGAAGCAGGCGGCCCGACACCGGGACTTGGCTGTGCAGGACGAGGTATCATCACAGCTCTCGAAAAACTGAAAGAAACAGGCGCTTACGAGACCTATAAACCGGATATTGTCCTCTATGATGTTCTTGGTGATGTTGTCTGTGGTGGTTTTTCCATGCCGATGCGAAAAGGCTATGCAGACAAAGTCTTTATCATCACTTCCGGAGAAAATATGGCGATTCATGCCGGAGCAAACATCGCCATGGCGGTGCAGAATTTCAAAAATCGCGGCTATGCATCTCTTGGCGGCATTATTCTGAACCGGCGGAATGTCAAACGGGAAGAAGAAAAAGTGCAGGAACTGGCAGATGATTTTGAGACAACTGTTGTCGGAAAACTTACCAGAAGCGAACTGGTCACGGATGCGGAAGAACAGGGAAAAACCCTGATGGAATGCTATCCGGACAGTGAGATGGCAGAGGAGTACCGTACACTGACAGAAAATATCCTGAAAATCTGCAGGGAGGACGGGTTATGTTGAAACGAGTCGGTGGAGAAATAAATCCGGAAGGTGCAGTCACGACGATCGGTGAGGCCGAATTTCCTGTGCCGTTTCCGCCTGGTCTGGAATTTAATTCTCCGGTACATGGCAACTGGAATATCGTACATACCGGGATGCTGATGCCCGAGGCCATACAGATTTATGTCTGTGCGGACAACTGTATGCGCGGGGTGGTGCTCACAGCGGCGGAAATGAACGCGGCAGACCGTTTTTCTTTTGTAATTGTAGAAGAAGAAAATCTTCTGAACGGAAATCTCGAGGATGTTACAATCGAAGGTGTGACCGATGTTTTAAATAAAACAGAAGAAAAACCAAAAGCGGTATTACTCTTTACAGTCTGTCTCCATCATTTTCTCGGATGTGATCTGGACAGGGTATACGAAGAACTGGAAAACCGTTTTCCGGAGATTATATTTGTACGTTGTTTTATGGACCCGATCATGCAGAAACATGGGCTGACACCGGATCAGAAACTGCGAAAAGCATTATATGATCCGCTGGAAAAAAGGTCATCGGATGAAAAAGTCGTCACCCTTGTCGGAAATGATTTTGCACTGGATGAAACCTGCGATATCAAACGTCTGCTGAGATCCGGCGGATATACATTAAAAGAACTGACGGCCTGTACAAACTGGGAAGAGTATCAGGAACTTGGCAGTGGAAAAATGTTGATTTCCTGCTATCCTCCGGCAAAGTACGGCGCAGAGATGCTGGCAGAACGATTACAGCGTACACATCTGTATCTGCCGGGCAGTTTTGATTATGAAGAAATTAAAGAAGAGATTCGGACATTTGCAGAGGCAGTGAAAAATTCAGTCAGTAATGTAGAAAAAAATGACAAAGGAACGATCCTGCGGAATACAGAAAACAGTATGAGTTTTGAAGATCTTGAAGCATTTTTCCAACAGGAGATTGTTCTTTGCGAAGATGCCCTTAAACACGCAAAATCCATCATCGGCAGAACTCCGATCGCATTGGATTATCTTTATCATCCGAGACCGCTCGGACTGGCAAAACTTCTTCTTACACATGATTTTAACGTGACTACGATCTATCTTGACAGTATCAGTGCGGAGGAAAAAGAAGCTTTTGACTGGCTGAAGGTGAACTGTCCGAATCTCGAATTACGCGCTACGATTCATCCGAAGATGCGTGTTCTCCCGAGAGAAAATGAGGGAAAAATCCTTGCCATCGGACAGAAAGCAGCATGGTTTACGGGGAGCAGACATTTTGTCAATATGGTGCAGGGCGGCGGTTTATGGGGATTTGACGGAATCTGCAGGACAGCGGAACTGATGACAGAAGCGTTTCTTGAAGAAAAAGATACGGAAGATCTGGTTGTACGTAAAGGATGGGGGTGCGAAAGCTGCATATGAGACAGGCATATCGAATCATACCGGTTTATACAGCGGATGTTTCCGGAGTGTGTTCCGCACTCTACGAGCTTGGCGGCATGGTAGTCATGCACGATCCGTCAGGATGTAATTCTACTTACAATACCCACGATGAGATCCGCTGGTACGAACAGGACAGCCTGATCTACATTTCCGGACTGACTGAGATCGATGCTGTGATGGGGAACGATGCAAAATTTATCCGTGACATTGAGGAGACGGCAAAAGAACTGCATCCAAAATTTATTGCGCTGGCAGGTTCGCCGATTCCGTTTATGAATGGCACGGATTTTCCTGCGATTGCACAGGTAATTGAGACAGAGACAGGAATCCCGGCATTTGCAATCCCGACAAATGGGATGCATGATTATACGTATGGCGCCGGACTTGCCCTTGCGAAGCTTGCGGAACGTTTTGTACAACCAATTGGCGCAACAAAAGTAACAGGTGCAACAAGAACTGACATCTCTGATGTAACATCAACAGGTAGATTTTTCCACACACTCAACCTTCTCGGAGTTACCCCTCTGGACTTCGGCCCGCAGCAAAACGCAGACTGCATGAAACAAAATCTCGCAAAGCACGGATGGCAGGTAATATCGACCTGGGCAATGGGAGATTCGCTGGAAAACATAAGTCATGCGGCAGAAGTAGAAGTCAATCTTGTCGTATCATCTGTGGGACTTGAGACAGCAAAAGTATTAAAAGATAAATTCGGCACACCATATGTTATCGGAACCCCTGTTGGTGATTTTACAGAAAATCTTGTAATGGCACTGGAACAGGTGACGAAAAATACAGAGAAAAAATTATCTGAGGAAGAATCTGCATCAGTCGGTCAGGACAAACCGGAGATTCCATATCTTCAGAATCGTCTGTCTGAACCACAGGAAATCACGCTGATCGGAGAGGCAGTAACGATGGGATCACTGGCAGCTGCAATCGAAAAGAAATACCATAAAGCCGTCCGTGTGATATGTCCGCTGGAGACAAATACGGGACTTCTTGCCCCGAATGACCGTGTCACAAAAGGTGAGGAAGAAGTACAGGAACTTTTAAAAGATGCAAGGATTATCATTGCGGATCCACTGTACAGACCAATCTGTCCGAAGAGCAGCAGTTTTTATGAACTTCCGCATATCGCTTTCTCGGGAAGAATCTTTTTGCGCGGTATAAAAGAAGGAAAATATCTGTCAGAAATATAGTGTGAACAGTAACTGTGAAATCACGAAAAAACCATGAAAAACGTGATTGGCATTGACGCATTTTTCGTTCGGTGCTAAGATGAGAAAAATGAAAAATGGAGGATTAATCATGAAAACTCTTGAAACTAAAAAGGCTCCGGCAGCAATCGGACCATATTCTCAGGCTAAAATGGTAGGAAACTTTGTATTTGCATCAGGACAGATCCCGGTTGATCCGGCAACAGGCGAAGTTGCAGGCGACAAGATTGAAACTCAGGCAGAGCAGTCCTGCAAGAATGTAGGCGCTATCCTCGAAGAAGCCGGCCTTACATTTGACAACGTTGTAAAGACAACATGTTTCCTTGCTGATATGGCTGATTTCGCAGCATTCAACGCAGTTTATGAAAAATACTTCACAAGCAAACCTGCTCGTTCCTGCGTTGCTGTTAAACAGCTTCCGAAGAACGTTCTGTGTGAAGTAGAAGCGATCGCAGTTGCTGAATAATTTTTTGACTGTATTTGATTCAGACTGAATCATGTAATGAAAAGAGGATCATTCCGGAGACGGAGCGGTCTTCTTTTTTTATGTAATAGGAAATTACTCCGTAATGTTCCTATTACATAAAAAGTTGTGTTTTTTTTGCGGGCAGGTATAATAGAACTATCGTAACGGTGAGAGTACGGAACAGTTACGATATTAAATTATGCAGGAGGCAGCATGGCAAAGAAGAAATTTTATGCAGTAAGACAGGGAAGAAAGACCGGGATGTTCCTTACCTGGGATGAATGTAAGAAGCAGGTGATGGGGTATCCAGGAGCAATATACAAAAGTTTTGGCACAGAAGCAGAAGCAAAAGAGTACCTGGGAATTGGCAGTGATGATAAAAATGAAAAAAATGCCGGAGAAAATAAATCTGCTGTAAAGAATCCGGAGACGAGCGGAGACATCCGGGCGGAGACGGCAAATTCAGATGCGGTCGAAATTTACGTTGACGGAAGTTATCACGTGGGAACAAAGGAGTTTTCCTATGGAATGGTCGTCCTGATCGACGGAAAAGAGGAAAAATTTTCTCAGAAGATGACAGATCCACAGCTTGCACAGATGCGAAATGTAGCAGGTGAGATCAAAGGAAGCGAAGCCGCGATGCAGTATGCACTGGATCACAAAATTCCTTCTATTATTATATACCATGATTATCAGGGAATCGCGAGCTGGTGCAACGGAGACTGGAAAGCCAATAAACCGGGCACGATCGCATACCGCGATTTTTATCAGAAGGCAAAAGAAAAGGTACACATCGAATTTCGTAAGGTCAAAGGTCATTCCAATAACAAATACAACGATATGGTCGATGAACTTGCAAAAGAAGCGCTTGGAATCCATTGACAAAAACCTTATAAAAGACTTATACTATCACTGTCTCCGGTATGACCGGAGAACATGTACTTTTTGAGGAGGATATAATCATGAAAAACAACAGCAGTATCAAAACCGTTGTTGCCGTCGGAATCGGCGCAGCACTGTTCTTTGTACTGGGACGTTTTGTTGCAATACCGAGCCCGGTACCGAACACAAATATCAGCCTTCAGTATGCAGTACTTGCACTTCTGGCTGCAATGTACGGCCCGGTAGCCGGTGGTCTGATCGGTTTCATCGGTCATGCACTGATCGACCTGTCATGGGGCGGAAGCCCGTGGTGGAGCTGGGTAATCACTTCCGCATTCGTTGGTGTGGTTATCGGCCTGTTTGCCAAGAAACTGAACGTTCAGGAAGGCGAATTCGGTAAAGGCAAAGTTGCTGTATTCGTAGTTTCCAACGTGATCGCACATGTGATCGGCTGGGTAGTTGTAGCTCCGGTACTTGACATCCTTATTTATGCAGAGCCTGCAAACAAGGTATTTGCTCAGGGTGTATTTGCCGCAGTTTCCAACACAGTGACAGGTGTGATTGTAGGCGGACTTCTGATTCTGGCATACACAAAGACCATTGCAAAGAAAGGTTCCCTTGATCAGGAATAAGATATGATGACAAAGCCTTCTCATGTAGCTTTTATGGCTTGTGAAAAGGCTTTTTCTATGCTGTTGTTTTTGGATTATTTTATTGTAATAATATAATTTTGAGGTGTTTAAATGACTGAAAAAAAATCCCCTGTTATTTCATTCAAAGATTTTTCATTCCAGTACCGGGCACAGAAGAAGCCTACACTGACAGGAATCAATCTGGATATTTATCCGGGCGAAAAGGTGCTGATCGCAGGACCTTCCGGCAGTGGTAAGAGTACACTGGCAGGATGCATTAATGGTCTGAATCCTTTTTCCAATCCGGGAGAATGCAAAGGTACGCTGACCGTGGATGGTGTGGATGCACCGCACAGCAGTATTTTTGAACTGTCTGCCCACGTGGGAACGGTTTTACAGGATCCGGACGGACAGTTTATCGGACTGACAGTAGGTGAAGACATTGCTTTTGCCCTGGAAAACAGTTGCACACCTCAGGATGAAATGCATGCGATCACCCGTCATGCCGCAGAGCTTGTCGGAATTGAAAACCATCTGGATTATGCACCGCACGAGCTGTCCGGCGGACAGAAGCAGAGAGTCAGCCTTGCGGGTGTTATGGTCGATCAGGTCAAAATCCTTCTGTTTGATGAGCCACTGGCAAACCTTGATCCGGCAACCGGCAAGCAGGCGATCGAGCTGATCGATGAAATTCAGAAAAAAACAGACACGACGGTTCTAATCATTGAACATCGTCTTGAGGATGTGCTTTGGCGTAATGTGGACCGTATCGTACTGGTCAATGACGGAACGATTCTTGCGGATCTGACACCGGATGAACTTCTTTCTACAAGTCTGCTCTGTGACAATGGTATCCGCGAGCCGCTTTATGTGACTGCAATGCGTTATGCGGGAATTGACATTACGAAAGAAAAGAAACCGGCACATGTGGATTCTGTTGTGCTGGATGAAGTGGATCGTAAGAAACTTAAAGACTGGTTTGAGGCACAGCCGCTTCCGAAGGATGCAGGGGAGCGTGAAAAACTTCTGGAAGTGAAACATTTAAGCTTCGGATATACGAAGGGGCAGCAGACGCTTCGAAACGTCAGTCTGTCGATTGACAAGGGCGAGATGGTCAGTATTGTGGGGCGAAACGGTGCCGGCAAATCGACATTTTCCAAGTTGATCTGTGGATTTGAAGATCCGGATTCCGGGGAAATTACCTTCCGCGGTAAAGATCTTTTGAAAGAAAATATCCGTCATCGAGCAAAATATATCGGATATGTCATGCAGAATCCGAATCAGATGATTTCAAAAACAATGATTTTCGATGAGGTAGCGCTGAGTCTTCAAAAGGCCGGGCTGCCTGAGGCGGAGATTCGTCAGAAGGTAGAAGATACACTGAAAATCTGTGGACTTTATCCGTTTCGTAACTGGCCGGTATCGGCGCTTAGTTTTGGACAGAAAAAGCGTGTGACGATCGCAAGTGTGCTGGTGCAGGATCCGGAACTGATCATTCTGGATGAACCGACGGCAGGACAGGATTTCAAACATTATACAGAAATCATGGAGTTTTTGCGTAAGCTGAATGAACGTGGCGTGACGGTTGTGATGATTACGCATGATATGCACCTGATGCTGGAGTACACACCGCGTGCACTGGTATTCTCAGATGGACAGCTGATTGCGGATCGCAGAGCTTCGGAAGTTCTGTGTGATCCGGAACTGATCGAGAGAGCAGCGTTGAAAGAAACGAGCTTGTTTACGCTGGCAAGTCAGTGTGAGATCACACCGCCGGAAGCATTTGTAGAAAGATTTATCGGAGAAGACAGGGAGGTGCGCAGCAATGGCCGCTAAGACGGTATTGAATTATCTGGATCGCGACAGCGTCGTACATAAGATGACAGGAACCACGAAACTGGCATTTTTCCTGTTGTTCACGTTCGCAAGTATGATCACATACAACACATGGGTGTTACTCGGGCTGTTCGCAGTAAGTCTTGTGGCATTCAGGCTCAGCAAGATTAAATACAGGGAAATCCGTTTTATGATGATCTTTATGCTGGTCTTCCTGCTCCTGAATAATTTGTTCATTTTCTTATTTGATCCGAATCAGGGAACGAATCTGTATGGAACGAGACATGTGCTCTGTCATCTTTTCTGGAGATACGATGTGACGGCGGAGCAGCTGTTTTATATGCTGAATATTTCACTGAAATATTTTGTGGCGCTGCCGGTAGCAATCTTGTTTATCTCGGCGACGAATCCAAGTGAATTTGCGGCGAGCCTGAACAGTATCGGAATCTCCTATAAAGTAGGATATTCTGTGGCAATCGCACTTCGCTATATTCCGGATATCCAGAGAGATTATCACAGTATCAGTCAGGCGCAGCAGGCGAGAGGCGTGGAGCTCGGAAAGAACGAGCATTTCTTCTCACGACTGAAAAACTCGGTTAATATCCTGCTTCCGCTGATTCTGACAAGCCTGAACCGGATCGATACTATTTCTAATGCCATGGAGCTTCGTGGATTCGGAAAGAATAAGAAACGTACATGGTATACCAGAAGACCATTTGCTGTACGGGATTTTATGGCACTTGGGATCGGTGTGGTGCTGCTGGTGGTGAGCCTTATAGTAACCATTAAGTTTGGACGATTCTATAATCCTTTCTAGGGGACTGCCCTGGAACCCGTCAATTTACATTGACATATAAAGAAGACCGCAAAGGGGAACTCGCCGTTCCCCTCTGCACACCCCTGGGCTTTTTTTAGCCTTCGAGGGTGTGGAAATATGCAGGAATATGAGAAATGCCAGAATCCCTGGTCTCCGTATGGGGAAGGGAATTCTGGTATTTTTTCATTCTATGGGTGTGAGGTGACTGAGAGAAGTAAGTAGTGGAGGAACCAGAGGAATTTGGGAAGATGAATTGCCCCGTGGATGGGAAAGGCGTCAGGGGATCAATGAATTTGGGAAGATGAATTGCCCCGTGGATGGGAAAGGTGTCAGGGAGTCAACGAAATTGCGAGAATGGGATGACCTGTGGACGGGAAAGGCATCAGGGGATCAACGAAATTGAGAAGATGAATTGCCCCGTGGATGGGAAAGGTGTCAGGAAGTCAACGGAATCTAGGAAAAATGGATGACTTAGAGAAGAATAAATCTGACAAGAGTCAACGGGGCGCATGAAAATGGATGATCTGGAGAAGAGTAAGTCTGACAAAGGTCAACGGAATACATGAAAAGGGATGACTTAGACTACGGAAACTTGCTTGAAAGTCATTGAAGCAGGAGCTGGAAGATGACTCGGTTTGTGGGAGCGGAGTTCCAGGTCAACCAAATCTGTGGAGAAGAGCAGGAAACCAGGAAAATAACAGCGGAATATATATCAGAACAATGCCGACTAATTACTGACATAGTAACCAGCAGAATGAAAAAATAGCGGGACATCTTCTCCATATGACAGAGAAGATCCCCGCTATTTTTATATACTGCGATATTATTTATACGAAAAATTGCTGATCTGAAACACCAGGAGAATTTTTCTATGGGTGCTACATAAGACAAAGTTTCCGTCTTACATTCCGCCCAGGGGTTGCAAGGGGACTGGCAAGTCCCTTTGCGGTTTTTCTTTACACTTGCCAGTGTGAACTGACGGGTTACAGGGAAGTACCATATGAAACTTGCGGGTTACAGGGAAGTACCCAGTGCTGCCTTCTTTACCTGAGTAAGTGCTTTGGATACTGCCGGGATCGAGATTACGATCACGGTGATGATTCCTTCTGCAAGCAGGTAACTGTAGTTATATACGATTGGGTAGATAGCTGTGAGTGATTTCGGGAAATTATCCGGCATGTAGCTCATCCAGTACAGATATCCGCCGAGTGCATGGAAAAATCCTCGTGCGATCACGGCTGCGATGTAACCTTTCAGAAGGCCGTGGCTCTGTTTGGCAAAGAAACCTGCAATACCAAGAGCGGCAAATGCAAGGATGTAATCACAACATACCTGGAAAAAGGAAAGTACATATGGCTCCTGAATGAACTGCAGGATTCCGTAAGCAAGACCAACGGTAATGCCGGTGCCTACACCATACCAGTTAGCAACCAGTACGATGAAAAGCATACTGCAGAGTGTGACGCTTCCGCCCCATGGAAGGGTGAAGATTTTAAGATAAGAAGTAACAAAGGCAAGCGCCATTGCTACGGCACAGAAAACAAGCTGTCTTGTTGTGAGTTTTTTCTTTTCTGAATTTTTGCCTGCAAAGTAGATTGCGGCGAGGAACAGAACGATTCCTGCGATGATCGCGATGGCATATCCGGCTGTTGTCAGTCCGCCTTCGCTTGTTACCATAAAACTGAACATAAAATAAGACCTCCCTCGTCTTCGACTGAAAACAAAAGAGATCATAAAATGTCATGCCTCCCCGTAACCGGGTAAAATGCACTTCAAATCATCTAACGCATCCCTACGCTGGCATTATCCAAATCAGGTTATGGGTCGAAGTTACAAACTTCCTCTCAGCCTGTTTTACAAGCTCCCCTGTTATCAATCTGTATGTAATTTGAAATGTCTGAATAAACAGTATTCATCAGACAAGCCTATTATAAACAAATATGCTGTAACCGTCAAGTACTGCGGGAGGGTGTGACATTGAATCTTAGATTATTTAAAGTTTTTAACTTTAAACCCCAAAAGTGCTTGTGTTTAAGGGGTGATATGGGCTATACTGAGATAGTGTCTGCCCGGAGGTTTTCGGGTATGTGAGAAATGGAAGAGGGTTTAAAGTATGATTGTTAATCTGATTGAGAAAGTATACAGCTTTTTGTGGGGAGATCTGGTGCAGATTCCACTGCCGGGTGGCAGCACTCTGGGGATTTCGCTTCTGATCATCCTGCTGATTCCTACAGGAATTTATTTTACGATTCGGACGCGTTTTCTGCCGATTCGCCTGTTTCCGGATATGGTGCAGGCGCTGGTTGAGAAGAAACAAGATAAAAACAGTCTGTCTTCCTTCCAGACACTAATCGTTTCGACGGCAACCCGTGTCGGTATGGGAAATCTGGTTGGTGTTGTTGCGGCAATTTCGGCAGGCGGTGCCGGTGCGATTTTCTGGATGTGGGTGACTGCAATTATCGGTTCGTCAACGGCTTTTATTGAAGCGACACTGGCACAGCTTTACAAAGAAAAAGACCCACTGTACGGCGGTTATCGCGGTGGTCCGGCATATTATATTCATTCATATGTAGAAGAAAAACAAAAGAAAAAGAGAAACAAAGTGGTAATTTCTGTATTGTTTG
>OGOG01003458.1_pt1 | contig 11925 bp, 23 predicted proteins | sample 1552581 | NCBI WGS metagenome assembly OGOG01 (sample SAMEA2580152, study PRJEB22360) | human gut metagenome | biome: human gut; feature: human-associated habitat; material: faeces | place: Denmark | collected 2008/2010 | reverse complement strand
CCCTGCCGATGTAGTTGATACTCTTGCTCGGAAGAAATGGAGACAACAAACTCGAAACGAACTCCATCGATTGGAACTTGCAATGGCTCGTATCAAGGACCAGAACTCCAAGGAATTCAAGGCTGCTGCTAAAGCATACGAGGACTTTAGAAAGAAGGTCCTCAAACCAGAACAAGTTGCATAAACCTTTATTAACCAGGTGCCCGGGATAATTACCTGGGCATCTCAATTCATACAAAATGGATTACACTATCTTCTCTGATAAAGAGATGCTTAAGCAGGACAAAGAATTGGTAGAATTACATAAACGATGTTGTAAGTCTTATCTAATCCAGCATTCACTTAAGCATTCTAAGATTAAGAAATTCTTTATAGTTTACGATTGGTATATCAATACCGATAACGTAAGGAATTTCTTTTTCAGGCCTATAAACCTTTTCATTCAGGCATTGATTTTAGGTCAGCTTGATGAAATATCCGATTACATTAACCCTAACAAAAATGGAAAACGAAAAAAGAAACGAACCAGAAAAGTATAACGTACTTTACTGCAAAGGTAAGTATCAGTATAAATCAAAATATCCCCAAATAGAAACTAAACACAAAGTTATCTATGCAGGGCCAGTAGAACCAATGGCACCCATCTGGGATAATGTATCAGATATATTAAGGAAATCTGATAGAATTTGTACTGAATCTAGAAGAGAATTAAAGAAGTTAGAGGAACGTTCACAGAATAACTCCTACTTCAAGAAAAATGGTATTACTCACATAATCGTATACAAATGTTTAGAGAAATAGTTAAAGACCTATATATAGGCAAATCTAAGTTAACCCTAGAATGTAACCAAAAGGAAATACCTCAAACCACTTTGGTTCAGGACGTATTACAGAATACTGGATTTACGGGTAATATGCCCGACTACGGTACCTATGGTAATTTCAAGGATGGTAAATTTGAGATTACTCCAATGATGCCTAAGCATTGCTTATTTATTACTGGAATTCCCAAAGGGGCAATCCTTGATAACTTCAGAGTTAGGAGAACCTATTGGTCCTCTTATTATGAGGATGATGTAAGAGGGTACTTATTTCAGATTACAGATGAAAGTATACCTCGTTTAATAATCACAAACTAAATCTATATGGAAGCAATCGATTACGTAAAATTATTTAAGCTCGACCAAGAGAATTATGATTTTAAAAGGGAAGAGTTTATATCCGAATTAGGTAAAGAATTTCTAGATTATTGCCAAACCACTACAATTGGGATAGATAAAAAGACTGGCAATATATACTACTACCGATTTAGGGAAATAGTTAAGAATTTCGAAACTAAATTCTGGGCAATCTCAGAACTTAAAATAGGAGAACCATTAACTCAGAAATTATGGAATGCCTTTTTCGCTACTCAGGTAGTTCCTTTAAGGCAAAGGTTATTCCCAAAGGTTCAGAAGTTAATCGAAGAGCAAAAGGGGATAACCAATAACCGTAGTAAACAAGACAAAAAACCTACGAACCATAAAAAGGCAAACTATGGCAAGGGAAATCACAGACCTGCATGGGAATGAATTTAAGGTAGGAGATTATAAACTTTGCCTTAATATTCCCATCACTGGGAAAGGTAATTTAGTATTCACCAGGGACCTAATCTCTGGTGAACCTTTTAATTTATCAGTAAGTAAGAAAAAATATAAGGGATATTTCTATAATCTATCTTTGAATCTGTATGTAAGGTTCGATTTAGAGTATATGGGTTATGATGAAAGTTCCGATATCAGAAAATCTCATTTGTATGTCAGAAAAGGAAAATAAAATGGTAAGATTCCCAAGACCTATGGGGACTACTGCAATGGCATTAGAATATCAGAAGAACCCAAATGATGAACTTCTGATAAAGATACACAACTACATTATTAATCAATGGCTGATGGGTAATGGAGTATTATGTGGTATCACTTATGATATAAATACATTCTCATATCGTATGGGTATAGATATTAACTACATACGGGTATTTATGAGAGATAGGCTATTAAGCTCTAGAATATGGGATAAAGAAAAAGCAGAAGATTTACTTCAAGCGTTAATGGGAGAACAACTAGCATGGGCTTTGGAAGACCGTATGGAAATAGCCCATCAGGTTAATATCCTAAGAGAATCTCAGGGAGGGAAATATGTACCGTTTATATCTGCCGAGCTGGGAAAGGCCCTTAAGTTAAAGCTTGAATCCTCTACATCATTGCAGTCTATCGTACGTAATCTCACTGGAGGAAGTACTACGAATATATTTGCTCAATTCAATCAACAGAACAACGTAACACAGCAAAATGCAATCACCGTTGAAGAGGCACGTCAAATCGTATTGGAATCACAAAGGGTATTGGATAAACCAGAAGAGGCTAAACTATTGGAAGACAGGTATGACATTAAGTCTCTACCTGAAGTAGTTGCTACTAAACAAGAAGGAGTAGATACAAGTAAAGAGGGTCTTAACCTTAATAAAGCAGAGTTAATGCAAATTACTGATGATTATAAGGGAGCTATGTCTTCATTCTCTAAAGAACATCATGAACTACGTAGAGAAATCGAAATGCGTATAGACCCAGACGAAGAAGACCCAGAGTTATATCAATATGAAGACTTTGAGAAAGAAGAAAAAGAGGATGGCTCATTTGCATCTCAATTCCTCCGAAATAGTAAGCTCCCATAGTTATATCCGGATATTGCATATTTAAAAAGAAAGAATTATATTTGCATATCAATTTTAAAATAGACAAAAATATGGAACTACCAAAGACATCTTACAAAGAGACTCGGGTTAACAAGGTTAATCAGGGTACATACTTTAAATTAAAACCAACTGATACTGCTCCAGTATGGGTAAGAGACCATTATGATAAATCATCTAAGACTTATGCTTGCCATAAGTATGATGACTCAAATCACGAAAAATTTCTCAAGGGAACAAGGAAAATATACATTGACTTTACATTTTAATCACATGAACTTATTTAGACGAAAGAGATGCTGTAGTGAACTCATTGCTATTAAAAATGGCAACTTAGTATTCAAATTGAGTAATACTCATATCAATGCTGCTTATAATACTTTACAGGCAATAATGAGGAAATCTGGTATATTCGATGAGAATCTATATTTCGATGTCTATCAGGAATATCGGAAACATTATGCTATATACGACATAGTACCATCATTGCTAAGGTATAAGATACCATTGATATTTTCAGGTAGATACCCAAAGAAACTATTCGATAATCAGTTTACCTTTGAGGAATTGATACCTAATGCTTTGGTATATCATAACTTACCAGAAAATTTCAGATTACCCGAAAGCTTAGAGAAAATCCTTTTAGAAGTCAAGAAAAGGGTATCTGCTTATATAGACCAAGAAGATATATCAGACCAGGGTTATAGGGATTTGGTTCGAACAAATTTCGTAAAACAATGGGATGTATTTAGAAAGGACCCATCTCTTATAGATTGCTATATGGATGCTCAATTGGGCATGCTATATATGTGGGCTAGAGTAGAAAATAAAACAATAGTAAAGAACATAATCGAAAGAACTCAAGATGAACTAGCTCAAGAGTTCTTATCTAAAAATGACGAATATGGAAAATAAAGAAAAGTTTGCCTTCAGAAATGTAAACATGTCTCAGGGTGTAGAGGTAGAATTTATTAAATTGCTTACCTCATTAGAGACTAAAAGTGATGAAGATATTATTAAAGCTTTTAAAGCTCAATTATCTTCTGGAGTATTAACTTGCCATGCAGAAATGTTATCTAGAACACCAAATCAGATAATATTTCAAACATCTCAATTCAGTAAACCCTATAACTTTTACAAAAACTGGGAACTATGGGTATTCTCTAATATCCTGGGTGTATGGACTCTAAATAGGTTTAGGATATGATTACAATGAAAAACCTCCAAGTAGAGGATATAAAAGATGAATGGTTATATAATGCCTTAACACAGGGCATCAAGGAATGTATAACTGCTCCAGTCCTAACTTTGGACCCAACAAAACCAGAACCCATTAAGAGGGCAGAAATGATATTAGAGAATTTCTCTCAGGAGGATTCTCCAGTAGTAGCTACTGTAATTGCTCCAGGCAATTTCATACAGATGATATTACCGAAACATGAGATACTTCTATCGGTAATGTTTATCTATAAAGAGAGAAATACCTATGTACAACTCATAATACAAAAACTTGCTTATGAACGAGAAAAGATTACCACCAAGACTAATGGTTCTGTTAGTAGTATTGAAGGGTGAAAAGGTATATAAAATACCTCTCGAATCAGGAATAAAATTAGACCATCTAAAGGATTTCAATACACTAAGAAGAATCCTTGTCCCTTTAGTACAACTATATCATGGAGTAGGTTTTGATACTAGACTTACCTATGATGAATTCAGTATCTTCATTAATGACCTACAACATTTGGGATATGAATGGTTAGATGAATATTCTTCGGGTATACAAGGATTAATAGAAGCAAAACCCATTACTGAGAATGACCAGGATATTGAGGAAATGCGAAAAGGATTACTTATCTCTCTTAAATCTCAGGAGTTATCAGAGGTATTAGCTACTAAACTAAAGCAAGCCATACATGAAATATTTGAAAACGAAAAGAAGAAAGGTGGACTAATGTACAAGGAACCCTCTTTAGAACCTATGGAGAGTTCAATTATAAAAGAGGCTTTATACTTGCTAACTCCCCAATTACCTTAATAATTGAAAGGCAGTCTAATCCACTGCCTTTCTTAGCGTATACACATCCTCAGCCTCCTTAAAAATAAAATAGATATATTTTTCTATAAAAATAAAAATGCTTATATTTGCATATCAATTTAAAAATAGACAAAATATGAAAACGAACTCAGTAACTTACAATCAGGCAGACGAACTAACTAAGGTAGTTCGCAATTTCTTAGAAAAGAAATCTACATTTGAACTTGACTCTGATGAACAGGGTAATCTTCTTAATCTTCTAATGGGACTCTTAATCAAACTAGAGGATGATTACAAACTCAATTGCTTGGACATTAATCAGGTACAAATTTATGATACTACCTATTATTCTTTCATTTTCGAATCAATCATAACTGCCGATACTAATCCCTATAAGGGGCAATTAGCATCTGCTGCAGTTCAATTCATGAATGAATTTACCGATAACGATGGGAGGTTCATATCATTCAATCAACTCGATAGAAACAACTGGATTTTCCAACTTAATTTCTCAATCTCATGACAAAGTATAACGTTAGTCCATTAGTTGCTCGGGAGATAGAATTCTACACGGGCACTATCTTTGGTGGTAGTTGGTGCCGATACTTTATTTCAATCACCCTACATCAATGCTATATAGAAGCAACATGGAAAACCCGTCCTAAAAATGATTTAGACGGGAACAAAGAAATCTTTAACTCTTTACAGGAGTATCTAGATTGGTTTGCTAATCTTAAGAAAACTTACGGAAGGAGAATATCCCGTAAACAAATGGTATATGCTGCATACGATGAAACAACACGTACCTTCAGTTACAAACCCTACGAGAATTGGGCTACAAGACGTTCTAAAGAGAAATTAAATAAGCCCAAGGAACCATTATTGGCCGATGAATTATACTAATCCCTAACCAGTTAATATATCCTCAGGGAGTTCAGAAACACTAACATCTGGGCTCCCTTAATTATTGCATATTTAAAATATTATTTATATATTTGCATAAGAGAAAAATAAATATAATTATTAACCGACCTCGAACAGGGTCACAAAACTTATTTCTTATGACAACTATTAACGAAATCTCAAATCACATTATGGGTTACTTCAATGGAACTCTTGATGCTTTTGGTTACACTGCTCAATCAGTTAACGAAATATCAAATCCGGATGAATCATACATGGGAACTCTCAACCTCCAATTCCGGGATTATCCTATAGACGATGACGAAAAGGCAGAAACCTACTGCAGAGAATCCGATGCTTTTGAACAATACGTGATAGAATTCATTAATTCTCATTGGGATGAACATCACCCATTAAAAGAACTTAACCCTAATTCTCATTACATGTCAAACTCCTATGGAGATACTATCCAGGTACATTTCAATGATGAATCCCTTTTCATTATCATTACCATGACAGGGCAATATTAACAAAACCCTCTGGGAGGCACCCAAAACACCTCCCAGAACCTCCCTATTTATAAAAATAAAAGTAGTTATAAAAACAAGTTTAGAAATAATTTTGTATATTTGCAGTGAGAAATATTTCTCAAATAATTTTAATATAGACACGTTATGAAAGAATTAAAAAATTTAGAGGCCATCCGGGAACTACTTGCTTCTCATCCCATTTATACTTATGATTACAGCGATGGTCTTTATATTAACAAGGAAGCTACCAATATCCAGGTTTACTCAATCGACTTAGAGGATGAACCTTTTGCTGCTTATATCTCAGGATATATCATCACATATGCTTCAGAGGAAGTTCTCTTCGAAAATCTCAGGGAAAACATTATTTCTCACATGGACTTAACAAAGGGTGCCGACGACCAATATTATGATTATTCACCCGCACAGGTAGAGGCTATCTTATTCGGAATCCTTCAATTAACCCCAGAACATCAGGATTATATCATAACCGGACTCAAAAACATCTCCGGGAATTTATCCAAGACGATGAACAAGATGAGGACATGATATCCCAATATACCAGCATTTATAATGCTATCGAAAAATGGGAATCAGACCACAGGGAAACAGAAATCTTCCAACAACTTGCAGTATCAGAATTATTTAACCAACTAAATAAATAATCACTATGGTAAACTTATATAAATTACTCAACGTATTGGAACAGGGCATGTCTCTGTTCCAACTCAATAAATGGAAAACCGAAGGACTTTGGTACCCAATTACCCAATATAAAAAGGAATCAGACGAAATCCAGGTAGTAACTAATTTATTTATTGCTGACCAAGAACAGTATCATATCCAACTATCAGGTAATTATCCAGAAGAATTCGATGACTGGAATAACTTTCTAGAGGAAAACCAATGGAAAATCTACCCATTACTTGCAAACATAATGCAGGTCTTCTTGCCCACAGGGAACTATCAAATTATGTATACTCTATATCCACAAGGATTCATATCAGTAATTGCTAAGCCCCATGATAAGTAAAGAACTCAAATCACAATTAAGTATTCTCAAGGAAACTAACCCAGAATATATTCAAACCCTAAAGGATGCCGTTACGGCATCCTATAAGGCAGAACTTCAGGCAATCAAACCCAGTTCTACCGAAGAAGAGGAACAACTCAATATCGAACTCAAGGACATAGTATTAAAAATACTATTTGGGCCTTTCTATAATTATTTCGTATCAGAATACGTAGTATCAGATACTATATGGGAAGAACAGGATAAACTAATCGAGGACTTATATTATTACTTCAAATCATGACACCGTATATTCAACAACAACTTAAAAAGCTATGCGATAATCCAAATTGGTATGACGATATGCTCATCTCATGGGATAAAAACCCAAGAAATCAAAGGGAAGCTATTTATAACTACCTTTCTCATGTACAACTAAATGGGTTACTAGAAAACACTCAGATAGTTTTTACATTCATAGATGGCTACATGAAACCAGCTCTCTATTTCGAAATTCCCAGAGATACCAATCGATATCTTATACTGGGAATCCTCGATGAAGCAGGTTATCCTCATTGCTGCCTATTAGGTCAACCAAAACAAATGTTTAACCCTCAACTCAATTAACATCATGGAACCAATCATAACAGTAAACCAATATCCAATCGGATGGGAATGGCTAGACAGAGTACCTCTAGAGGACTTTAACTGGCTAATCGAAATATTCTCTACCATGACAGATAATACTGATACTTATGACTTTGTAGGATATACAGATTCAGAAACCTTATCAGGTCATCAGAAGATATGCTCAGTAGACAAGATATCCTTAGCTAACTTCCTAAACGAAGACCAAGGCTATAAATCAGGTATATCAATGTACGGTCACTACATAGCATGTAAATGCTTAGACATATCCTCAGAAAGGGAATACATGAATCAGTATACCGATATAAGAATCCTAACCAATGAAATAAAACCATGCTAACAAAAGGTAAATTCCTGGTATCTTTCGAGGTACCAGGACACACTAAAGAATACACAGAGGGTTTCACCGAGGAAATGGTAATCCCATACAGAACTGAGGAACTAAGGCCATATCTAAGGTACCCCAACCAAAGGATAAACAACAATCACCTTCACTCAGAACACATAAGATTACAAATAAGAGATATACTACAGATACCCCTAACAGATATAACCATAATCGATATAATATCACTACCATGAACACTATCTATCACATAATCCGAATAATCCTATCCGTAGGAACTATCCTAACCCTCATACGCAATGAGAAAATATACCAAGCCCACAAGCATACCCACCCAACAAACAAAATAAGGTATATCATCTCACAGCTAATAATCCTAACCCTATACACCTCATCACTAATTCTGGTATCCTACACATATAGGATTATACTAAGATACATATAATAATACTAAAAAATTATGAAATCACTAATCCTACTCATCGTAACGATCTGGCTTCTAATCCTAAATGAAGAAGCCTACCTAACAAAGAAATTCATCTACAGAATGAATTTAATCATAATCCTTTTAGTATATGCCTTCATACAGGTATACCTAATCGAATAAATACCCACAAGGTACCTGGAATAAATACCGGGTACCTCCCACACCACCCAACACAAAAACAAAACAAAATCATCCTAACGCTAACTAAGGTACAATATCTACCTATCCCCTCTATAACCTATATACCATCTACTAATATAATAATACCTAATACATATATCAAGGTACCTCACCGGGGGTTTTGGGGATTTAGGCAAACAAGGCTAGGCAACTTAAACTTACTATACAAAGCCACTCAACTCACTATATAGCCACTATACCATATAGCTCTACTACACACTTTAAAGGCAAACTCAAAAAGGCCTAAAAAGGCAAATAAATCCGACCATTAATGGCCCCTAAATCCGATTGCCATGAGTACCCTTTATATGTATTATATTATAGATTGCATTCAAGGTAATTCGAAGGTAGGGGATTATATAATACAGATATGTTATGTAGCTTCTATGTATGTAGGTAGTATAGCTTTAGTACATCGTCGATTAATGGCCATTATTAATTTACCTTGATTGCCTTCACCAAGTTATTATATTATGTATTATATAATAAGTATTGGTTGGGGATTAGGTAAATAGGATATTAGGTTTTAGGGCTAAATGGTTTATAGGATTTAAGGCCTTCAAGGGGCATATTTAGGTAATATTCCTAGTAAGTATGTAATTTATTGGCTTAGTATTTATATTAGCATTAACTTTTGTATTCTAGGACAATTTTGTGATTTAGGGGTACCTTGATTGCCTAGAGCCATTAGGTATTACATAATATATAAGCAATAAGGTAGGGAAGGTAAATAGCAATCTCCATTCATGGCCCCGAGGATTTAGGCAAATATAATTCAAGGCCCTTAATAACCTACGAAGGCAATTAAGGATATTGCATAATTAAAATAAAGTCTTTATATTTGCAGTGAGAAATAAAAATAATAATCACTTAAAACTCACTTACCTATGAACACAGAAGAATTATCAAACCGATTAACACAAATCGTACAAGGCATTACTAATACTCACCCTATTAGGATTAAGGCTACTATCGAGGTTTTCCTTGAAGAATTTGACCCAAGCCAGAACTATCTTCTCTCTATTTCAGATATAGAAGGCTATGAGACCCAATTTATCGAATTCGAGATTTGGGACGAAAAGGATGGCCCTATACCTGGTATAAAACTTTTCAAGGATCTCAATATATACCTTGAACGAGAATATTGCGAATACTAACCCATTAACCCAGAGCCTAACTAAGGTATCTGGGTTTTTACTTAGCCTAACTTAGTAAGCCCTTATAGGCTATCCTAATCTCTATAGGCTTACCATAGTCCCTATATGGCCTTATTGAATTAGGACCTAATAGGTTTATAGAGGGAAATAATAGGGATATAGCTAATCGGCCTTAATTCTTTATCACCTTAGTCCATTAATGGCCTTATCAATATACAGGTATATAATACACTCTCAAGAGGACAGGCATAAGCCATATAGGATAATCCATATACATATCATATATGCCCACTACAAGGCGTGTGAAGATTACCCTTGTGAACCCCCAAAATTAAGTGCAAATATTAAGTGCACAATATTTTCTATTTTATGAATTTTTCACAAAAATAATTTTGAAAATAAAATTATTCATTTTCTCAAAAATTTTTCTTGAAAATGTTTGTAGATTAAAATAAAGTCCGTATCTTTGCAATGTGAGAAAAACAAAGCGATATTTGAATGAATTTTTATTTAAAACTTTTTAAGAAAATAATTTTCTAAAAATTTTGTAGATTAAAAAATAGTTCTTATATTTGCAATACAGAAATGAAACAAATACTACCTTATTAAAATAGTTTAAAAAGTCTTGAAAGTCTATTTGAAAAGGTAATAAAAATAATTAATAATAAAACTTTCAAGCATTTTATTATGAAAAATCAAATTAACAAAGTGAATGTAGAAAAAGCAAGTGCAAACGCAAAAGCAAATAGTTTAATTGCTTTAGACGTATTGAAAAGCGTAAAAGAAAAAAATGCAGGTCTTTTCAAAACTTCTTTAGGGACAAAAACAGAAATTTACAAAAAAAACCTTTTTGAGGGTGCAAACGAAAAACAAATTAAATCGTTACGCAAAAAATTCAGAAACGTAACTTTCAATTTTCTTTCAACGATTGCAACAAATGCAGATAAAAAACTAATTGATGGCTTTATAGACTTTTATAAACAAGTCTATGTTTTAAACGATTTTTCATTTAATTCTATTGCAAGCGAAAATACAAAAGAAGAAAAGAAAGCGATATTAATAAAAGGTCTCGAAATCGTGAAAAAATCAATGAAGTAAAACAAAATCAGATAGGGAGTAATTTACTCCCTATCATAAAAAATAAAATATTATGTTATTAATTTTGTTTTTTATCTTATTAGCTGTTTTTGTTAGTGCTTTATATGTAGTTTATATTCTTTTAAAGTCAAATCATAGAATAATATCTACTATTATTGACGTGCAAACTTTTCAATTAATTAATGTAGAGCAATTTCTATTGATTGAACAAATAAGCATGAACTATTTAAATGAAGTTGAATATACAATTTATAAAAAATTTTCTTTTAAAACTTTTTTACTATACTTATGTTATTGTTTAAATGAACAATTTAAAGAAAATTTAAGTAATCATTTAATAGATAATTAGAGAACAAAGGGACAAATAAAAATGTTTGTCCCTTACTTTTTATTTTTGAATGTTAAATTTAAGGGAACCGTAGTCCGTTTTTAGTACCAGGAAATTTTAGGCTTTCGCTATAAGAGGTACCTTGAAGGCAAATTACATATTTTAGTACCCCACAAAATCGCTCTTCGTGATAAGGGCATGCCAAGATATCCCACACCACACATGCCCACATAACACACAGAGAAACCATAGAATAAAACATCCCTGGCTCTCATCCACATTATCCCTCTGGCAGATTACAATATCAGAGTTCTTTCTATAAACCAAAAACTTATAAAGATATGGAAGAAAAAACATTATTCAAACTAGCACGTGCAATTACAGATACAGGTACAGATACTGTATCTTCAAAAGGTGGTACTGTAACCTACCGTATCACTTCCATCAAAAGGAAACTGGTAAATGGC
>OGOG01003457.1_pt1 | contig 11926 bp, 10 predicted proteins | sample 1552581 | NCBI WGS metagenome assembly OGOG01 (sample SAMEA2580152, study PRJEB22360) | human gut metagenome | biome: human gut; feature: human-associated habitat; material: faeces | place: Denmark | collected 2008/2010 | reverse complement strand
TTTTTCGGATCAGCGAAAAACTCCACAATGGCAAACAGGGCTTTGCCCTAACAATAAAAAAATACCAGCTAATAAAAGCTGGTATTTTTCAACAAAAATATCGAATTTCTCCAAAACGATTTAACCACTCATCAATAATATCCGAACTATTGGCTTCTATCATCCTGCGGCATTTAAAATGCCTCCTTCCTGCGAAAATTCAATAATAAGATGAGCGTTATTTCTGATTAACTGTTTAAAATATGCCATCTCTGTATCAGAATATCCCTCAATATCCTCCCACTTATAATCAGGAAGCCAGCATGTGGCATTGTGAAATCCTCCAAATTCATCAGGAGTTTCTATATAGACTTTTACTTTCCCATCTGCTTTCATTTCCGAATGAGTAATTTCAGTATCATCATTCAATGTCATAAACGGATACATCATAATTGCATTCACCCCTTCTTCATCTAATTTACCTGATTATAACACAGATTCCATTAATCATCTATGATTTTTCTCAAGGGGATTCCAGTTGGACAGGAAGATATTCAGTCCGAAGCCGACTGCCAGTGCCCATGCAGATGCCCATGCGGTTCCCTGGGTTGCGAGGACTGCTGCCATAACGCCTGCGATCATCTTGTCTCTGTCGCTCTTGCAGTAATCCATACCAATTCTCGCACATACAAATGCCTGGAACATCAGAGTAATGGAAGATCCTACTCCGAAGATCGGGCGAAAGAAGCTTACTACAGGAATGATCAGCACACTTAAGAATGTGGCCAGTCTGAAGGAAGCCATTCCTCCAAGAAGAGACTTCATAGCTTTCTTTCCTTCTTTGTAACGCATGGATACGGATACAGTCATTCCAACCCATAACGGACCGGAAAGGGGAGGAAATGGTGCGATGATGGACAGAATCAGGTTTCTCAGACCGCTGACCAGATTGGAACGGCTGGAATTGAAATCAATATACTCATCATCTCTTGCCTGGCGTGCCTCTGATACAAGAGTCTCTGTAGTAACAAAATCACCAAATGCAATAACATAGCATACCAGTGCCAGCGGCAGTGCTTTGATAAACATAGATGCAGGAGGAATCCCTACGCCAAAGATGCTCACCTGATCAATGATATCTTTAAACTGAGGAATCTTGATAAAGGTACCAATCTCCAGTCCCGGGGCATCCAGTTCGCCAACCAGAAGTCCTACTACCATTGCGATAAGGTATGGAAAAAGATTTCCATATCTCGCAACAAGGTCAAGAAACTTATTTGTTTTTCGCTTCTCCTGATATTTGTCAGAGAAGCTGATCAGGATCAAAAGGCCTACACCCGCAACAATAGCCAGAGGATATTTGTGCATATTTCCATTCTCTCCCAGCTGCCCTGCCATAACTGTAACAGGTGCTGCAAGAAGGATACCGCCTTTGACAGAATTGGGAACTGCATGAACAAATTTATCTGCCAGCCTGGTCACACCCATAAAGATAAATACCAGACCTACCAGCATCTGCAGTGCGATCATAGCCTGTATTCGCTCTTTTCCCATGGGGAAGCCTTCCAGAAATACAATAGTCAGCGGCAGGGTCGGTGTGATCCACCCCGGTACTACCGGATCGCCAAGCAGGCTGTGAAGCAGATAAAGGAAGGTTTCAATAATTACACAGCTCCACGCCAGCTCATAAGGAAGCCCCAGATACTGCTCCAGATACGGAACAGCAGCCAGCGCAGTAACGCCCAGGATCAGACCCTGAATGAACTCAACAGATTCTATCTTGTAGTGTATAAATGGAAGTCTTATCTGAAATGGTCCAAAGGGGATGTAGGGCAGTTCATTTTCTCTTCTTTGTGTTCTTGTATGTGCCATACAATTTCTCCTTTTCAGTGAATTGTTAGATTACTTCTATATTTCAGCTTGTATATTCTATCTTTTTTGTTAATTTTTAAACAATCCAGATTTTAATAAAATCCAATCCGACCGGAAAAAATTTGAAGCTTGTAACGTCCAAACGTATCTTCAGTTAGATTGGATTTCAATATCACAGGATTTCTGTATCTTATTTATTTCTATCGCTTATTTATTTCTATCACTTACTGGCTTACTTATTTCTGTTTTTCTTTACAAAAAGAGCGAGCAGGATACCGATAATAGTCACTGCCATGTTCAGAAGAAGGATCATTCTCGGAGCGCTGCTTCCGCCCACTTTGGTAATGTATCCTGCAAGACTTAAGATCGTGTAGTTCGCAATGCTGGATGCAATCATTACCAGTGAGGTTGCTGTTCCTTTGTTCTCAGGGAAGAACTCTGCTGTTGTGGAAACTGCCAGCTGGAGAACACCGCCTGCACCTGCATATCCGATCACAAAACCACCTACCAGACAAATAAACGGAGCCTGGATAAAGTAGCAGAGAGCCAGCATAATTGTAGAGATTAACGGATAGAGGATCAGGACGTTAATCTCTTTCAGACCTTTTTTGATAAATGCTGCTGTTGCAAGGATGGCAGTTGCAGTTCCCAGGGCATACAGGGACTGGATCTTTGAAGGGTCTGCCATACCATAGGAACGGGCAAGCTCCTGGTTACAGTTCAGCCATAACATAAAGGTTGAGGAGCTGGTGAATCCGATCAGAATTGCAGCAATCGCTGCAGGGGAAATCTTGTGTCCGGATTTCTTCTTATCAGCTTTAGCCTGTACTGCCTTCCCTCTCGCCGGAAAAGGGAGGATCAGGATCAGGATTCCGTCAATGAGGATTGCAATACCTGCAACAATAAAGATTGTCTTATATGACATATTTGCAGATGCTACGATTCCGATCAGGAATGGAAGCAGGAACTGGCTCAGGCAGATGGAAAATTTTGTAAACAGGTTGGCTACTGACGGGTTGTTTACATAGATTTCCATACAGGTAGGGCTTACGCAGGTATCGAGGAAAGAGTTCGCGATTCCGCCGATCACTGCAAAGGCATATCCCATTGCCATGGATGTGGAATTGGCCATTCCAAAGAAGTATGCTACATAACAGAGCACACCGATAATTCCGCTCAGTTTTCTTCCGTATTTGTCAGACAGAGGACCGGAGAAAGGAAGAGAAATCAGACGCCCCAGTCCAAGTGCTGCAATTACAGATACTACCATACTTACATCCAAGGTGCCATCAGCCAGGGGCTTCGCACCCCAGGCAGCTGCAAACTCCGGTTTGTACTGCCCCAGGATAGAAGCACCGATTCCATGGATGAAATAGGTGAAATATGCTGCAAGGGAGGTGAAAATGAGCATTTTGTTTGTTTTCTGTTTCATTTTGGTCTCCTAGGTTATTATTACTTGTTTTCGTTTTCTTCCTGGAATTTCTGGTATTCAGCTGTTGGCATTTCCAGTCCTGTGTAGAGTTTGTAAGCTGCAGCTCCCTGCCATAACAGCATTCCTTTTCCGCCGATTGCAAGCTTGCAGCCTGCTTCTTTGGCTTCTTTTACCATTCTTGTTTCAGCAGGATTGTAAACAACGTCTGCTACTACAAGGTCAGGGCGGAACATGGATTTATCTTTGATCAGAGTAAGCTCTTCGTGAGGTTTCATTCCTGCAAGTGTTGCGTTTACGAGGATGTCTGCGTTTGCAACCTCTTCTTTCAGTTTTGCCTCATCTGCCAGATCAAATACAGAAACTTTACAATCCGGTGTTTCTTTGCTCAGTTTCTCTGCTGTGGACTCTGCACGTGTAAAGAATGGGTCTTTCGGATTGAAGATAGAAATGGATTCTGCTCCGTCTAATGCACACTGTACCTGGATTGCTGTTGCAGCACCGCCTGCACCGAGAACTACCATTTTTTTGCCTTTCACATCAACGCCATGTTCTTTTAAGTTGCGGACAAATCCGATACCGTCTGTGATATGTCCTACTAATTTGCCGTCTTCATTAACGATTGTGTTAACTGCACCGATGATTCTTGCTGCAGGTGAAAGCTCATCCATGTGTTTTGCAACTTCGTTCTTGCATGGCATAGTTACGTTTGCGCCTCTCATTTTGAAAAGACGGATTGCATCCAGAGCAGCCGGAACCTGGTCTTCCTTGATGTCAAATGCCATGTAAGCATAGTCAAGGTTATGATGACGGAAGCTGAAGTTATACATTGCCGGTGATCCTGAGTGTCCTACCGGGCTTCCGATAAGTGCCATTAATCCTGTTGTTCCTTTAATTCTCTGTTCCATTTCCTGTTTGCCTCCTGAATTTTTTTGTAAAATCATTTTCAAGCTGCTGTCCGCTGATAATATCACACAGCGTCTCTTAACTGCAACTATAAAACGAATAAATTATAAGATTCGAAATTCGCTGATTTACTGCGTAAATCGCTACTTTCTCATGTTTGGCGGGTCCCAGGTTCAAAAATCTTATCGTGCAAGCACGAACGACTTTTTGAACTTTTGACCCTGATATCATCATAATGTGGAAGCTACCTCATACGCTTCTTTCGTAGCATCAAGTGCTCTTCTTGCGCGGGTGGCATCGCCGATCACATAGGTATCCGGTACGATAGCTTTGATCTCTTCGCCGAATGGGTTGTAGTTTCTGAATCCCATGGAAAGGATGACAGAATCATAGCCTCTGGATTCATGTCTCTGTCCGTCTGCTGTCTCGTACTCTACGCCGTCCTCATAGAATTTGCATACCTTTGCACCTGTGATCTCTTTGATCTTGTAATCTTCGAAATCTTTCATCAGGTAAACTCTATGCTCGTGGATCACGTCGGCACCTACAGTGTCTCTGAACTCAATGACTGTTACATCATGGTTCTGCTCACCGAGGAATGCTGCTGTCTCGCATCCCACCATTCCGCCGCCTACAACCAGTACTTTCTTTCCTGCTGCTCTCTTGCCGTCAAGGAGATCAGAGCCATGGATAATTGCAGGATTGTCGATACCTTCGATCGGAAGGATCAGTGTTCTGGAACCGGAAGCAACAATTACGCTGTCTGGTTTCTCTTCCCTGATAAGATCCAGAGTTACTTCCTGATTCATTTTGATTGTTACGCCTGCTTTCTGGCAGCGTACAATATAGCTGCGGATCATGTTTGTGATGTCGCCTTTTCCCGGAGGATAAGCAGCAAGACGCATGTTTCCGCCAAGTTTATCACTTGCTTCATAAAGTGTTACCTGATGACCTTTTTCCTGTGCGATAAATGCAGCGCAAAGACCTGCAACACCGCCGCCGATTACCATTACTTTCTTAGCTTTTTCTGCAGGAGCAATACCCTCAGCTTCATGTCCAAGGAATGGGTTTACAAGACAGCATACAGGGTTTCCTGCATACATGTTTGCCACGCAGCCCTGAAGACATGCGATACATGGGATCATATCCTCCAGTCTTTCTTCCTGCGCTTTTAATGGCATATAAGGATCTGCAAGGCTCTGACGTCCGAATGCAACCAGGTCACAGCGTCCTTCTTTTACCATTAATTCCGCAAACTGCGGTTCTGTATAACGTCCTACTGTGATCACCGGGATAGATACGGCACGTTTGATCTCTTCTACCTGAGAAGCGGAGAAACCGCCGTGTGTAACTGTCGGTGCCCACATAAATTCATCGCGGATGTGAACAGCTCTGGATACATGGATGGCATCCAGTCCGCATCCTTCCAGATATGCAGCGATCGCAGCACTGTCATGCACATCAAGACCGCCCGGTACTTCATCACAGCTGTTGATTCTTGCAAGAACTGCGATCTTTCCTTCTGTCATCTTCTTAACTTCTTCGATGATCAGACGGGAGAAACGCATTCTGTTCTCAAAGGAACCACCAAATTCGTCCAGTCTCTTGTTTGTTCTCGGAGAAAGGAAGGTGCTTACCAGATAGCCGTGTGCCATATGGATCTCAACTGCATCTACGCCTGCTTCCATGGCTCTCTTTGCTGCGAGGCCATAGCCTTTTACCAGTTCATAAACTTCTTCAGTCGTAACTTCCTTTGGTGTATCTCTTCCACAGTCTGACGGAATGCTTGTAGCTGCCTCGATCGGTGCACCTGCGTTCTTTGCATTTCCTTCAGGACCTGCATTCTGAAGCTGTACGGAAACCTTTGCTCCCTCTGCATGACAGGCATCTACTACCTTGCGGAAGCTTTCGATTGTGGAGTCATCATAAAGACATGGCTTGCGGGGGCCGCCCTTTGCGCCTTTATGTACTACTGTTGCTTCGATTGTAATCAGACCGAAGCCGCCCTTTGCCCGCTCTCGGTAATAAGCTGCAGACTGCTCACTCATGGTTCCGTCTGTGTTTGCAAAGTTGTTTCCCATTGGCGGAACTACGAAGCGGTTCTTTACTGTCATTGGACCGATGTTGATCGGCTGAAACATTGCATTGAATTTCATGTGACCTTCTCCTTTTTCTCTGGATTTTATTTATATTTTCAGTATTTTTTGTCTCATCAAAAATCCGGATCAGGCAGGCGTGGAGGTTTCTGCCTGATTCCTTAATCTGTCGGTTTATCCGTCAGATACTTACTGAAGACAGATACTTACTGAAGAACCTCCGGCCATGCTTCTTCAAGCACTTTCTTTGTGTTCTCATATGTATGGTTTGCTGCATATTCAAGACCCTGCGCAAGGATCGCATCGCTGATAACTTCTACGCCGATTGCATTTGGTTTGATTCCTTTTTCTTTTACCATCTTAACGAAAGCTGCTGTGCATCCGATTCCTGTTCCGGGAGCAAGACGGTCATGCATGGATTCGTCTCTTAAGATCGTTGTTGCATATGGTCTTTCCCATACATCGTTGATCTGGATGGATACGATCTTGTCTGCAGGGATGTCTTCGATCACAGAAAGGTCAACCGGCTGATTTGCTCTTACCCAGTGCCAGGTATCCATGATCAATTTTGCATTCTCGCAGTCAGCTGCCTTTACAACTGCCCAGCCTTTTTTCATATCCGGGATTCCGCTGTATGGCATTGGTTCAACACCGATGATGTATTTTCCTGCTCTCTGGCATAATTCTCTTAATTTCTGAGCAGTATATTCTACGGAGTAGTTTTCCATCAGACCGCAGTTGATCTGTTTTACGTCAAATAATTCACACATATGGAAGCAGAGCTGTTCTTTGTATTTCTGTTCGTAAGATCTGTGTTCTTCTGCCCACTGTACGATGTACTCAACCTCTGTTACTTTCATACCATGTTTGTCCAGAATAGCAAGAATGTCTTCGTCAAAAAGTCCCTCATTCAACGCATCTACATAAGTTTCTGCACGAAGGCCGATTCCTTCGTATCCTGCGTTCTTTGCAGCGATCACTCTGTCTTCAAATTTGCACTGATCTCCCAGTGTCCAGGAACTGATAGTAATTGGAAATTCTTTTGACATCTTTTTGTCCTCCTGATAAAATCGCATAATTTTTCTATTTATTTTGATAATATTTTGTATCTTTTTGATATAAGTATTATATATCTTTGTTAAATATAAAACAAATTAGTTCTATCCTTTAAATTCATAGATTTTTTCAATACATCATGATATAATCTACGTATATGACAAATACAGCGCGGATTATTTGTGCAAGAGTGACTATAATTATAGTTTTCCGGAGCATTAAAGGACTGTAAAAACCTGCACATAAAATATAGTCACTTATAAAATACTTATCAGAGAAAGGAGTTTTTCTATGAACCTGTATCATCTGCGGTACTTTTCTACGCTGGCTCATATTGAACATTACACAAAAGCCGCTGATATTCTGGCGATCACCCAGCCTTCGCTGAGTTATGCGATCTCCACTCTTGAGGAAGAACTGGGCGTAAAACTGTTTGAAAAAAATGGAAGGAATGTTACTCTTACCAAGTATGGAAAAGTTTTCCTGAATGACGTGGAAGAGGTACTGAACCGTCTGGACTCTTCTGTGAACAGTCTGAAGCTGGCCGGTAAGGGAGAGGGCTGTATTGATGTTGCATTCCTGCGCACTCTGGGAATTGACTTTCTCCCGAAGATCATGAGAGGATTTCTCGCGGCAAATCCAACGAAAAAGATTGATTTTAATCTGTATTGTGACAAAGTTTTAACAGCTGATATTTTAAATGGTTTAAAAGAGAAAAAATATGATCTGGGTTTCTGCTCTATGATTGATAATGAACCACTGATTGAATTTATACCTGTTGCCAGACAGGAACTGGTGGTGATCGTGCCTTCTGACCATCCGCTGGCAGCAAAAGAGGAGGTTTGTCTGGAGGATACTATTCCTTATAAACAGATCATATTTAAGAAAAGAAGTGGTCTGAGACATATTATTGACGGATTGTTTGAGCGCATCGGTCAGAAACCGGATGTTGCCTATGAGATTGATGAAGATCAGGTTGCTGCAGGCTTTGTCTCCAATGGATTTGGTATCTGTGTGGCTCCCAATATTCCTATCCTGCAGTCACTGAATGTAAAGATTCTGCCTCTTGTATCTCCAAGCTGGCAGAGAAACTTCTATATGGCAATGTTAAAGAATGTTTATCATCCGCCTGTTGTGGAGGATTTTAAGAATTATGTAGTCGAGCAGGCACAGAAGGAATGGGATTATAAGACAAGCTAAATATAACAAGACCGTTTTTATATACAGCGTTGTATCTTTATAGGCACATGTATATAGAAAACGGTCTTTGTTTATGTTATTGCCCTCGCTGGATTATGCCTTTTTCCAGTTTGCGAAAATATCAGCGGAGTCTTTCAGAAAATCATAGGAAATTTCTATTTCTTCATCTGTCACTGTTTTATTCTCATCCAGGATCGGCCATGGATCGCATCCTCTGGAGATTTCTCCTACCTGATCCATGGTAAAGGAATTTCCACAATTCTGGCAGACCAGCTTATCGCCTTCCTGTTTATAGTATCCTTTGCCGGAATCATAGCATATCTGGCAGGTGTTGAATGCTGTGCGTATGGTTCCTGTGGAATCTTTTACTGCAATCACTTCCATTTCTGTGCCGTCTACATCTACCGGGTAAAATTCTGCATTTTCAGACAGTTCATCTGTCGGAATGCTCAGCGCATTGCCAGAAGTTACTTTTGTTACCTCATTTGTCGTATTTTCAGAAGTTTGTGCTGTTGTCGATGTTTCTGCTGCTTTTTCTTTTCCGCATCCCGCAAATGCTGTGAGCAGTATCGCTGTTGTCATAAATGCTGCAATTATTTTTTTCATTCTTCTGTCTCCTCATATTAATTATTTTCCACATGGATTTTCCCTGTGATCATTCCCATCCAGCAGGTATAAGTATAAGTTCCTGCCTGTTCAGGTGTGAATTTTATTATGTTTTTTCCCTCTGTAAAAGTATGCTCCAGACCGAAATCCTGCAGAAATATCTTGTAATTACATCCGTTGATGTTGTCTTCTGATGCTTCAATCTCCCACTCTACCGGCTCACCTGCTCTGACAGTGATATCCGGATATTTGCCGGACTGAAGCTGACTGCTGACATATTGTGTTCCGTTCTTTTCAACTACTGTATCTCCTGTTTTCTGTGAACCTGTGTCTGCCATCCGGGATATCTGCCGAGAATTCAGTCCAGCCAGCGCAGTTCCCTGTGTCACCATTGAAAGCCCCATGACCACAATTAAAATCGAACCCGCCTTCAATACCAGTCCCGTAAAGCGTTTCCCCAAAAAAGCTATCGCAGAGCCAAATCCCAGCATCAGAGGAACTGTACCAATGCTGAAACAAAACATGGAGAATGCACCTGCCAGTAGACTCCCGGATGCCAGCGCTATGATCTGTACAGACTGTAATGGACCGCATGGCATAAGTCCATTGCACAAACCTATAATAAAGGGAGTCTTTCTCTTATTTCCTACCCTTTTATATAAAAGAGGAATTCGAATCCGAAATTTTCGAAGCCATGGAAAAATCCCCAGCATATTAATTCCCATAACAATCATAACAGTTCCTGCTGCCAGTTTCAGGATTCCCTGGATCAGTGATGAGGTCTGCAGATCTGTGCCAAATCCAGCCAGTCCACCTACTGCTCCCAGGATACCGCCGACTACCGTATAGGAAACTACCCGTCCTGCATTGTAAAGAAAAGAATTTCTGAACATGGCTCTTGATATTTCCTCAGATATATCTTTCTGCAATGTCTGGGACAGATTGATACCTCCACACATAGCGATACAATGTACGGAAGTGAGCAGTCCGATCACAAACAGCATTCCATAACTCATCCCCGAATCCGCAAGCGAAGCAGGTACAAGATAGTTCAGAATCCCGAGATACTGTAATATTCCAAACAGTACAACAATCAGCAGGATCTCTGCGATTGACTGTAGTATCTTCTTTTTGCAGGACAGCTTTTCAGAGGTTGCAGAATACCCCATTTTATTTATGATATCTGTGATCTGCCTTAGAGATATCCGATTCGGATTATAGGAAAAAGAGGCTTCACCTGTCTCATAGCTTACAGATATATCTGTCAGAGCCGGCTCTTTTTTTAGTTCATTTTCTATCCTTATCTGGCAGTTTATGCAGGTCATTCCATCAATATATATTCTTGCTTGTTTCATAGTTTGTCCTTTCTTATGACATAAAGAAAACTGTAACCATAGATTTTATATTTCTATCATCACAGTTTTTTGTTATCATATTATTTCGATAGGAATTATATAGTAGTTTTTTACTGTCGTCAACCTTAGAGTACGGAATTTCATAGAATTTTCACTTACATAATGTCCTCCAGGCAACTGTATACTTACAATTAAAGCAAAGTACTTACTTGATTCAATTAAACATACGAAAGTATCCGTATAAAAAACAGGGACTACTCTCCATAACTTATCATCAAGCTATGTAAAGCAATCCCCGTTATTGTATTTCTTAATTATTTCTCATCCATAGTACGAAGTCTGTGTACCAGTTCTTCGCAGATTTCCAGTTCGTTCTTGCCGTCTGTCTCGATGATAATGTCTGCTGCCGCCTCGTATTTGGCGCGGCGTTTCTCCATCAGGTCTGCGATAAATGGAACAGTCTTATTGTTCTCGATCAGCGGACGGTCATGGTTATTTTTGACGCGGTCAAGGATTGTCTCCGGTTTTGCTGTGAGGAGAACAACACGGCCATTCTTCTTCATCTCTACTACATTGCACTCTCTCATTGGAGTACCACCGCCGCAGGAGATCACAACATTGCTGCGTGACTGCATTTCGATAAGCAGATTTGTCTCAAGATCACGGAAATACTGCTCACCGTATGTCTCGAAGATATCGGAAATACTCATTCCCTGTCTCTGGGCAATGATCTGATCCATCTCTACCACATCCATGGCAAATACATTCTTAAGGAAATCAGAAATTGTGGACTTACCCGTACCCATAAAGCCGATCAGTACGATATTATAATCGAAGAGCTTTCTTGCCTGGATCCGTTTACTGTTTGTGCGGATGCATTCAAATACATCGGAAACCTCATCCTTATGGCGTCTGCCTTCCATTCTCTTCTCCAGCCATTCTTTCTGCTTCGCTTCCTGCTCAGGCTGTAAGATCTGGAGTCCGTTGGCTTCTTTATATGCCATAATGTCCTCCACGATCCTGTTACGCATGATAAGTGCATCCAGAATGATCTCATCACACTGGCCAAGACTCTCTCTGAGTATTTCTAACTGATTCATATCTCTTTCCTCTGTCTTTCCTATGTCAGCTTGCAGCAGACCGCAGATCAGCCACAGACTGACATAAACTATTCACGAACGGCAATATATGAATGCCGACTGTTAAGATTTATTATATCAATATCGCTTTTGTATAGCAACCCTTTAAACCATTAAATTGTTTCATCTGTTCGATAGTTTTTTTCTATGAATTCGACAAACAATTCTATGGCAAGACTCTGATGACGGTTCTTTTATAGCAGTCCCAGTAAATAATGCATTTAAGACAGTTTAGCAGAGTGCGAAAGACAAGGAAGATATCTGCAGGCGTGCTGACGCACGGCAAAG
>OGOG01003453.1_pt1 | contig 11940 bp, 9 predicted proteins | sample 1552581 | NCBI WGS metagenome assembly OGOG01 (sample SAMEA2580152, study PRJEB22360) | human gut metagenome | biome: human gut; feature: human-associated habitat; material: faeces | place: Denmark | collected 2008/2010 | reverse complement strand
GTTGAAAAAACTGAAAACATTGATTTTTTCTATGATAAGAGTGGGATGTATGGGATTTGGGGGAGGCAATGCGCTGATCCCTGTGATTGAAGAAGAAGCTGTAAAAGATAAAAAACTGGTATCCTGTCAGGAGTATGACCGGACCATTCTGGCAGCTACCCTGACACCGGGGGCTCTGCCGGTGGAACTGGCAGCGGGGATCGGCTATGCATCCTGTGGAAAGAAAGGAATGGTAGCGGGAAGTGTTGCTATGGCGCTGCCGGGAGCACTGCTTACTATACTGTTACTTATGCTGATGGGACAGGCTGGAGCCGGTGTACTGGAACAGATCCAGTATGCATCGGTGGGAGTCACGGCTGTGATCATGTGCCTTTTGACCCAGTATATTCTGGAAACCTTCAAAAGCTGTTACGATAAGAAAAAGAAGTGCCTGGCCTTTGTGAGTATCCTGCTTGTATTTGCTTTGACAGGAGCCAGGACTGTGGCCAGGATTGCCGGATACAGCGGGGATCTTGTGCCTCGTTTTTCCACCATACAGATCCTTGTACTGGCACTGGCAGGAAGTGCCGTGTACTCTCTGAAACGGGGCAAGCCGAGAAAAAGCACCCGAAAAAGAGAATTTCCGGCTAAAAATATATTGGAAACACTGGGCGTCTGGGTGGCGTTTGTGCTGGCGTTGTGGATTCCCGCCATGTACCTTTTTGGCGGTGAAAGTGTGTGGTTTGGTCTGAAAGGCATTGCTTCTTCCCTTCTTTCTTTTGGCGGGGGAGATGCGTATCTGACTATTGCGGACGGAATGTTTGTACCGGATTACATAAGTTCCAATGAGTTTTATAACCACCTGGTACTGCTTGTAAATATACTGCCCGGCTCCATTCTGTGCAAAACCATGGCAGGAATCGGTTTTTTCTTCGGAAGTCAGCTGGGAGGCATGACAGGGGGCATCAGTCTGGCACTTCTTGGATTTGGGGCCAGTGTGGCGGCATCCGGTGGTGTGTTCCAGGTGATGTATCTGCTGGGAGACTGGCTTTCAGGAAAACGTATTTTTTATATTATTAAGAAGACACTGAGGATCGTGGTATCAGGCCTGCTGCTTACAGTCATGGCGTCTCTTATCTTTTCCAGTATGGAAATGAATGCCAATGAGGCCCTTCCACGGTGCACGGTTCTTTTGCTTACTTTGGGGATTTACGGTGTAAATCTCATCCTGCATCTTTGCTTCCGGTGCAGGACAAAAGTCCTTCTTTTTGTTTCTCTTTTGCTTTCTATGGGATTTTGTAATATACTAGGGGTATGACAAAAAGATAAGAGGTTGAAAAAATGCATATCTGGAAACATTTTTCCACTATTACGAGACATAGACATAAGGTAATCATTCATTGTGCCAAGGCAGGTATTTTCTGGCAGGGACTCAGACATGATCTGTCAAAATATTCGCCCACAGAGTTTATTGCCGGGGTAAAGAACTATCTGGGAGATAAAAGTCCCAATGAAAAAGAGCGGGAGCGTTATGGTTTCTCAAGGGCATGGCTGCACCACCAGGGAAGGAATAAGCATCATTTTGAATACTGGGTGGACTACAGCCAGGAGTTAAACCGCAAAGAACCTATCGAGATGCCCACCAAGTATTTCATCGAAATGTTCTGCGACCGGGTGGCAGCAAGTAAAATATATTATGGCAAGGATTATGACCAGGCCAAACCTTTTGAATACTTTGACAAGGGACGGAAACGCCGGTGGATGCATCCGGAGACATCCCGTAAATTAGAGGAACTTCTTGTGATGCTGCGGGATAAAGGGGAAGACGAGACCTTTTATTATATCAAGCATGTGGTGAAGGTACAGGGAAAGAAGGATAAGGCTCATTGGAAATAACGGATTTTAGCAAGGGAAGCGTAAAGAAAAATATTGTACGGCTGGCTGTGCCTATGACACTGGCACAGCTTATTAATGTGCTGTACAACATTGTAGACCGGATCTACATCGGCAGGCTGGAGCAGGGCAATGCCCTGGAACTGACAGGTCTTGGCGTATGTCTTCCGGTCATTTCTATTATCATTGCCTTTGCCAATCTGATCGGCATGGGAGGAGCTCCTCTTTTTTCCATACAACGGGGGAAAAAGGATGACGAGGAAGCTGCCGGGATCCTGGGAAACTGCTTTGTCATGCTTTTACTGTGCGGTGTTTTTCTGACGGTGGTGATCATGGCAGTGAAAAAACCGGTGCTGTATTTACTGGGGGCCAGTGACCAGACCTATGTATATGCGGATGCATATCTGACCATCTATCTGTTTGGAACGGTGTTTGTGATGCTGAGTCTGGGATTAAACCAGTTTATAAGTGCCCAGGGATTTGGTACCACAGGAATGCTTACCATCGTCATTGGGGCAGGGCTTAATATTGTGCTGGACCCTGTTTTTATTTACGGGCTTCATATGGGAGTGAGGGGAGCTGCGGTGGCTACAGTGATCTCCCAGTTTATTTCGGCGGTCTGGACCCTTCGTTTTCTTCTGGGAAAAAGGGCGGTAGTCCGGCTGCAGAAAAAATATATGCCCCTGCAGAGAAAGCGGATAGGCCGTATACTGGGACTGGGAGCCAGCAGTTTTACCATGGGAGTGACCAATTCCCTGGTGCAGATGGTGTGTAACGCCACCCTTCAGAATATGGGAGGGGATATTTATGTAGGTGTTATGACTATTATCAACTCTATCCGGGAAGTGGCGCAGATGCCGGTATCCGGTATCAGTGCAGGAGCACAGCCGGTGATGGGATATAATTATGGCGCTGGCAGATTTGACAGAGTAAAGGAAAGTATCCATTTTATGACCCTTACTTTGTTTGGTTATACGGCCCTTGCCTGGGGTGTGATCTTTTTGTTCCCTGAATTTTTTCTGGGAATTTTCAGTACCGATGCATCGGTTATCAGTGCCGGCGTTACATGTCTGCACATTTATTTCTTTGGATTCTTTATGATGGCACTGCAGTTTACCGGCCAGACTACTTTTACAGGACTGGGCCTGAGCCGCAGAGCAATCTTTTTTTCTATCTTCCGCAAGGTGATCATTGTAGTGCCTCTGACCCTGATCCTGCCTCATGCGGCAGGCCTTGGTGTCATGGGAGTTTTCCTGGCGGAACCGATTTCTAATTTCATTGGTGGAAGTGCCTGTTATTCTGTCATGTATGTTACTGTCCTTAAAAATGTCGAATTTGAAACAAAAAAATGACAAAAACTCTTCGTATTCTTTCAATGATGGCACGAGAAAGTGTCTTGTAAGAAAGGATGGTAAGAGAAAATGGATCATTTGGACCTGTTGGAAAACAAAAGTGTTCACATATTAAGAGAGGCGTATAGTCAGTTAGGAAATTTATGCATGTTGTGGTCAATCGGAAAAGACTCAACGGTTCTTTTATGGCTGGCAAGAAAGGCGTTTTTTGGTCATGTACCCATTCCTCTTGTACATATAGATACTCATTTTAAGATTCCGGAGATGATCGAATACAGAGACCGTCTGGCAGCAGAATGGAATCTGGATATGATCTATGGAGAAAATACAGAGGCGTTGTCCTGCCACGCTACCTTCCCGGAGGGAAATGCGTCACATATTGACTGCTGCATGAAGTTAAAGACAGAAGCCCTGACCAATACATTGAATGCAAAATGGCCGAGATATCGTTTTAATCATGAGAAGGGCATTTATGAAAAGGATACTCACTGTGAGCCTTATACCGGTGTGATCGTAGGCGCCAGAGCGGATGAGGAAGGAAGCCGTTCCAAGGAGCGGTATTTTTCCCCGAGAGATAAGAACAACGACTGGGATGTAGGAGACCAGCCGCCGGAGTTCTGGAACCAGTATAAGACGGACTGGGCACCGGGCACTCATGTGCGTGTGCATCCCCTCCTTGACTGGACGGAGTTAGATGTGTGGGAATACATTGAGAGAGAGAACATCCCGGTAGTTCCTTTGTACTTTGATCAGGGAAATGGAACCCGCTATCGTTCTCTTGGATGCGGTCCTTGTACCACACCGGTACAGTCAACGGCTAAAAATGTCCATGAAGTGATCGAAGAGTTGAAGACCGGCAAATTCGCAAACATTGCGGAGCGTTCCGGCCGTGCCCAGGACAAAGAAGGCGGCGGTGGTCTGGAAGAACTTCGACGAAATGGTTATATGTAGAGGAGGTCTGGCTGACAAGATGAAAAAAGAAGATATGAACATAGTAATTGTAGGACATGTGGATCACGGAAAAAGTACTTTGATGGGAAGACTTCTGGCGGATACAGATTCTCTTCCGGAAGGTAAATTAGAGCAGGTAAAGGAGACTTGCCGGCGCAACGCCAAACCTTTTGAGTATGCGTTTTTGCTGGATGCTTTGAAAGATGAGCAGGCTCAGGGTATTACCATTGATACGGCACGCTGTTTTTTCAAGACGGAAAAAAGAGATTATATTATTCTGGATGCACCGGGACATATTGAGTTTTTGAAAAATATGATCACAGGAGCTTCCAGAGCTGAGGCTGCTCTTCTGATGATCGACGCCAAAGAGGGTGTCCAGGAAAATTCCAGACGCCATGCGTATATGCTTTCCATGCTGGGAATCCATCAGATCGCCGTTGTTATCAACAAGATGGATCTGGTGGATTATAGTCAGGATGTATATGAGAAAGTAAAGAAAGAATATCTGGAATTTTTGAAACAGATCCATATCGAACCGAAATTTGTTCTCCCGGTCAGTTCTTTTATGGGAGAAAATATCGTGAAAAAGAGTGACAAAATGCCATGGTACCAGGGAGACTGTGTGCTGGAGGTACTGGATCATTTTGAATGTGAAAAGCCCCATGAACACCAGGCTTTTCGTATGCCGGTGCAGGATGTGTACAAGTTTACCGGCAACGGAGATGACCGGCGTATCGTGGCAGGTACAGTAGAGACAGGGAAGATCCATCCCGGAGATGAGGTTGTCTTTTATCCTTCCGGAAAACGGAGTCATGTAAAAAATATTGAGGTGTTCCATGCCGAAACGCCAAAAGAGGCGGTGCCGGGAATGGCCACCGGTTTTACCCTGAAGGAGCAGATTTATATCAAGCGGGGAGAACTGATGTGTATTGCAGGGCAGCAGGAACCGAAGAAGGGTACACGGATCCAGGCCAATCTGTTCTGGCTTGGCAGAGAAAATCTGGTGACAGGCAAATCCTATATTTTGAAGATTGGCAGTGAAAAGGTGCGGATGGAGGTAGAATCCATTCTCCGTGTCATTGATTCTTCCAATCTGAACTCTCAGGAGACAAAAGATTATGTAGGCAAAAATGAAGTGGCCCAGTGTGTGTTGAAAACAGACCGTCCTATTGCCTATGATGTGGTAAAAGACAATGCAGGAACCAGCCGGTTTGTCATTGTGGATGATTATGAGATTGCCGGCGGCGGTATCGTTACAGACCAGCTGCCTGAGACACCGGCTAAGAATGAAAATGTTGTATGGCATGATGGCAAGGTTTCAAAACAGGAAACCCAGGCGGTGCTTGGACAGTCCGGTCTGGTAGTCTGGTTTACCGGTCTGTCGGGAGCCGGTAAATCCACCATTGCAGTGGAAGTTGAGAAGCAGTTGACGGAGAGAAAAAAGGCATGCTATCGTCTGGATGGAGATAATCTGCGGTTTGGCATTAACTCGGATCTAGGGTTTACAGATGAGGACCGCCAGGAGAATGTGCGCCGTATTGCAGAGGTGGCAGCATTGTTCCAGGATGCAGGCATGATCACCCTGGTATCCTGCATTTCGCCATTCAGGGAAAAACGGCAGTTTGCCAGAGAGCGGGTTCCGGAAGGACGGTTTTTGGAAGTCTATGTGAAAGCTGATATCAATACTTGTATGGAGCGAGATCCGAAGGGATTGTATAAAAAACAGATTCAGAATTTTACCGGAAAGGATTCCACTTACGAAGAACCACATAATCCGGAACTGGTACTGGATACCGTAAATGAGACCGTAGAGGAATGTGCAGCAAAGGTATTAGACCAGATCCTTTTATATTCAAAGGAGGAATGAATAGTTGTCCGTGAGTAAAATACAACGAGCATGGGATAAAGCGTGGGAATGGGCAGATATAAAGTTTAGCAAAAAGATTCTTATCAGCCAATTTGCAGAAGGCGGTACACTGACTCAGTGGAAGGCAGAAAAACTGCAAAAAAGAGTAAAAGAAATGTGGCAGGAACAGCAAAAGGCACAGTTTTTGTGGAAAAAGACCAATGTGCCGGTGCTGCCGGTGCCGGCGTTGAAATCCCGCTGTGTGGATGCCTGTCTGGAAGAAATCCTGCAAAGTGGAAGATACCAGTTCCCGGATTTGTTTATGATGGTAAATCCATATGGGGAGGCACCGCTGACAGCTCTTCTTTTGTTTGAGACGAAAGAGGCCTGCAGAGTCCGGGTAACGGTGATCGGCAAAAGTGCCTGCACGGATTTTTCCTATGAACTGCCGGAGCAGAAAAAGCACCGTGTACCTGTTCTCGGCCTGTATCCTAAGCGGAAAAATCCGGTGCGGATCGAACTGCTGGATGAAGAGGGTCAGATGACAAAAAGCCGTATCGTGGAGATACGCACCAGGGCACTGCCGAGGGATCTGCGGGGCGTGGTAGAAGTGAAGAAAATGGACAAAAATCCTGGTTTTAAAAATATCCTTATTACAGGTGGGGTAAATCTGAAGAGCATGGTGTTTGACCGCCAGGGAGAGATCCGCTATTATCTGCGCAGACAGGTAAAAGGATATGGTATTTTTCCAACGGAGAAAGGCCATTTTATCTACATGGAAAAGGCCATGTGCAACACCACCTGGACTAATCCACAGTGTGCCGTGTATGAAGATATGGATTATCTGGGAAGGATCCACAAGACATTTCTGACAGACAACGGATTGCATCATACGGTGGAAGCAAAGCAGGGGGGCAACCTTCTGGTGGGAACCAATACTGTGGGGACACAGTATTGCGAGGATGCCATGGAAGAGGTTGACTGCAATACCGGAGAGGTAGTGTGGCAGCTGCATTTTGAGGATCTTTTTGGAGGAGCCCACCAGGATATTACAGACTGGGCCCACATAAATTCAGCCCAGTATGATCCGGCTACCCACAGTATGCTTTGTTCCCTGCGGAATGTGCATGGAGTAGTATGTGTGGACTATGACACGAAGGAATTGAAATGGATTTTATCGGATCCTGCTTTCTGGCAGGGGACACCGGTGGAGGATAAACTGCTGAAACCGGAGGGGGATATACCGTGGTTCTATCAGCAGCATTCTGCATTCTGGATGGAAGAAAATCTGGATGGAAACCCGGATACAAGGCAGATGATCCTGTTTGATAACCATTGGGAAAAACGACGCCACGCTCCATCTTTTGACGGCGATATGAAGCACAGTTATATATCTATCTATTCCATTAACGAAAAAGAGCGTGCCGTATCCTTGTGGAAACGATTCCCATGCCGCAAATCAAAGATCCGCGGAAACGGTATTTATGTGGCGGACCGACACAGATTGTATTCTATGGAAGGAGCTTTTGCCAAGAAGTACGAAGATGCAGTAGGCGGTGTGTATGAATATGACTATGATACCGGGAAAAAGGTAAGTGAGATCCTGATCAAACCAGGATTTTTCAGAGCCTATGAATTCAAGCCGGAGATGGAAGATTTGTGCCAGCCTCAAAAGCAGGAGACAGAATATCTTCTGGGACAGTTAAAGAGGCCTCATGTATTGACAGAAGAAGAGAAAGAAAAAGTGTCCTTTAATGGCTGCGGTCGGGTCATGAAAAGCATATTGAAATATCAGATGAGGGAGAGCTGTTTCTTTGTAAGAGAGTTGGACCATGAATTGAAAGATGTATATTTTCATGGAAAAAAACAAGACTACGGTATTAACTTTGAAGACACAGAGCAGGTGTACGGTGCATATTTTGGAGGCAGCCAGCATTATCTGTGTATCCAGCTGGATCAGCTGCCAAAAGACCGGTATGAGATTTATGTAAGATATAAAGATGAATTTGGAAAGACAGGGAAATACATATCCTTGTAGTATAACAAAAATAAGTAAAAAATAACCAATCAGCGAAAAACCTGGTTCGCGGAGCGAATCCCCGTTTTGAGTCGATTGGTTATTTTTTGTAGTTCTACTACTACTCCGTATATTCATTCACCTTTTGATACTCATCCAGAATCTCCTGTGACGGTGCCTTGGTCAGCAGGCTGACAACAAAGATACAGGCAAGGCTTAAGAAGAATCCGATAAGGAGGGAGTAGATACCGGTTGTATCATACAGTGTTTTTCCACCGACGATCGGTAAGTAATCCCACACGATAACAAACAGACCACCGGAGACGATACCGGCTACGGCACCAGGAAGATTAGTCCGCTTCCAGAAGAGGGAACATACAACCAACGGGCCGAATGCGGAGCCAAGACCGGCCCAGGCGTCGGATACCAGATTCATGATGCTGCTGTCCGGATTCCAGGCGATCAAGGCTGCTAAAACAGCTACTACAAGTACCGTCATACGAGTTACAAGCAAAACTTTTTTATCCTTAGCATCCGGTTTCAGGATGTTTTTATAGATATCCTTGGATACAGAGGACGCACAGACTAACAACTGGGAATCTGCTGTAGACATAACGGCTGCCAGGATTCCGCAGAGGAACAGACCACCGATAAAGACCACCAGACCATTGCCTGAGAAAATGGTTTTGATCATGGAGATAAATACAGTCTCTTCAGATCCTTTTGCCAGAGCCGGTACCAGATAAGCACGGCCTACCACACCAATGAAGCAGGCTGCAAATAAGGACAGGGCAATCCAGACAATAGCGATCTTGCTGGATTTTTTCAGTTCTTTTTCACTCTTAACAGCCATAAAGCGTACAAGGATGTGTGGCATTCCACAGTAACCAAGACCCCAGGCAATATCGGAGATAATGCTGACAAAAGAGAGTTTGTTGCCTTCCATGTCATAGAACAGATTCAGATAATAGTCTGAATTTGTGACACCGGATGCTGTCAGTGCATTGGTAAAATCACCGGATACAGCTGCGTAGGCAAAGATCGGTACGATCAGAAGGCCCACTAACATCATCATTCCCTGGACGAAATCCGTCGTACAGACTGCCAGAAATCCTCCCATAAAGGTATAGAGAAGGATAACAGCGGCACCGATCAAAAGAGAAACATGATAATCAATACCAAATACTGTGTTAAACAATTTACCGCCGGATGCCAGGGCAGAGGCAGTATAAACAAGGAAAAAGATAACGATCACAACAGAAGAGATTCCTAACAACAATTTCTTCTTATCGTGGAAACGATTCTGGAAAAACTCAGGAAGAGTCAGTGAATTGTTGGCCACGATGGTGTAGCGGCGCAGCCTTTTAGAAATCAGGAGCCAGTTTAAAACGGTTCCGATGAAAAGACCGATACCTATCCAGGCTTTACCGGTTCCTGCTACATAGATAGAACCGGGCAGACCCATCAAGAGCCATCCACTCATATCAGAAGCCTGGGCAGAGAGGGCGGCAACCCATCCGTTTAGTCCACGGCCTCCTAAAAAATAGTCCTCAGTATTGTTGGTCTTTTTCATAGACACAACACCGATACCGATCATTAACAACAAGTAGCATACAAATGCAATCAGAATCGCAATGGTGCTTCCACTCATAATATGAAATCCCCTTTCTTTAGGTAAAAAATAAAAGGGCAATGCTGTCGTATTGGACAACATTGCCCTTGTGGATTATACCACATAAGGAATCATAATGCAATTATTGATTATTCAGCAGCAGACTCATCCACATAGTCGGAACCGTCATCTACAGTACCATCGTCAGCGGTACCATCATCTACAGCAGTACCGTCGTCAGCAGCAGTACCATCATCTACAGCAGTACCGTCGTCAGCAGCAGTACCGTCATCTACAGCAGTACCATCGTCAGCGGCAGCTGCGTCATCCTGTGCAGTACCGTCCTGAGCAGTTGCATCCTGGCTTGCAGAAGTGATATCTGCTTTTCCTTTTTCAAGGACTACTTCCATAATGTTGTTGTTTCCAAGATCCATTTTGTAAGAAAGGGTTTTGTCATCTTTGTTGTAAGACATAGACATGTAAACAGTATCTTTTCCCTCTTCTTTCAACTCGATACCGTTTGAACGGCGCTCATAGTCAAATTTTTGAGAACCATTTGTACTGGTGATCGTCAGTTTGTCGTTGTCTGTGATGTTTACATTAACAGTTGCCTGGCTTGGATCACATCCAAGAGATGCGGCATACTCATCGATGCTTTTGCCGTTGATGGTCTTAGCGGTCCAGTCACCGGTAATGTCGCTGTAGGAAATACCACATCCAACCATGCTGAACATCATTACAAATACAAGTGCCATTGTTAAAAACTTTTTCATTCTTTCAATCCTCCATTGATTTTAATAAAATAATTACTTATTTGAGTTGTTACTAATTTTTGCAGGCGCACCGGAATAAAAATGTATTCACCTCCCTTTACGACAATCCTTTGTTTTGTCACATCTTCTATGTATTTCAGATGAACAAAATAGCTCTTGCCACAGGGAATGAAGTCTGTTTGATCCGTCAGTGCCTGAATGGCCCGGGTCAAAGAGCAGTTTGTCCGGTAGGATCCATGAATTGTATGAACCATAGTTCCATGACCGCAAGTTTCCATATAGATAATGTCTTTTAGGAAAAATTGTTTCATTTTCCGATTCACCATGTATGAAACCTTGTCCTCTGCTGCAAACAGAGAACGATAGTCTTTTTGCTTTTGCAGTTCACGCACAGATTCATTACAAAGGTAAATCTTCATATCATAGTCCCTCCTCAAAGAATTAGTGTGGCTATAAAATACCATAGTTTTTCCTGTTTTACTACGATTTTTGTAGAAGCGGACAAAAAAATGCAGAAGCGGTTAAACTTCTGCATTCTTCTATAAATAAAAAGTGTTAACTGTTACATTTCCGGTGTAATCTCACCGTCCTTGTAATTGATAAATGCGGCATCGGATAAAGTGCTCTTTCCTTTGATGTCTGTTACTTCAAAGAGGAAAGCGTATTTTCCATCCGGCAGATTTTCCTCAGTAAATTTGTAACTGTCTTTCCAGGTGATCTTTTCACCTTCGATTTCTTCCACTTCTGCGTCGGAAGAAAGATCTTGAGCGTAGTAAAGAATGGTTAATTTGTCGCCCTTTTTCAGAGGCGTTATGTCCTTTCCTGCCTGACCGGATTCATCTACACCGGAATTGGATCCCAGAATGTAAAAGGCATCGGAGTCATAATCATAAGCAACGCTTAAGAATCTCTTTTCGCCGTTGAGCTTGATCGGAACAGAATACAGGTTGTAATCATCACCCTGGTAAACCAGATCCATGTAGCAGTGGGAACCATTGATAGAACCCCATTTGCCACGGAAGTTATCCCGGAACACACCTTTGTCCCAGTCACAGTTCAGATCGTTGTCTTTTCCAAGGAAAACAATGGCATCGCCGTCATCACTGAGGTAAGCCAGGTTAAAGGAAATATCCTGGATACTGTCGATCTGGTCGCTGGCAATCTTTAACTGCAGATAGTTATTCTTTGTAATGGAAATTGGCATCTCTCCGTTAAATCCGGAAACCTCCGGAACTTCGCTGACACTTGCTTCACTCTGGGCTTCTTCCGAAAGTCCCAGACCGATGGAATAGTTGACAAAATCTGAATACAAAGAATCTGCTGCAATCTGGTGATATGCTTTGGCACCATTTTCGTCTCCGTCGTAAGAGTAGTAGATGGAAAGTCCGCTGGCATGACGGCGGTAGTCACCGTTTACTTTATATACAACGGCATCGGAAAGAGCTTTCTTGATCTCATCTCTGGCAGAGCCGATAATACCTTCGGCGTTGTCAGCCAGGTGGCCCAGGTCTACCATG
>OGOG01003435.1_pt1 | contig 11978 bp, 10 predicted proteins | sample 1552581 | NCBI WGS metagenome assembly OGOG01 (sample SAMEA2580152, study PRJEB22360) | human gut metagenome | biome: human gut; feature: human-associated habitat; material: faeces | place: Denmark | collected 2008/2010 | reverse complement strand
CAGAAATCCGCCGCGTCCGCCAAAAGCGGCAAATCCGTCGCGAAGAGCGCGTTCGCGTCCTCCGACCGCCGCAGCGCCGGGCGGCGAAGCGTCGGCACGGTTGCCAGCATCTCCTGCAGCTCCTGCCGAAGCGCCGACAGCATCCTTACTGCGCCCCCGTCGCGCAATAGTCAATGTGGATGGTGTGCATCGCCGTGAAGCGCCCCTGCACATCCAGCTGATATTCGAGGTGCACCATCCCGGCATCGTCCGCCGCGCGGCACTTGACCTGCGTCGGGAACACCGCCATCGCCATATCCCCGAACGGCGTGTGATACGCGCCCTCAAAGCGCTGATCCTTTACGAACACCATCGTCGTGCCGTATTCGCCGGGACGGCTCATGGTCACGCGGTGCTCGGACAGCGACAGAATCACGTCGCTCGTCACCATCTCGCTGTCATCCTCCGTCGGCATGGACTCCTGATAGCGGATGAGATAGCCGCTGGCGGTTTTCTTGAGTTCTCCGCGGCAGAACAGCTGCATCGGCGCTTCCTGCTCGCCCTCTTCGTCGCGGATGGTGCTGACCAGGTTAATCAGCACGGGCGTTTTATCCTGTTTCTTCACTTCTGCTCCTCTCGGACTGTATCCGAACGTGTGGTTTGCCGCCTTTTGTCGGCGGCGCTTATAGTATAGCACATTTTTTCGCCTTGCACAATCACCGCGTTTGGCGTATGATAGAGGAAAGACACTTTTGTGGAGGTCAAAAGCTATGCTGCGGATTGGAGCACGGGCGAAAATCAACTGGACGCTGGATATTACCGGGCGGCGGGCGGACGGCTACCACCTGATGGACATGCTGATGCAGAGCGTGACGCTTGCCGACGAAATCACGCTGGAGAAAACGTTAGGCGGCGTCATCACGCTGACGACGGGCGGCACGCCGCTGCTCCCGGCGGATGAGCATCATCTGGCGCTGCGGGCGGCGCGGGCGCTGCAAAAGGCAACAATCTGTCCGCTGGGGGCGCGCATCCACGTTGTGAAGCACATTCCCGTTGGGGCGGGCATGGGCGGCGGCAGCAGCGACGCAGCAGGCGTGCTGGTGGGCCTGAATCGCCTATGGGAAACCGGGCTGACGCGGGCGGAGCTGGAAGATGTCGGCTTGACGCTGGGAGCGGACGTGCCGTTCTGCATCCGCGGCGGATTGACCCGCACCCGCGGCATTGGGGAAGCAATGCAGGAACTCCCCTGCGGGCAGTGCTTCCCGCTGGTGGTGATTCAGCCGTGCGGCGGGCTTTCGACGCGCGACGTATTTGCGGCATACCATGCGCAGGCGGTTTCGTTCCGCCCGGACAATGACGCGGCGCAGGCGGCTTTGGCGGATGGGGATTTGCGCGCGCTGTCCCCGGCGCTGGGGAACGTATTGCAGCCGGTGAGCGAGCAGATGCGTCCAGCGATTGCGGATGCGATTGCGGATTTGCGGAATTTCGGCGCGGCAGCCGCGCTGATGACTGGGAGCGGGTCGGCAGTGTTCGGCGCGTTCGAGACGGAGGAAGCCGCAGACACGGCGTTTGCGGCGCTGAAAAAGCGGTATGACAGGGTGTTTCGGTGCGAAACGTGCATGGAGAGCGTCATCGAACAAATTTGATATGCCAAAGCAGGTCGGAAGCGCGATTGCCTCCGACCTGTTTGCTTATGGGCTCTTCTTCCACACCACCACGCCCGTGCCCGCTTTGAGGGCATCCGGCAAATCGGGATTCAGCCGCCGCAGCTTTTCCTGCGGCACGCGGTATTCCTTCGCCAGCGTCCACCAGTCCTCGCCGGTCTGGCAGTAGCACAGGTACAGCCCGTCGTCCACCTCATCTGCCGATTCTTCCTGCGCGTCGGTCAACAGGTGCGCACTTTGCGTCTCCACGCCGTCGCAGGTCAGGCGGAGGACGTAGCGCAGTTCCACGCGGTCGGAGGTAATCGGCGTGGCTTCCACCTCATCCGCCGTCAGGGTCAGAATGCTGTCCGGCGCGGCAGAGACGGCAAAGGACGTGCGGAACGGCGTTTCCTGATGCACGGTCACGGGCGCGGTGTTCTCGTCGGTCATGTACAGCAGGGTGATTTCGAGCATCCCCTCGGTGTTCAAGCGGCTGCCCGTGCTGTCCTGCGCGGTCATGATGGGCGTGGCAAACGCGGCAAGCATCCCGCGCACAGGGGGCGTGCCGTCGGGCAGGAGCAGCGTCGTCTTGCCGGATTCAGCGGCAGAGGCGCGCCTTTGCCCCGTGCGAATCACCACGTCGCGCCCGGAAAAGGTCAGCGCCGCACCCTGATAGGTGTACGCATCGCGCAGGACAGTCAGCTTCTCCTGCGTGTCCGCCGTCCCCTGCACGCCAAGGAGGACTTCCGCCCGCAGCGTCTTTCCTCCGTCGCCCGCGTCCTGACTGGCGACCGCGACGTCACGCACGGTCACGCGGGCATCAAGCAAATCACCGCTTTCGCCGCTGAGTTCGAGCGTCTGGCTGAACGGCGCCTCATGGTGCGTGACGACAAGCGGCTTGCCGGGCAGGTCGCTGGCGTGCACGGCATTCACTGTCACCGTGCCTTCCACGCCGATTCGCCCCTGTCCGCCCGTGATGTCGCTGATTTGCGCCGCCGCGTCCGCGCAGAGCGTCTCGCGCACCTGCAACCCCTCCGGCAGCTCAAATTCCTCCCGGAGCAGCGTATCCGCCTGTCCGCTGGCGACGGTTCGACGCAGGGCAATCTCCTGCGTGGCGACTTCCGCGCCGCCCGGCGCATTCACCCCTGTGAGCACCTCCAGCGCCTGCGTGGACGCGCCGCGGGCATCCAGCTGCACAATCGCGCGCATATTCAGCCGCCCGCCCTGCACCGAGGCATCCACATGCTCCACCCGCGCCTGTGCCTGTACGCGACCTTTCGGCTGCGCGCCCGGCAAATCGCACTGGTGGATAAAATCCGCCGTCGCCTCCACCACATGCACCTGATTCGGCGCGCCCTGCGTGTAGAGGACGTGGAAAATCACCTTGCCGGAGAGCGTCGCGCGGTCAGCCCCACTTTCGGCGCTGTCCACCACCGCCATCCCGCCCGCGTGCAGGACGTGCGTTTCCTCCCGCAGGCCGCCGGGCAGCGTAATTTCGCCTTCCACCACCGCCTGTGACGCGCCGTGTGCCGTCACCTGCTCCATCGTCACCGTTTCCTTCCGAAGCTGCGCATCCACCGCGTTTTCCTCCTTTCGGTTGTTCGGGACAAGGTATGCGCAATTCTCCCCCGGCAGAACGCGCAAGTTTCATGAAATTCTCATCTTTTGTGCTTTCCTTTTGCCCTGCAAGTGTGCTATAATAGAAAGGGTTGCTGTGTTTTGCGCGGTCACAGTGTATTTTTCAGGCGGCAAAGCGTATTTTTCCGCCGCTTCCCCTTGCGCATCCGCGCCGCTTTCCGGTATAATGACAGCATCCCGCGATTGATTGAGGAGTAAGGAGACTTCCATGAGCAAGTCCAAGAAGAAAAAGGAAACCAAAGCGGTTATCGCCGGTCAGATTGCGTTCTGGGTGTCATTTCTGGGGATTATTTCTCTGCCGATTCCCGGCTTCTGGCGGTTCGTCGGTGGATTCGCCATTGCCTCCGGGCTGAAGAAGCTGATTGAGACGATGGCAACGCCGCTGGATGGGCTGCACACCGTGAATGGCGAGCGCGTGAAGGAAGAGCCGGTGATTCAGGTGGGTACGCCGGAGGATCAGCGCGCGAAGGAAGTTGTCGCCGGCGGGCTGGACTTGCTCAGCCAGATTGCTGCCGAGCGCGAGCAAATTGACGAGTTCGTGATGACCCGGCGGCTGAAAGACCTCGATGAATTGGTGCGCAAGATGCTGCAAACAGTCGTCGATGACCCCAATGAGGCCAGCCGGATGCGCAAGTTCATGAGCTACTATCTGCCCACGACGCTCAAGCTCCTGCAGTCCTACCGCACGATGAAAACCCGCGGCGTGTCGTACAGCGAGATGACCACGACGCGCGAGAACCTCATCCACGCGCTGGACATGATTCTGCAAGCCGCGCAGAAGCAGCTTGACGCCATGCACAAGGACGACATGCTGGACATGAGCGCAGACATGGACGTGCTGGAACAGATGCTCAAGCGCGACGGCTACATGGAGAGTGTGCTGTCCGAATCGCTGAAAGAGGCGAACCGACAGCAGCAGAACGCGTCTGTCCCCTATTCGACGCAGCAGGCGGATTTGCACACATCTGGCACGGCGGCGGCGCGGCAAATGAATCAGGGCGCACCCGTGCTGAAAATGCCGGAGGAGGATATTCCCGAAGCCGACCGGCAGCAGAAGAAGTTCTATCAAAATTAACAATTATCAATATACACGAGGAGGATTTTCCCATGGCTGATCAGTTCCCGATGCTTTCCCTCACGCCGGATGTTCCCGATCCCGTCGCGCCGTCCGCAGCCCCCGCGCAGAGCATTCAGCAGCAGCCCGCTGCCCCCGCATCGACCACAGCTGAACCGCTTGCCGCGCCGACCGCTGCCGCCGCGCAGCCGCAGGCCAGCGCCCAAGCGACCGCGCCCCGCCTCGACCAGAGCCAGCTGACCCCCGCCGAGCGCGCCGCGATTGAGGACTTTCTGACCAAGCTGGACATCACCAACCCTGACCATGTGCTGCTCTTCGGCGCGGATGCGCAAAAGCACATCAGCGATTTCTCCGAGAGCGCGCTGCAAGCCGTCCGCACGTCGGACACGGGCGAAGTCGGCAAGATGCTGGAAAACCTCGTCGTTGAACTGAAGGGCTTTGAGGCGGACGCGGAAGAACCCAAGGGCATCTTCAAAATCTTCCACAGTGCCGACAACCGCATTGAGCGCATGAAGGCACGCTATAACAAGGCGAATGTGAACGTCGAAAATATCGCGACCTCGCTGGAAGGGTATCAGGCGCAGCTGCTCAAGGACGTTGCCATGTTCGACCGCCTGTACGACCAGAACACGGCGTATTTCCGCCAGCTGACGCTCTACATCATCGCGGGCGAAGAGAAATTGCAGCGCGTGCGCGAGGGCGAATTGAAGGAGCTGATGGCGAAGGCGGCGGAATCCGGCGACGCGATGGACGCGCAGAAGGCGAACGACCTTGCCGCGCAGTGCGACCGCTTCGAGAAAAAGCTCCACGACCTGAAGCTGACCCGTCAGGTATCCATGCAGATGGCGCCGCAGATTCGCCTTTTGCAGAACAATGACAGCTTACTGGTGGAACGCATTCAGTCCACCATTTCCAACACGCTGCCGCTGTGGAAGAACCAGATGGTGCTGGCGCTTGGGCTGCACCACACGCAGCAGGCGATGCAGGCGCAGCGCGCGGTCACGAACATGACCAACGAGCTGCTGAAGAAGAACGCCGAGACGCTCAAAATGAGCACCATCGAGACGGCGAAGGAATCCGAGCGCGGCATCATCGACATCGAGACGCTCGTGCAGACGAACCAGAGCCTCATCGACACCATCAGCGAGGTGATGACCATCCAGCAGGAAGGTCACACCAAGCGCGTCGAAGCCGAAAAGACGCTCTATCAGATGGAAAACGACCTCAAAAAGAAGCTGCTGGAAACGAAGATTTGATTTTCCCCCAAACCTCCCGGCAGGACGCGAAAAAACGCCCTGTCGGGGTGTTTTGCTTCATTATCGGTTGATTTTATACTATTTCCAGATAAGAATGCGCCAAGATGCGCCGCGAATTTTTCATTCTGGCTAACGTGAATGAAACGCAGCGTAGCAGCGCTACGCTAAGTGGAATGAGCGGACGCCAGAAGGGAAAAGGCGCAAGCAGATGGCGCAGGTGAATCTGGAAATAGTATTATTGTGCAAAGCGTATGGTTTGGGTAGGCAGAATTGTCGCTTTGCGCTTTCGCTCCCCGCGTGGGGAGCGTGGATTGAAATGCAGTCTTTTGGCGCGCTGATTCGTTTGATAAGCAAACCTGCGCGCCCAAAAGGAGGGATATTCTCATGCGCATCATCGGTCTGACAGGCGGTATTGCCTGCGGAAAATCCACCATTTCGCTCACGCTGAAGTCGCTCGGCGCCACCATCATCGACGGCGATCAGCTCTCCCGCGCGCTGACGCAGCCGGGCGGGCTGGCGCTGCCCGCGATTCGCGCAGAATTCGGCAGCGAGGTCTTCCACGCGGACGGCACGCTTGACCGCCGCGCGCTGGGCAGCCTCATTTTCGCCAGCGACGAGCGCCGTCATGCGCTGGATGACTTGATGCAGCCGCTCCTGCGGGAGATGATTGAACGGGAAATCCTCCGCGCGAAGGAGGGCGGCGCGAAAATCTGCGTGCTGGACATGCCGCTGCTCTACGAAGCTGGGCTGGACGGGCTGTGCAACACGGTCTGGTGCGCGTCGCTCCCCCGCGAGACGCAGCTTGCCCGCCTGATGGCACGCGACGGCTTCACCCGCGAGGAAGCGGAAAACCGCCTGCGCAGCCAAATGGACACGGCGGAAAAGGCGCGCCGGGCGAACGTCGTCATCCCGACAGACGGCACGATTGAAGAAACCGCCGCGCTGATTCCCCCGCTTTACGCCGCCGAACTTGCGAAGGAGGGTTCGCATGGAAAACACACCGCGTCCCAGACGAAGTGACCGCTATCAGGCGCAGACACCCCCATCCGCGCAGGCAGCGCAGCCGGTGACGCAGCATCCGGTGCAGCCAACGCGGGGCTATCCGCCGCAATCAAATTCACAGAATCCACCGCCCTCGCCTGTGCAGCAAGCCATGCAGCAGCCCTCCGCCGCGCCCGCGTGGTATCAGCAGCAGACAGGGTATTACACGCAGCTGCCGAATCAGCGTCCGCCGCAGCGTCCCGCGCAAATGCCGCCCGTGCGTCAGGCGCAGGCGCCGTATGCGGGCATGAATCCGGCGTATTCGCAGCCGCAGCGCCGCACTGCCCCGCGTCCGACGCAATCCGCCGTGCCGCATCGGGTGGAATCCATTCTGGCGGAATCCGCCTCGACGGAAACTGCCGACCCGAATCGCCTGCCCCTTTGGCTGACGTGGACGATTGTCGGGCTGTGCATCGTGCTGCTGGGGCTGCTGGCGGCGCACTACCTGATGCAGGCGTACTTGACGACGCGCGCCGAAGAGTGGGAAACCGCGCGGCAGAACACGCTGAGCTACTATCACGTCGTCGAGGGCGAAAGCGGAAATTCCATCACCTACCAGCCGCTGATTGAGCGCTATGCGGCGGAATACAACCTCCGCCCCGCGTTCGTCGCCGCCATCATCCGCAATGAAAGCTCCTTCCGCACGGATGCGGAATCAAGTGTGGGCGCGCGCGGGCTGATGCAGCTGATGCCAGACACGGCAGAATGGATTGCCGGGAAAATCGGCGACAGCAATTATTCCTTCGACCACCTCTACGACGCGGAAACGAACATCCGCTACGGCTGCTGGTACTTGAATTACCTGTCCAAGCTGTTCCGGGGCGACGCGGTGCTTGTCTCCTCCGCCTATCACGCGGGGCAGACGACCGTCACCCGCTGGCTGAGTGACAAGGGCATTTCGTCAGACGGCGTGACCATCCCCGTAGACAAGCTGCCGGACGGCCCGACCAAACAATACGCAGGGAGAGTGACGACATCCTATGGCATTTACGAAGCCCTTCTCTACCCCAACGAAAGCGCGGAAGCTGCTGGCGCTGCTGATGGCGATTCTATGTCTGCCCGTGCTGTCCGCGCAGGCGTCGCCAACCAGTGACGCACTGGTCATCGGCATCCAGAGCAGCAAGACGACGAGCCTGAATCCCCTCTTCCCGGTCGAGCGGGACATGCTTTCCATCTTCGACCTGATGTACGATTCGCTCATCACCATTGACGACAACTATCAGCCGCAGGCCGGTCTGGCGGAAAGCTGGACGCAGACCGGCAACGGCCGCACATGGACCTTCACGCTGCGGCAGGGCGTGCTGTTCTCCGACGGGACGGAAATGACGGCGAACGACGTCGTCGCGACGGCGAACTACATCATTTCCTGCGCCAAGGACACAAACCTGACGAACAAGGGATACTACGCCAATCTGCGCTACTTCGTCAAGGAAATCAAGGCACGGGACAACTACACGGTGGAGGTGCGCGCCGATCGGCAGTATTACGGCGTGCTGTATGCCATGACATTCCCGGTGCTGCCCGCGAGCGCACTGGAAAGCGCAAACCCCCCCGGCACAGGCGCGTACATGATTACGGCCTTCACGCCCTATTCCAACGGCACGAAGGGCAGCATGACGCTCTCGCTGAACCCGTATTACAGCGGCAAGCCGCCGCAGTTCAAGAATCTCTACTTCGACCTGTACGGCAAGGACGCCGACGTGGTAAATGCGTACCAGTATTCCAACGTCGATGCCATATTTTCCCGTTCATTGTCCATTGCGCAGTACAAATCCTCCACCAACACGCTCGCCATCACCTACCGCACGAATCAGCTGGAGTGCCTGCTGCTGAACAACTATCTCGGCTCGATGACAAACAACATGCGCACGGCGATTCGCTCCTGCATCAACATTGATTCCATCGTCCAGTCCGTCTACATGAGCATGGTTGACCGGACGAACACGCCCATGATTCAGGGAACGTGGATGTACAACTCGAACTTGTCCTCCTACTTCCAAGTTGATTTGAACAAGGCGCGGCAGCTGCTGGAGGAGGACGGCTGGTACGACACCGATGGCAGCGGCTATGTGGACAAGCCCAACAAGAACAACGAAGCCGCCGACCTCACCTACAACATCATCACCTACGAAGAGCCGGACAACAGCGTGCGCGTGCAGGCGGCGAACATGATTGCCGACATGCTGGGGCAAATCGGCATCAAGGCGACGGTGGAGACGGTGTCGTACAGCACGATGCAGGAACGCCTGAAAGCGGGCAATTTCCACATTGCGCTGGTTTCCTTCGCCATGGACGTCTGCCCCGACCCTGGCTTTCTGCTGATGAGCGGCAACACCTGCAACTACGTCGCCTACCGCTCAAAGACGATGGATGCGCTGTTCAAGAAGCTGCGCACGCAGGTCACGCAGGCGGATTACCAATCCGTGCTGTACGACATTCAGGAGCAGTTTGCGAAGGACTGCCCGTTTATCTGCCTGTACTACCGCGGCGGCACGGTGCTGACGCGGCGGATGTACACCACCACCCGCGATGTGCGCGAGGGGCATCTGCTGGATGGGATAGAATCGTTCTACGACTGATTGATTCGTGCTTTCTGCGTAGAAGATCCTGCTTCATGCGCAGGGATTTCGCCTCTGCGGAGGCGAGGAGGGGGCTTTCCGATCGCCCCCTCCACCCCTTCGGGTGCACACTCCCATAGTTGACTTTTGTTGTTGCAGGGGGAATCACGGAATTTTCCCCCTTTCCAGCACTTTCCGCCACAGTTTTTCATCTCCTTTACCCTGCCGGGTTGATTTCGGCAGGGTTTTGCTATATAATTATGTTGGTATTTTATCTGTAAGGAAGGTACACACATGGACTGGATTGAATTGACGATTCATACCACCACGGCGGGCGCGGACATTGTGTCCGAGGCGCTGATGGCGGAGGGCGCGACCGGCACGATGGTAGAGGATCGCGCGGATATTCCCGACCCCGACAAGCCCAATGGCTACTGGGAGATTATCGACCCGAATCTGATTGCCTCCATGCCGGAGGATGTGCTGGTGCACGCGTGGTTCACGCCGGACAGTTCCTTCGCAGACCGGATGCAGGCGCTGCGCAGCCGCTGCGACGAACTGCATCACATGGATTTGGGGCTTGACCTCGGCACGCTGGAAATTTCGACGCTGAATGTTCGTGATGAGGACTGGGCGGAGGTGTGGAAGAAGTTCTACAAGCCGTTCAAGGCGGGGCGTTCGCTGGTGGTGAAGCCGACGTGGGAACATTACGACCCGCAGCCCGGCGACCGCATCATCGAGATTGACCCCGGCATGGCGTTCGGTTCCGGCACGCACGAGACGACCTCGATGTGCCTGGAGCTGCTGGAGGACGCGATGCACGGCGGCGAATCGGTCATCGACGTGGGCACGGGCAGCGGCATCCTCGCCATCGGCGCGGCGATGCTCGGCGCGAAGGACGTGCTTGCCATCGACATTGACCCCGTGGCGGTGCGCGTGGCAAAAGAGAACATCGAGCACAATCACCTGTCCGACCGCGTCCGCGCGGTGGAGGGCAATCTGCTGGCGAGCAGCGATGGCGTGTGCGACCTGTGCGTGGCGAACATCATCGCCGACGTCATCTGCATGTTCGCGCAGCCGCTGGTGGATCACATCGTCCCCGGCGGGCTGTTCATCTGCTCCGGCATCATCAAGGAACGCGAACAGGACGTGGTGAACGCGCTGACCGCCGCCGATTACACGATTCTGGAAACGAAGCGCAAGGGCGAGTGGGTCGCCATGCTGTCCCGGAGGAAGAAGTAATGCACCGCTTTTATGCTGACGGGCTGGGTGAAATCGGCAGCCTTGTCACGCTGTCGGAGGAGGACGCGCGTCATGCGTCCCGCGTGCTGCGGATGCAGCCGGGCGACGCGGCGGAGCTGTTCCTGGACGGTCGTCGCTTTTCCGCCGAAATCGCGGAAATGACGGCGGATGGCGTGACGGCGCACTTGATAAGCGAACTGCCCTCCACCGAGGCAAAATTGCGCATCACGCTTTATCAGGGCTTGCCGAAAGCGGAGAAGATGGAGCTGATTGTACAAAAGGCGGTGGAGCTGGGCGCAGCGCGGGTCGTCCCGGTGGCTATGAGCCGCTGCGTCGTGCAGCTCAGCGCCAAGGACGGCGCGAAGAAGCAGGAGCGCTGGCAGAAAATCGCCCGCGAAGCCTGCAAGCAGTCTGGGCGCTGCCAGATGATGGCGGTGGATGCGCCGATTGCTTTCCCCGCCCTGCTGGCGGCGCTGAAAACGCACGAAGCCGCCATCGTCCCGTGGGAGGACGCGCGCGGGTACAGCCTGACCGCCTTCCACCGGGAACATCCGGAAATTCGCGACCTCGCGATTGTCATCGGGCCTGAAGGCGGCATGAGCGCGGACGAAATCGCCCGGATGAAAGACTGCGGCTGCCAAAGCGTGACGCTCGGTCCGCGCATTTTACGCACCGAAACCGCAGGACTTTGCGCCTTAAGCGCCTTGTTCTGCCTATACGGTGAATTGGAGTGAAACCATGAAAACTGCTGCCTTCCACACCCTTGGGTGCAAGGTCAACCAATACGACACGCAGGCGATGCTGGAGAAATTCCGCGCCGCCGGCTATGAAATCGTCCCGTTCGACGCGGACGCGGATGTTTACGTCATCAACACCTGCACCGTGACCGGCACGGGCGACAAGAAATCCCTGCAATTGGCGCGCCGCCTGCGCCGCGAACATCCGGACAGCGCGCTGATTCTGGCAGGCTGTCTGGCGCAGCGCAAGCCGGAGGATCTGCTTGAAACTGGCGCGCGCCTCGTCATCGGCACACAGCACCGCGGCGAAGTCGTCGAACTGCTGGAAAAGGCGCTGCGGGAGAACACATCCATCAACGCCGTCAACGAGCTGAACGCCACGACCCCCTTCGAGCCGCTGTCCATCACCTCGCAGGAGGAACACACCCGTGCGACGCTCAAAATTCAGGAGGGCTGCAACAACCACTGCACCTACTGCATCATCCCCAGCGTGCGCGGGCCGATTCGCTCCCGCCCGGTGGATGAAATCCGTGCCGAAGCCGAACGTCTGGCACAAGCCGGATTCACCGAGCTGGTGCTGACAGGCATCCATCTTACCAGCTACGGGCGGGACTTCACACCCCGTCAGACGCTGCTGGACGCAATTCGCGCCGTGCAGGACGTGCCGGGCGTGCGCCGCATCCGCCTTGGCAGCCTTGAGCCGACCGTCGCGACGGTAGAATTCGCGCAAGCCCTCCGCACGATGGACAAGGTCTGCCCGCAGTTCCACCTCGCTTTGCAATCCGGCAGCGACACCGTTTTGCAGCGGA
>OGOG01003431.1_pt1 | contig 11999 bp, 9 predicted proteins | sample 1552581 | NCBI WGS metagenome assembly OGOG01 (sample SAMEA2580152, study PRJEB22360) | human gut metagenome | biome: human gut; feature: human-associated habitat; material: faeces | place: Denmark | collected 2008/2010 | reverse complement strand
CCAGGCTATCGGGGGGGGGGGGGGGCCAGCTCCCGGGGGGCGCCAGCCGCTATCGAAGCGGAGCTGTCGGCAGGACGGGACGTGGCCATGGTCAATCTGGGCGACGTATCCGTGTACGCCACTGCCTACTATATTCTGGAGCGCATCCGCGCTGATGGGTTTGAGACGGTGATGTGTCCCGGCGTCACCAGCTTCTGCGCCGTGGCGGCGCGGCTGGGACGGAGTTTGACCCGCATGGAGGAGCCGCTCCACATCCTGCCGGGCAGCACGGATCTGGACAACGCGCTGCCGCTGCCGGGAACAAAGGTCGTGATGAAATCCGGCAAGGCCATCTACAAAGCGGCAGCGGCGCTGGAGCGCCACGGTCTGCTGGCAAATGCCGGGATGGTGGCGGACTGCGGACTGGAGACAGAGCAGGTCTACACCGACCTGCGGCAGCTGCCGGAGGAGATCAGCTATTTTGCCACCATCGTGGCGGATTGAGAGGGCGCTATGGAGCAAAAAGTCCCCAGGCTGGTGCTGGCCGGCACCAACAGCGGCTGCGGCAAGACCACCGTCACCTGTGCCGTCTTGCAGGCACTGGTATCGCGGGGCCTGCGGGTAGGCGCGGCGAAATGCGGCCCTGATTATATCGACCCCATGTTCCACAGCCGGATCATTGGCGCGAAGAGCTCCAATTTGGATGCCTTCTTCTTTGATCCCGATACCCTGCGCTATCTTCTGGCCCGCAACGCCCGGGGCCGCGATGTCACGGTGATAGAGGGGGTCATGGGCTATTATGACGGGCTGGGCCTCACCTCCACTCGGGCCAGCACCTACGAGGTGGCGCGGGAGACCCAAAGCCCCGTGGTGCTGGTGGTCAATGCCCGAGGGGCGGCCCTTTCCGTCCTGGCGGCGGTGGAAGGCTTTCTCCACTTCGCGCCGGACAGCGGCATCCGTGGTGTCATCCTCAACGGGTGCAGCGCCATGAGCTATGGCCCACTGGCACGGGAGCTGGAAAACCGTCTGGGCGTCCGTGCCTGCGGCTACCTCCCCCATCTGCCGGAGTGCGCGCTGGAGAGCCGCCACTTGGGGCTCATCACAGCGGACGAGGTGGCCGATCTGCAAGAGAAGCTGTGCAAGCTGGCGGCCGAGGCGGAAAAAACGCTGGAGCTGGACGCGCTGCTGGAGATCGCCCACAATGCGCCAGTGCTGGACTTCACGCCGCCGGTATTGCCGGAAAAGGGCGCGCCGGTGCGTATCGGCGTGGCCAGGGACCGGGCGTTCTGCTTTTACTACGAGGACAGTCTCGACCTGCTGCGGCAGCTGGGTGCGGAGCTGATACCCTTCAGCCCGCTGGCGGATGAGCGGCTCCCCGACAGCGTACAGGGCCTGTACTTGGGCGGCGGTTACCCGGAGCTGTACGCGGCGCAGTTGGCGGAAAACCGTACCCTGCGCGGGCAGCTTCGGGAGGCCGTACACGCGGGGATTCCCTGTATCGCCGAGTGCGGCGGCTTTATGTACCTGACAGAGTCCATTGCAGGCCACGCCATGGTGGGTGCGCTGCCCGGGGACTGCTTTGACACGGGGAAGCTGACCCGGTTCGGATATATTACCGCCACGGCCCGAGAGGGCAGTCTCCTGTGCCGCGCCGGGGAGCAGGTGCCGATGCATGAATTTCACCATTGGGACACGCCCCTGCCAGGCAGCGCTTTTCTGGCGGAAAAGCCCTCCGGCAAGCAGTGGCGCTGTGCGTATGCCACGGATACGCTGTACGCTGGTTTCCCTCACTTCCATTTTTACGCCAAGCCCGTCATGGCACAGCGCTTTTTGGCGGCTTGCAGAAAGGAGACGCTATGACGGAACAGATGAAGCCTATGGATATCGAGAAGCGCAGCTTCGCCATCATCACCGAGCTGCTGGGTGACCGGCGGCTGGATCCGGAGAAAGAGCTGGTCATCAAACGGGTCATCCACACCACGGCGGATTTTGACTATGTGGACAATCTGGCCTTTTCCGACCACGCGGTACAAAAGGCCATTGCCGCCCTGCGGGCGGGCTGTGACATCGTCACCGATACCCAGATGGCCAAGGCCGGGATCAATAAGACGATCCTCGCCTCGCTGGGCGGAGAGGTACACTGCTTCATGTCGGACGCGGACGTGGCGGCGGAGGCTAAGGAGCGCGGTGTGACCCGTGCCTTTGTATCCATGGAGCGGGCGGCAGCCCTGCCCAAGCCCTGCATCTTTGCTATCGGCAACGCTCCCACGGCGCTTTTCTCCTTAGAGGCGCTGATGGAGGCGGGCAAGCTCCATCCCGCCCTCATCATCGGGGTGCCGGTGGGCTTTGTGAACGTGGTGGAGAGCAAGGAGCGCATCATCAAGGCCGCTGCCGCGCCCTACATCGTGGCTCGGGGCCGCAAGGGCGGCAGCAACGTGGCGGCGGCCATCTGCAACGCCATGCTCTACCAGATCAGGCGGTAGGTTATGAAGGAATTTATCATACGGGACGGAAAAAAACTCCGTCTGGGCTACACCACCGGTTCCTGTGCCGCGGCGGCAGCCAAGGCCGCCGCATGGATGCTGCTGAGCGGCAGTAAGAAGGAGTCCATCCGCCTGCTGACACCCAAGGGCATGGAACTGACGCTGGCGGTGGAGGACATCCATCTGTCCCCAAACTGTGTGCGCTGTGCCATCCGGAAGGACAGCGGTGATGACCCGGATATCACCCGTGACACCCTGATCTATGCCGAGGTGCGGAAAACAGAGACTGTTGGCATTGTCATTGACGGCGGACAGGGTGTAGGTCGGGTAACCATGCCAGGTCTTGACCAGCCGGTGGGTGCGGCGGCCATCAACTCCGTACCCCGCCGGATGATTCAGGAGAATGTGGAGGAGGTCTGCGGCCTGTTCGGATACATCGGCGGCCTGTATGTGGTGATTTCCGCTCCCGATGGCGAGACGCTGGCGAAAAAGACCTTCAATCCCCGATTAGGCATTGAGGGCGGCATATCCATCTTAGGCACCACGGGGATCGTAGAGCCTATGAGCGAGCAGGCGCTGGTGGACACCATCCATGTAGAGCTGCGGCAGCGGCGGGAGGGCGGCGCGGATTATGTACTGCTGGCCCCCGGCAACTACGGCGCAGACTATATCAAGGGTGTCATGGGCATCGACCCCGCCACGGCGGTGATGACCTCCAACTTCATCGGCGACACGATGGAGATGTGCCGGGAGCTGGGCTTCCGAGGGGCGCTGCTCATCGGTCATATCGGCAAGCTGATAAAGCTGGCGGGCGGTATGTGGAACACCCACTCCCGCTACGGCGACTGTCGCATGGACATCCTGACGGCCTGTGCCGCCGCAGAGGGGCTGCACGGCGGTGCGGCGGCGGAGATGCTCTGCTGCGCCACCTGTGACGACGCCCTGCGGCTGTTGAAGGAGCAGGGACTTTATGACGCGGTGCTGCACCGGCTGGCCGGGCGCATCGACGACATGATGCATTATAAATGCAGTGATATAGAGACGGGAGCCATCCTCTTTTCCAAGGAATATGGCTATCTCTGTGAGACAAAGGACGCAGCGGCACTGCTGCGCCGGATAAAGGAGGACTGACAATGGTACATTTTGTGGGAGCGGGCAGCGGCGCTGCCGACCTCATTACGGTCCGAGGCGCCAAGCTGCTGGGCGAGGCCGACGTGGTGATCTACGCCGGCTCACTGGTAAATCCGGCGCTGCTGGACTATACCAGGGAGGGCTGCGAGATCCACGACAGCGCCAAGCTGACGCTGGAAGAGGTCATCGCCCTCATCGAGAAGGCGGAGGCCGCCGGCAAGACCACCGTGCGCCTGCATACGGGGGATTCCAGTATCTACGGCGCAGTACGGGAGCAGTTTGACGAGCTGGAAAAACGCGGTATCGCCTACGATGTCTGCCCCGGCGTCAGCGCCTTCTGCGGCGCGGCGGCCGCTCTGCGGGCGGAGTACACCCTGCCCGATGTGAGCCAGACCGTCATCATCACCCGCGCCCCCGGCCGCACGCCGGTGCCGGAACGGGAGTCCATCCGCTCACTGGCGGCCCATCAGGCCACCATGGTGCTGTTTCTCAGCACCTCGCTGACGGAACTGCTGCAAGTCGAGCTGCTGGCAGGTGGCTACGCCGCCGAGACGCCGGTAGCAGTGGTGTATAAGGCCACTTGGCCTGAGGAGAAGATCTTCCGCTGCACTGTGGGGACGCTCCACGAGACAGTGACAGGCAACGGTCTGACCAAGACATCGTTGATCGTGGTGGGCAACTGCTTGGGCGACAACTATCTCCGGTCGCTGCTGTACCACCCCGATTTTACAACGGAGTTCCGCAAGGGGGCCCAATGAGAGCCGCCCTGTTTGCCTACAGCCGGGGCGGCTGTGCCACGGCGCGGCGGGTACTGGAGGCGCTGCCGGAGGAGGTATGGATGTGCTATACCATGCCGCGTTTTGAAGAGCCGGGCTTTCTGCCGCTGGACAGGGCGATATATGGTGTGTGCTTTTCCTCCATGGACGCACTGATCTTTGTGGGGGCCTGCGGCATCGCCGTGCGGGAGATCGCCCCATATGTCAAAAGCAAAAAAACCGACCCGGCGGTGGTGTGCATCGACGAGGCGGGGCAGTTTGTGATCCCCCTGCTCTCCGGCCACATCGGCGGCGCCAATGCGCTGGCGGAAAAGCTGGCGGAGAAGCTGGACGCCACGGCGGTGGTCACCACCGCCACCGACGTCCGGGGAAAATTCGCCGTGGACGCATGGGCCACCCGGCACGGCTGTGCCATCTCCGACATGGGGCTTGCCAAGGCGGTATCGGCGGCGATACTGGAGGGGGACGTGCCTCTTTGTAGCCAGTTTTACCTGCCTGTCCCCCTGCCGGAGGGTACGTTTGCCGGGGAGACCGGCCCTCTGGGTATTTTCATCGGCTGGCACGTCAGAACACCCTTTGCCCGCACCCTGCGGCTGATCCCTCGCGTATTGCGGGTAGGCGTAGGCTGCCGGCGGGGCATCTCTGCCGAAGCGGTGGTGTGTGCGGTGCAGGCAGTGTTCGCGGAAAATGGCCTGGACACAGCGGCTATCCGCGGCGTCTGTTCCATCGACCTGAAGCAGGACGAGCCGGGTCTGCTGGCCGCCTGTGAGAAAAACAACTGGCCGGTGCATTTTTACACGGCGCAGCAGTTGCGGGATGTGGCGGGTGACTTCACTCCCTCCGACTTCGTCCGTTCCGTTACCGGCGTAGACAATGTCTGTGAACGGGCGGCGCTGCTGGATGCCGAAAAGCTGATCGTACAAAAAACAGCGCGGGACGGAGTGACCGTCGCCGTCGCGGCGGAGCATTGGGAGGTGCGCTTTGGGTAAGGTAATTGTAGTGGGTATCGGCCCTGGCGGCTATGAGGATATGACCATCCGGGCAGACGAGGCCCTGCAGGCGTGCGACGCCATTGTGGGGTACCCCGTCTATGTGGATCTGGTGCGGGATCGCTATCCCGGCAAGGAACTTCACTCCACGCCCATGACACGGGAGACAGAGCGCTGCCAGCTGGTGCTGGAGCTGGCGCGCAGCGGCAAGACCGCCGCCATGGTTTGCTCCGGTGACAGCGGCATCTACGGCATGGCGGCGCTGGTCTATGAGCTGAGGGGCGAGGCGCAGGAGCCTGAGATTCAGGTGGTGCCGGGATTGACGGCGGCGTGCAGCGGTGGGGCGGTGCTAGGTGCGCCGCTGACCCATGATTTCGCGGTCATCAGCCTCAGCGACCGTCTGACACCGTGGGAGACCATCGAAAAGCGCTTGGACTGCGCGGCGGCGGCGGATCTGACCATCGTCCTGTATAACCCGGCCAGCCACGGCAGACCGGATCATGTAAAGCGCGCCTGCGATATCTTGCTGCGCCGTCTGCCGGAGGACAGACTCTGCGGCATCGTCCGCAACATCGGCCGCGACGGGCAGAGCCGCCGCATCCTGACGCTGGCAGAGCTGCGGGAGGCGGAGGTGGATATGTTCTGCACCGTGTTTATCGGCAACAGTGCGGCAAAGACGGTGGCGGGACAGCTCATCACCCCCAGAGGATACCGAAATGTGTAATATCTGCGTGTTCGCCGGCACCACGGAGGGTCGAGAGCTGGCGGAATTTCTCGCCGGACAGCCGGTACAGGCCACGGTATGCGTGGCAACGGAGTACGGTGAGACGCTGCTGCCAGAGGCGAAAAACGTCACGGTTCTGGCGGGGCGCATCCCGGTGGCGGACATCATCCGGATGCTGCAAGAGACCCGGTTCGATCTGGTGATCGATGCCACCCACCCCTACGCCGCCTCCATCACCGAGAGCATCTGCACGGCCTGCCGGGAGACGGAGACGGAATATCTGCGCCTGCTGCGGCAGTCCTGTGACCCGAAGGAGGCGCTCGTGTGCGTGGAAAACGCCGCCGAGGCCGCCGCGTTTCTGGCGAATACCGAGGGCAGCATCCTCCTGACCACCGGCAGTAAGGAATTGGCGGCGTATAGCGGTATCCTCGATTTTACCCAGCGGGTATACGCCCGTGTGCTGCCCATGGATGCCTCACTGGAGGCCTGCCGCACAGCGGGGTTAAAAGCCTCTCATATCATCGCCATGCAGGGGCCTTTCTCCGAGGAGATGGATCTGGCCACACTGCGGTTTGCCAACGCCGCGTGGATGGTGACCAAGGACGGCGGCGAAGCCGGCGGTTTTCCTGCTAAGGTGTCCGCAGCCCGGAAGGCGGGCGCAGGTCTAGTGGTCATTGGTCGCCCGCCCCAGCGGGGGGGGCTTCCCTTTGCGGCGGTGCTGGATGTGCTGTGTAAGCGGTTCGGCTGCACCGTCCGGCCGCAGGTGCGGATCGTCGGCATCGGCCCCGGCAGCCGGGAGGCTATGACCCGCGAGGTTAGTGAAGCCATCGAGACGGCGGACTGTCTCATTGGCGCAAAACGGATGTTGGATGCTGTGGCGCGGCCGGGGCAGCCTACCTATGACGCCATTGCGCCGCAGGATATCGCGGACTTTATCCGCGCCCACCGGGAATACCGCCGCTTTGCGGTGGTCATGTCCGGCGACACCGGCTTTTTCAGCGGCACCAAAAAGCTGCTTCCTCTGCTGGAGGGCTGCGACACAGCGGTGCTGCCGGGTCTGAGCTCGCTGTCCTATCTGTGTGCCCGGCTGCAAACCTCCTACGAGGATGTGCGGGTGGTGAGCCTCCATGGACGGCAGCACAACATCCTGCCGGAGGTGAGGGCAAACGGCCGGCTCTTCGCGCTGGTGGGCGGTGAGCGCGGCATCAACGACCTGTGCCGCACACTGACAGCAGGCGGTCTGGGCGGCGTCACCGTGTCTGTGGGACAGCGGCTGGGCTACCCGGATGAGCGTATTATGTGCGGCACGGCAGCAGAGCTGGCAGAAGGTGCCTATGCACCCCTGAGCGTGGCGCTCATCGAAAATCCCCACCCCGACGCGGTGGTCACGCCGGGTCTGCCGGATGACGCCTTCCTCCGCAGCGCGGAGGGAATGCCGGTGGTGCCTATGACGAAAAGCGAGGTGCGGGCGGTGTGCCTTTCCAAGCTGCGGCTGACGGAGCGGAGCGTCTGCTGGGACATCGGCGCCGGTACCGGCTCGGTGTCGGTGGAGATGGCCTTACAGGCAAAGCGGGGGCAGGTCTGTGCCGTGGAGCGGCGGGAGGACGCCGCGGCGCTGCTGGGGCAGAACCGGGAGCGGTTTTCGTTGGAGAACCTACAGGTGGTCTGCGGCAGTGCGCCGGAGGCCTGCGCCGGTTTGCCCGCGCCTACCCACGCATTCATCGGCGGCAGCGCCGGGAATATGCGGGAGATCGTGGCGCTGCTGCTGGCAAGAAACCCCCGTGTCCGCATCGTGGCCACGGCCGTTTCACTGGAGTCCGTGGCTGAGCTGACGGAGTGCCTGACGGCGTTTCCCTTTACGGAGACGGAGGTGGTGTCGCTGCAGGCGGCGCGGGACAGAAGGGCCGGAGGCTATCACCTGATGAGCGGGCAGAATCCCATTTATATTTTTACGATGCAGGGCGGAGGAGAAACGGCATGATGTGGTCGCTTGCGGCACTTGTTATCGGCTTTTGCATAGACCTTCTGGTGGGCGACCCCCACAGTTTTCCCCATCCGGTAGTTCTGATTGGAAAATGTATTAGCGTGTTGGAGCGGGTGCTGCGGTGCGTATGCCCCAAAACGCCGTCTGGAGAGCGGGCGGCGGGTGCCATTCTGTGGGGCGCGGTGGTCATCATATCCACCGCCGTCCCGGCTCTGCTGCTGTGGCTGTGCGGTCTGGTCAGCCCGTGGCTGCGTCTGGCGCTGGAGAGTGTGATGTGCTGGCAGATCTTGGCGGTCAAGTCCCTGCGGGACGAGACCATGAAGGTCTATGACGCGCTGGAGAGCGGTGATCTGGCCGGCTCCCGCCATGCTGTTTCCATGATCGTGGGGCGGGACACCGACCGGCTTGACGATGCCGCCGTGACCCGCGCCGCCGTAGAGACGGTGGCGGAGAACACCTCCGACGGCGTGGTGGCGCCGCTGCTGTTCCTGGCCATCGGCGGCGCGCCACTGGGCTTTTTCTACAAGGCGGTGAACACCATGGACTCCATGCTGGGGTATGTGGAGCCGCCCTATAAGAACATTGGTCTGGTACCCGCCAAGGCCGACGATGTGGTGAATTACATCCCGGCGCGGCTGTCAGCACTTCTGATGCTGGCGGCGGGCGGCCTGATGGGGCTGGATACGGCGGCAGGCTGGCGGATCTTCCGCCGCGACCGCCGGAAGCACGCCAGTCCCAACTCAGCCCAGACGGAATCCGTCTGCGCGGGGCTGCTGGGCGTGCGTCTGGCGGGGGATGCATGGTACCACGGCGTGCTGCACAAAAAGGAGTATATCGGCGACGCAGCGCGGGAGATCACCCACGAGGACATCCCCCGTGTGTGTCGCCTGATGACCGTCACAGCCATCCTTACCCTGCTTTTGAGCTGCGGGGTCAAGCTGCCCTTTGCGCTGTAAAGGAGACGTAGATGCTGTATCAAACGGAAAATCAACATGGCGGTGACGTGTACGGCGGCGGTATCACACTGGATTTTTCCGCCAACACCAACCCGCTGGGTACGCCCCCCGGCGTTTTGGAGGCGGTGTGCCGGGCTCTGCCCCGGCTGCACCGCTACCCCGACCCCTACTGCCGCCGGCTGGTGCAGGCCATCGCAACCCATGAGCAGGTGCCGGCGTCCTATATTCTCTGCGGAAACGGCGCGGCAGACCTGATCTACACATACTGCGCCGCCCTGCGGCCCCGGACGGCGGTAGAGCTGGCCCCCACCTTTGTGGAATATGGGGCGGGTCTGGCGCAGGTGGGCTGCCGCGTGACGCCGTATTTTCTGCATCAGGCGGAGAATTTCGATGTGGATGAGGGCTTTCTGCCCTTTTTGGAAGAGAAAAAGCCGGAGGCGGTATTCCTCTGCACCCCCAACAACCCCACCGGACGGCTGCTGCCGCTGCCGCTGCTGGAGTGGATCCTGCAAGGCTGTGCGGCGTGGGGTGCGCGGGTGTTTCTGGATGAGTGCTTCCTCGACCTTACGGAGGACGGTGTCAGCGCCAAAGCCCTTTTGGCGGCGCACCCGGAGCTGCTGATCCTGAAGGCCTTTACCAAGAGCTACGGCATGGCGGGCATCCGGCTGGGGTACTGCCTGTGCGCCGACAGCGCGCTGCTGCACCGTATGGCGAGTGCATCCCAGCCGTGGAACGTATCCTCGCTGGCGCAGAGCGCCGGTGTGGCGGCGCTGACGGAGCAGGATTTCCTGCAAAGAACACGATCCCTCGTCCATACGGAGCGGCGCTGGCTCACGGATAACCTGACGGCGCTGGGCTTCTGGGTGTGCCCGTCCCAAGCCAACTACCTGCTGTTCCGCGGGCCGCGGGGCTTGCGGGAGGGGCTTCTGCGGCAGGGCATCGCCATCCGGGGCTGCGAGAATTACAGCGGGCTGGACGACGGGTGGTATCGCATCGCCGTGCGGCCCCATGAGGAAAACGAAGCGTTGATAACGGCCATCCGGCAATTCTGCAAGGAGAAATCGCTATGGCTATGAATATTATGATACAGGGAACCATGTCCAACGCCGGAAAGAGCCTGCTGGCGGCGGGACTCTGCCGCGTTCTGAAGCAGGACGGCTACCGCGTGGCACCGTTCAAGAGCCAGAATATGGCGCTAAACTCCTTCATCACCAGGGACGGCGGTGAGATGGGCCGGGCGCAGGTGGTGCAGGCAGAGGCCGCCGGGATCGAGCCGGATACCCGCATGAATCCCATCCTGCTCAAGCCCACCACCGACGTGGGCAGTCAGGTCATCATCAACGGACAGGTGCGGGGCAATATGCAGGCCATGGAGTACTTCCGCCGCAAGCGGGACTACATCCCCGCTGTGCTGGAGGCCTACAACAGTCTGAACTCAGAGTATGACGTGATTGTCATTGAGGGGGCAGGCAGCCCCGCGGAGATCAACCTCAAGCAGGATGACATTGTGAACATGGGGCTCGCCAAGCTAGTGGACGCGCCGGTGCTGCTGGTAGGCGACATCGACCGGGGCGGCGTATTCGCCCAGCTCTATGGTACAGTGGCGCTGCTGGAGGAGGACGAGCGCCGCCGCATCAAGGGCGTGGTGGTCAACAAGTTCCGGGGAGACCGGGCCATTCTGGAACCGGGGCTGAAGACGCTGGAGGAGCTGTGCGGCATCCCGGTGGCGGGGGTCATCCCCTACACCCATGTGGACATCGACGATGAAGACAGCCTGACCGAGCGGTTCGGCCGCTCCACGGAGCGGAAGCTCTTGGATATCGCGGTGATCCGTGTGCCGCGTATCTCCAATTTCACGGATTTCAGTCCCTTTGAACATTACGAGAACGTGTCGCTGCGCTATGTGGATCAGGTGAGCGATCTGCATCGGCCGGACATGATCCTGCTGCCGGGTACCAAGAGTACCATCGCCGACCTGCGGTGGCTGCGGCAGTCCGGTCTGGAGGCGGCTATCCTGAAAGCGGCAGACGCCGGTACGCTGATCTTCGGCGTCTGCGGCGGCTACCAGATGCTGGGGCACACCGTGTCCGACCCCGAGCAGGTGGAGGCCGCCGGGGTCACGGAGATCAGCGGCATGGGGCTGCTGGACATGGACACCGAATTCCGGGGTGAAAAGGTGCAGACCCAGACGCGAGGCGTCTTTCACGGTGTGGAGGGAATGCTCTCCGGCCTGAACGGTCTGGCCTACGAGGGCTACGAGATTCACATGGGGCGCAGCCGGCAGGAGATGCCCGCCCTCAGCGGCGGCGGAAACGTGTACGGCAGCTACGTCCACGGTATCTTTGACGCGCCGGGCATCGCCGATACGATCCTGCGGACGCTGTGCGCCAAAAAAGGCGTGTCCTTTGACGCGCTGGCGACCTTCGACACCCGCGGCTACAAGGAGCGGCAGTATGACCTGCTGGCAGACGTGGTGCGCGGCGGACTGGATATGTCCTTCGTCTACCGTGTGCTGCGCCGGGAAGTATAACGAAACAAACTCCACGGTCTACCACCGGAAACGCTGCACTGCGTGCTGCGCCTGTTGGGGATAACACAGATCTGCCGGTACATCTGCGGGGCTATGTAGAGGCACTGTGGGCCGGAATCCTCGCCCGGCCCGACGACCTGCTGCGCGCTCCAGAACAGCGTGGATGTAAAAACGGTGTCCACGATGCTCGGACACTACTCGGCGGGCTTCACGCTGGACACCTACGCCCACGTCACCACCGACGCACAGCTCAAGGCGGCGCAAACGATGGGGAGCATCCTCTCCCGTGCGGTATAGACCTTTCCGCTACCCGCTCCCGTTTGGGTCAGCGTTTGGGTCAGAAAAAAGCAGCGAGAGAAAACAACAACTTGTGCAAACAAAAAGACCCGAAGCCTTACGGTTTCGGGTCTTTTTGGCACGCCGTGAGGGATTCGAACCCCCGGCCTT
>OGOG01003425.1_pt1 | contig 12016 bp, 9 predicted proteins | sample 1552581 | NCBI WGS metagenome assembly OGOG01 (sample SAMEA2580152, study PRJEB22360) | human gut metagenome | biome: human gut; feature: human-associated habitat; material: faeces | place: Denmark | collected 2008/2010 | reverse complement strand
AGATAGCACATCTGGGCGGCGCGGGCGGCTGGCCCCAGCCTGTACATTTTTGACGTTACGCCCGCCGAGTGCTGGCAGTGGCTCTGCAACGTGGGCGGCAGCGTCCACGAAAAGGGCCTTGCCGTCCACGAGCAGAATGCCGCCCGCCGGGCCGAGCGTCTGGCAGAACGCGCCGCCGAGGAGGCCGAGGCGGAGGAATACGAGGCCTATGACGACGACCTGCCGGAAGACGAAGTGGGCGAAGGCGAGGACTACTACGGCGGCGAAGAGCCTGCCGCGCCCGCCTTCCATATCCAGCCTCCCGGCTGGCTGGCTGGCGTCTTCCACTGGGGCCATCAGGTGATGCAGGGCGGCGAACAGGCGGAGCCTGCCCCTGCGCCCGCACCGGAAGCGCAGACCCCGCCTCAGCCCGAGCCTGCCCCCGTACAGGTGGAAAAGTCCCGGCCTCGTGCGCCCTTTGATATTGACTTAGGCCCTGACCATACCACCGTCACCGAGGGCGGCAGTGAGCCTATCGAGCCCATCATCCTCGGCCCCGGCGGCACCTTCGGCATGGACCCGCTCCGCCGTGCGCCCATCCGCGCCACCGTGACTCCCATCGTCCCGGACGCTGTGGATACTGCCGCTGAGGACTTCTTCACGGCCCAGCCCGAGCCGACGGTGACACCTACCGTCACGCCCGCTGCCCCGGCAGAAGAGCCGGAACAGCAGCCCGCACCTGAGCCGCCGCTCTCTTTCGGCATCCCGCTCTATGATTTGACCCCGACTCCGGAACCGGCCCCGCAGCCGGTCAGCGCCGAGAATGCGGTGGCGTTCCGCTCTGAGCCGGATGAGGACGGCTGGATCAGCATCACCAGCGACCCGGTGGAGGAAAAAGACCTCAACACGCTGGTGGCAGCCGCCATGGAAAAGCCTGCTGTCTCCGAGGAGCAGGCCGCGAACGCCCCCGCCGAAGAGGCGGAGACGGAGGAGAGCTTCCAGTATCAGTACCCGTCCATCGAGCTGTTCGAGCGCGCCCCGGAGGAAAGCGACTCCGGCGCGGAAGACGAGCTGAAAGCCAACGCCCAGAAGCTGGTGGACACGCTGGAAAGTTTCGGCGTCCGCACCCGTGTGCTGGATATTTCCCGCGGCCCGTCGGTCACCCGGTATGAAGTCCAGCCCATGGCGGGTGTCAAGATAAGCCGCATCACTTCGCTGGCGGACGACATCGCCCTGAACCTGGCGGTGGCCGATGTCCGCATGGAGGCACCCATCCCCGGCAAGCCTGCCGTGGGCATCGAGGTGCCGAACCATAAGAAAACGCCGGTCTACATCCGCAGCGTCTTCGAGAGCCAGAGCTTTTTGCGGATGACCTCGCCGATGGGCATTGCGCTGGGCAAGGACATCGCCGGCGTGGCCCAGGTGGCCGACCTGTGCAAGATGCCCCATCTGCTCATCGCGGGCAGCACCGGCAGCGGTAAATCGGTCTGTGTCAACAGCATCATCATGAGCCTGCTGTTCCGCTCCAGCCCCGAGGACGTCAAGCTCCTGCTCATCGACCCCAAGGTCGTCGAGCTGGCTGAGTACAACGGCATCCCCCACCTGCTGATGCCCGTCGTCACCGAGCCCCGCAAGGCGGCCGGCGCACTGGGCGGCGCAGTGCAGGAGATGGAGCGCCGCTACCACCTCTTCGCGGAGAACAACGTCCGCGACATCAAGTCCTTCAATAAGCTGGCTGCAACGGACCCGAACCTCGAGAAGATGCCCTATATCGCCATCATCATCGACGAGCTGGCCGATTTGATGATGGTCGTCGGCAAGGATGTCGAAGACTCCATCTGCCGCATCGCCCAGAAGGCCCGTGCCGCCGGTATGCACCTCATCGTGGCGACCCAGCGCCCCAGCGTGGACGTCATCACCGGACTCATCAAGGCCAACATCCCCAGCCGCATCGCCTTCGCCGTGTCTAGTCAGGTGGACAGCCGCACTATCCTCGACGGTGCCGGTGCCGAAAAGCTGCTGGGCATGGGCGATATGCTCTTCATGCCCGTGGGCGCACCTAAGCCCACCCGTATCCAGGGTACCTTCGTGCGGGATGAGGAGATCAGCCGTGTGCTGGACTTCATCAAGAAGAGCGCCACCGTCCAGTACGACGAGGCCATGATAGAGGCCATGGAAAAACACGCCATCCAGGACGGCAAGAAGGGCAGCAGTTCCGCCGACTCCGACGAGGAGGGCGGCAGTGACCCGATGCTCAAGCAGGCCGTGGAGGTGGTCATCGACGCCGGCCAGGCGTCCACCAGCCTGCTGCAGCGCCGTTGCAAGCTGGGTTATGCCCGCGCCGCCCGCATCATGGACGAGATGGAAGAAAAGGGCATCATCGGCCCCTACGAGGGCGCAAAGCCCCGCGCTGTCCTCATCAGCCGCCAGCAGTGGCTGGAAATGCAGATGAATCAACCGGATGAATAACCTCTCAGTCAAAGCCTGACGGCTTTGCCAGCTCCCCTACCAGGGAAGCCACTGGCGTACCGGACAGGCTCACGCTGGATGAATAGAATTTTTGATTTCGGAAGCAATAGAGCCCTGCTGTATAGGGCAGGCATAATGAAAGAAAAAGGATAACTATGGAACATTACACCGAATTTCTCCCCATCAGCCGGGCCGACATGGAGGCCCGGGGATGGGACCGGCTGGACTTCGTGGTGGTGGGCGGCGACGCCTATGTGGACCACCCCAGCTTTGGCACCGCCATCATCAGCCGCCTGCTGGAAGCCGAGGGCTACAAGGTGGGCGTGCTGGCCCAGCCCCGCTACACCGACTGCGAGGACTTCAAGCGGTTCGGAAAGCCGAAGTACGGCTTCTTCATCGGCGGCGGCAACGTGGACAGCATGGTGAGTCACTATTCCGTCGCAAAGATCCCCCGCGCGGAGGACGAGTATTCGCCCGGCGGCAAGGGCGGCGCACGGCCCGACCGCAGCGCCACCGTCTACACCAGACTTGCCAAGCAGGCATACCCTGACCTGCCCGTCATTCTGGGCGGTCTGGAAGCATCGCTCCGCCGCTTTGCCCACTACGACTACTGGCTGGACACCGTCCTGCCCAGCATCGCCGAGGACTCTGGCGCGGACATCATCAGCTTCGGCATGGGTGAACACCAGACCGTGGAGATTGCCCGCCGTCTGGCGGCAGGGGAGCCGGTGGAGAGCATCACCGATGTGGACGGCACCTGCTACCTGACCGACTTCGACCACCTGCCCGAGCGGTATGTGGAGTGCGCGGGCTTCAGGAAGGTCGCCTCCGATAAGGTGGCTTATGCGAAAGCCTGCCGCATCCAGATGGACAATCAGGACGTCGTCAGCGGCAATATCATCGTCCAGAAGCAGAGCGAGAAGTACCTCGTGCAGAACATCCCCGCAAAGCCCCTCGTCCGCTGGGAGCTGGATAAGGTCTACGCCCTGCCTTACACCCGCCGCTACCACCCCATCTACGAGGCCATGGGCGGTGTGCCTGCCATCCGCGAGGTGCAGTTCTCCATCATCCAGAACCGCGGCTGCTTCGGCGGCTGCAATTTCTGCGCCATCCAGCTGCATCAGGGCCGACGCGTCACCAGCCGCAGCGCCGACAGCATCGTGGCCGAAGCAGAACGGATGACCCACGAGCCGGATTTCAAGGGCTACATCCACGACATCGGCGGCCCCACCGCCAACTTCCGTTTCCCATCCTGCCGCGAGCAGATGCTGCGGGGTATGTGCAACGGCGGCAAGCACTGCCTCGCCCCCACCACCTGTTCCCACATGATCGTGGACCACAGCGATTACCTGAAAATCCTCCGTCGCGTCCGGGAGCTGCCCGGCGTCAAGAAGGTGTTCATCCGCAGCGGCATCCGCTTCGATTACCTGATGGCCGACCCCGATGACACTTTCTTTAAGGAGCTGGTGGAGTACCACGTTTCCGGCCAGCTGAAAGTCGCGCCGGAGCACTGCGCCCCCAACACCCTCGCCTACATGGGCAAGCCGCCGATCGAAACCTTCAACAAGTTCAAGGATAAGTTCTACGAGCTGAGCAGGAAGGCAGGAAAAAAGCAGTACCTCGTGCCGTATCTCATGTCCAGCCACCCGGGCAGCACCCTCAAGGATGCCGTCTATCTGGCCGAATACCTCTACAAGAACCATATGCGCCCCGAGCAGGTGCAGGATTTTTATCCCACGCCCGGCACCGTGAGCACCTGTATGTTCTACACCGGCCTCGACCCCTACACTTTGAAGCCGGTGTTTGTGGAAAAGACCGCTGAGGGCAAGGCACTTCAGCGCGCCCTGCTCCAGTATTATGAGCCCCGCAACGCCGAAAAGGTCATCAAGGCGCTGAAAATGACCCACCGCGAAGACCTCATCCCCCTGCTGGTTCCCGCTGAGGGCCGCATTGCGGTCCAGCGCTCGGCCCGCAGAGCCGAGGCCGCCGATGTGACCATCCACGGCGACGGCACCTACACCGTCCGGCCCAGAGGCAAGGGCGGCAAGCCCCAGAGCCACTCCGCCGCCCCGGCGGGCCGCAGCCCGGCAGGCCGTCAGCCCAGCCCCGGCGCGCGTTTTGCGCCCCATTCGGCTCCTGCGCGTAAACCGAAAAGCAATCAACAGAAAGAGAATACATCGTGGAAAACTTCAAAAAAGAAAAAGTGACCTCTCAAACGCTCATGAGCCGCCTCGCTGCGCTGGCACTGGCCGCAGCCCTTGCGCTGGGCCTCGTGGGCTGTGACACCTCTTCCATCGTCCCGGGAGGCAGCGGCGACGTCATGCCGAACCCGGCAGCTTCTCAGACCGAAACGACGCCTTCCGACGGGCAGAACGCCGCCTTCCAGATGCACTTCATCGACGTGGGTCAGGCGCTGAGCGTGCTGGTGGAGTGCGACGGACAGTTCATGCTCTACGACGGCGGCAATGTGGATGACGGCAGTCTGGTGGTATCCTACCTGCAAAAGCAGGGGGTGGAGCAGCTGCAATATGTGTTCTGCTCTCACGCCCACGAGGACCATGTAGGCGGGCTTGCCGCCGTAATGGCAAAATTCCCGGCGGGGCACGCTTACAGCCCTGTGACCGAGGGCAGCACCAAATGCTTCAACGATTTTGTCAAGTACACCCAGCAGCAGGGCTTGCAGCTGGAAGTGCCCTCCGTGGGCACCGTCTGGCCGCTGGGCAGCGCCACCGTTACCCTGCTGGGCCCGGTAACGCAGTACAGCGAGACCAACAACACCTCGCTGGTGCTGCGCATCGACTACGGCGTCACCAGCTTTCTGCTGACCGGCGACATGGAAAATACCGCCGAGACTGACCTTGTAAACAGCGGTGCCAACCTGAAAGCCGATGTGCTGCAGGTAGGGCACCACGGCTCCAGCACCAGCACCAGCTACCTGTTTCTGAACGCAGTGCTGCCGGAAATGGGCGTCATCTCCTGCGGCACAGGCAACAAGTACGGCCACCCCCACGAGGAGACGTTAAGCATCCTGCGGGACGCAAAGGTGGACGTCTACCGCACCGACCTGCAGGGTACCATCACCATTGGCAGCGACGGCCAGAACTTCACCGTGGGCACCGAGCGCTTTGTGCCGGACAGCCAGCTGAACCCCACCGACCCGTCGTCCTCCAGCACCGCGCAGCAGGCCTACATCGGCAACGTGAACAGCAAAAAGTTCCATCTGCCCAGCTGCGCCAACCTCCCGGCAGAGAAGAACCAGATCCTCTTCTCCAGCTATGACGAGGCCGTGGCCGCTGGCTACAGCCCCTGCTCGAGCTGCATCAAATAACAAAATAGACAAAAGGAAAGCTCCATCGTCAGATGGGGCTTCCCTTTTGTCATAATATCAGCGTCCGCGTCCGGCTCCGCCGCCGTGGCTGCTGCCGCCGCCCATGCCGCCGAAGCTGCCGCCGCCGCGCCCGGCTCCGCCAAAACCGGAGCCGCCGCCCATACCGCCAAAGCCGCTTCCACCGAAGCCGCCGCCGCGGGGAGGACGAGGCCCACGGGGGCCTCTCGGGCCGCGAGGGCCGCCATAGAAACCACCGCCGGGGCCGAAGTCATCGTAAGGGCCGCGGGGAGGGCGCGGGCCTCTGTGCCAACGCCGTGCGCCGAACCAGCCAAACGGCCCCCAGAACCAGCCGAAGGAGTGGCCGAGAGGGGTGATAAAGATAAAGAAAACTGCGATAAACAGGATGATATAAGCAAGCATGGAGAAAATGCCGCCGATAAAGCTTTCCCAGATGGAGTAGTGCTTCTGGGGCGGGACAGGCTCGACAGAGGGCCGGGTGGTCTGGGTGTCAGAGCCGTCGGAATAGATGGTCCCGCCGCTCAGAGTGACCCCATACACCTCTGCGATGGTATTGGCCACATTGGTGGCGCAGGTGAGGACGGCGGCGTCGTACTTCTTGGCGGCGAAATCGTCCTCCATGGTCTGCACGAGGGAGCTTGCCTGATCGGCCAGCATGGTGCTGCGGAAGCCGTCACCGTAGGTCAGATAGTAGTCACCGTCGGCGTACTGGTCTGACTGCATCACCAGCAGGATGAGCACGCCGTTGTTCTTGCTGGAACTGCCGATGCCCCAGGTGTTGAAGGCTTCAGTGGCGTAGTCCTCGGTGGTGGCGCTGCCGGTGTAGTCCACGGTCAGCACGCCGATCTGTGCGCCATCGCAGCTGGAAGAGAGCTGTGCGTTGATGGTCTCGAGCTCCGAGGTGGTGCTGTCGCTCAGCACACCGGCGTCGTCCACCACGCATTGATTTTTCGGCAGGCTGGGCAGCTGGATGTTGGCAGCCGAAGCTGCCGGTGCAAGCGCCGTGATGCCAACGGTCACGACAAGAAGCAGTGCCGCAATGCGGCGGGAAAGTGTTTTCATCGTCTTCATGCGAAAAGTTCCACCTCCTGTATGCCGAACAGCTTACCCAGCACGCTGGCCGGGAAGCCGCCGACGTCTTTTTGGTAGCTCTGGACTGCATCGTTATAATGCAGGTTGCTGATGATGGTCTGCGCACTGTTGAACTGGCTGTACTGCCCCTGCACCGCACCCATCTTCATGGGGTCTGCGGCCTGCTCCTGCAATTTTGCGTAGAGCTGGCCGATGGCTGCGCCAAGCGTCTCGTTCGACTGGTAGAGCATATGCATCCTGCCGCCGGTGTAAACACTCAGAGAGTCCGGTGCGTGGATCTTGCCATCGGACTGCACCGCCCCGAGGCAGGCGGAAAAAGAGTCCAGCGCAGCCTGTGCCGTCTGCACTTCGGTGCTGTCGGCACCCAGTGTGTTGGACGCGGTGGTGATGATGTTGGCGGCCGTGTTGAGCCGTGTGGTCAATTCCTCATTCAGGGTATAGCCGCTGTCTGCGGCTACGCCAGTGGTGAACCCGTTCTTCACCGTGTCGTACTTTGCCCGGAGCTTCGCCCCGCCAAAGCCGACAAAGCACCCCAGCATCACCACGATGCAAAGCGCCACGGCCACGGCCTGCTTGCTCAGCGCGGCAGGCAGGGCCTTTTCGAGGCTTGCCAGCTTCTGCTGGAAGGGCGTCAGCCGTACTTCCTCCTCGGCGGGCGCTGCGGCGCGATAGCTGGAAGCGTCAAAGCCGCCGGTGGGTTGATTCTGTTGTCTGGAAAAATCTGCGTTTGCCATTTCAGCTCCGGATCTCCATCATCTTCTGTTTCAGCTCGTCTTCGATGCGGGTGAGCTCCTGCTCGGCAGCGGCACGCTTTGCGCGGCCCTCGCTCTGGATCTTGTTCAGCTCGTCCAGCGTCTCGATCAGGCTCTTGTTGGTCTGCTGCAGGGTTTCGATGTCCACGACACCGCGCTGAGACTCCCTGGCCGTCTCGATGGTGCCCATTTTGAGGGCGTCGGCGTTCTTTTTCAGCAGCTCGTTGGTCATGTCGGTGACGGCACGTTCGGCCTGCATGGCCTGCTGGCTGTGGGCCAGACCCAGTGCCAGCACCATCTGGTTCTTCCACAGCGGGATGGTGTTGACGATGGTGGACTGTATCTTCTCGGCCATCATGGAGTTATTGTTCTGCAAAAGCCGGATCTGAGGACCCATCTGCAGGCTGATGGTGCGGGTCAGCTCAAGGTCGTAGAGCTTTTTCTCAAAGCGCTCGCACTGGTCGGCCAGATCGCGTGCGGCCTGTGCGTCCTCAGGCAGGCCAGAAGCCTTTGCCTTGTCCATCGCCTGCTGCAGCTCGTGGGCGCGGAAGTCGGCCAGCTTCTTCTTGCCCGCGAGGATATACATGCTCAGCTCTTTGAAATAGGCCATGTTCAGCTCATACATCTTGTCCAGCATCGCAATATCCTTGAGCAGCTGCACCTGATGCTTTTCGAGGGCGGACTGGATGGTCTCGACGTTCGTTTCCGCTTTGCTGTACTTGGTCTTCATGTTGTCGAGCTGGTTACCCTTTTTCTTGAAGAAGCCGAGGATGCCCTTTTCCTCTTCGGCGGCGTCAAAGTTCTTCAGCTCCCCGATAAGGTCGGTGATCATGCCGCCCACCTCGCCAAGGTCTTTGGTGGACACTTTGGAAAGTGCCGCCTCGGAGAAGTCACCGATCTTCTTCTGGCAGGCGGAGCCGTACTGCAGCACCTGCTGGCTGTTGGTGATGTCGATCTTCTGAGCGAAGGCGTCCACCATCGCCTGCTCCTCGGGGCTGAGCTTGACCTGTTCGGCCTCGGGGGCCGCAGCGGGTTCGGGCTGCTTTTCCTCGGCGGCAGGTGCTTCCACCGGGTCGAGGGTCAGGGTGGGAACAGCGGGTGCGTCTAAGTCAAAATTGAACGTATTATCAGCCATGAGAGATTCCTTCCTTTCCAAATCAGACGTTTAGCCTAAGCCTTGTCCTTTGAGCATATTCTGCAATACCGTCAGATCCGCCGAGAGGTCCATGCTTTCAGCGGCATACAGTGCATCCAGCTGGTTTTCGAATGCAGTGGCGATGGAAGCCGCGTTCCGCTCCACCTCTGCCCGAATCGAAGCGGCATTTTCGCCCCGCACGCCCTGGCGGGCCAGTTTTGCGTACTGCTCCAGTACGTTCACCGCGTCGGGCAGATAGTAGTTCGCAAAGCGGCGTACCTGCTTTGCCTTGGCGGGACTGGCCTCCACCGTCTCCATGATGGAGCGGCCTGCCTTTTCCATCCGGGTCATGGCGGCGGAAAGCTCCGGGTCGGGCAGGGCCTCGTTCAGCGCGTGGAGGGCATCCAGCTTCTGCTGGATGTCGGCCAGCATCTCGTCCACATCGTCGCTGCCGGTGTGGAAAGGCACTTCATGCTCCACCACCCGGGTCGGGCAGACCTTCTTTGCCACGCCGAACATCACGGCTGCGCCGCCCAGCGCTAGCAGCAGCGCCCACAGCTTATATGCTGGCAGCACCGCGCACAGCACCGCGAACACCAGCGCTGCCGCATACCACGGCAGGACGCTGGGCTTTTGGGTGCGGATAACTTTGCTCATGCATTTTCTCCTTTCCCGGAGGGGCGCACCGCCCCTTGTACTCTTCCATAATAAATCCTTTTATACACAAAACGCAAGTGTTTCATGAATAATTTACAGGTTGGAAACGGTTATATAATCTTTGAGGGCCTCGCCCCAGACCTCGCGCAGGGTTTCGGGGCGGCAGGCGGCGTTGGCGGGGCTGGTGCTGGGCAGCTTGACCGCCGGGATGCCGGACACCGGCAGCAGATACTTTGTATAGATGCGGTAGGCCGTGGCCCCGTTGCAGAACACTGCCTCAATGGGTGCTTTTGCTAAAAGAGATGCAATGTCGTTCGGCACCACGTCCCGGATGGAGGCGTCCGACGCGCCGGTGATGGTGCAGCTTTCCAGCGTGTCCCACAGGGCGAGGCCATGGCGGAGGATGATGCCTTTTTTGGCCTCGATGTCCTCCCGGGCGGGGACAGGCTCTCCGGTGAGAGCCGCCATCATGGGCCAGAAACGGTTCTGCGGGTGGCCGTAGTAGAAGGCCATCTCCCGGCTTTTGGGGCTGGGCCATGTGCCGAGGATGAGGGCGCGGCTGTTTTCAGAGTAAACGGGTGCGAAGCTCATCGTTCCATCGTCTCCCATGCAGAGCCGAAGCTGCGGTCGGAGGGCTCCGCCTTCGGGCCGTCGAACCACAGCTCTTCAATAAGGGCAGCAAGTCCGTCCTCCCGCACGTCGCCGATGACGCGGTCAGCGGCGGCTTTGGCTTCGTCGGTGCCGTTGGACATGCAGCAGCCGAGGCCGGCTACTTTCAGCATCCCGACATCGTTGGCGGAGTCGCCTGCCGCCACGGCCTCGGCGAGGGAGAGGCCCATCTTCTCGCAGAGGTCTGCGAGGCCCGCGCTCTTGTCGATCCCGCCCCGCACGATGTCATAGAAGCGGGAGCCGTCGGGCAGCTGGCCGCCCACCTGCATGAAGTGAAGGCCGAGGTGACCGTACTTTTCGTTGAACCGCTCCAGCGCCCCCTCGGGGAAGATGCAGAACGCCGCGTGAGGCATATCGATGAGATGGCGGTCCTGGTCTTCGCCGTCCACGCAGTCCAGACCAACGCTGTTCATCTGATCGTAGTACTTGTGGAGGATGTCATACTCGCAGTAAGCATAGTATGCATCCTTGAAGTCAAATTGCAGGGGGTAGTTGTAGTCCTCACAGAAATCCACCAGCGCGTACATCTCTTCGTTGGTCATGGGGTGTTCTGCCACGATGGTGCCGTTCTTGTCCACGACGCAGGCACCGTTGCAGGTGATGGCATAGTCGAACCGGATGCCGCCCAGCTGGCCTTTCCGGTTGATGGCGGACCAGGCCCGGCCTGTGCTGAGCACGAATTTTCCCCCGGCGGCCTGAAGCTTCTTCACGGCCTTGACCATGGCCGGACGGGGCTGGCTCTCCCCGAAGGGGACGAGGGTGTTGTCGTAATCGCTTGCGAGAATTTTATATTGCATGGTGTTCTCCTTATATCTATATATAAGCTGAGTATATCACAAAATAGAGGCTTTGTCTCCAAAATAAAAAGCACCTGCACGCTTCTCCGAAGAAAAGGTGCAGGTGTTTTGCAAATACTCAGGCGATGAAGGCCACCACGATTTGGATGCCCACGCCCACAGCGGCGCCGCAAGCCCAGGTCAGGCCGGTGATGAAGAGGTTCTGCTTCCAGGAGGGATTCACCCGCCACAGCACGGCGAGGCCCACGCCCGCGCCGGTGCAGAGACCGGCCACAAGGCTCGAGAAGCGGAGTGCGCCCTCGACGTAGAGCTGGGTCATCAGGACGCTGGCGGCACAGTTGGGGACAAGGCCCACCAGTGCGGCCACCACCGGCTGGAAGAAGCCCATCCGGCCCAGCACCGAGGCGAAGACATCCTCGCCGACGCCCTCGACGATGAGGCCGAACACGAGGCTGAACACGAAGATAAAGACAAAAATCTCCAGGGTGTGGCGGAGCGCGGCCTTCCAGATGGGCTGGGGATGGCCCTCTTCATCGCTGTGCTCCTCGTGGCAGTCCACCTCGTCAGCGTGGCCGGTGTAGCCGCCGCGCAGGCTGCGGGGCAGGGCCTTGCGGAGGACGAAATCCAGCAGAAAGCCCACGAAGACAGCGTACACGACTTTGATGACCATCAGCAGGATCAGCTTATCCCAGTAGGCGGGCATGGACACCAGCAGGGGGATAGCCTCGTCGCTGGTGGCGAGATAGACGGCCATCAGCGTACCCAGCGTGATGACGCGGGAGGCGTAGAAGTTGGAGGCGATGGCCGAGAAGCCGCACTGCGGCACACAGCCCAGCACCGCGCCCGGCACTGCACCCCAGCGGCCGCCGCCCGCCAGCAGGGTCTCGATGCGCTCACCGTGGCGGGTCTCGACATATTCAATAAAGAGATAGGCTAAAAACAGGAAGGGGAGCATCTTGGCGGTGTCCACCAGAGTTTCGCTCAGTACATCCAGAAAAAGTTCCATTGTTTGATACCTCGTGATATAAAATAAAGTGAAGATAAAGTTTGCTCTCGCGCTGGTGGGCGCGGGCCAGAGCGCTCTTTCATTAAGGCTGATTGTTCTCTTTTGATGTCAAAA
>OGOG01003419.1_pt1 | contig 12032 bp, 3 predicted proteins | sample 1552581 | NCBI WGS metagenome assembly OGOG01 (sample SAMEA2580152, study PRJEB22360) | human gut metagenome | biome: human gut; feature: human-associated habitat; material: faeces | place: Denmark | collected 2008/2010 | reverse complement strand
ATTAATTCTTTTTTCTTCACTTTACTCCTCCTTTTGTGAATTATTATTTTAGCAACAAAAAACAGAGCCTCATGAATTGATGAGTCTCTGTCCTTTATAACGTGTTGGCTTGCCGACTGATAATGTCTTACGCGTTTGACATTAAATACAGCAAAAAACAGTTCCGGATTCGCACCGGATTTCCTCAAACTGACTAGCAAATCAGACCACGTTTGGTTATCTTGTTGTCCGATTATTATAACACTTTCACCTGATAGCGTCAATTTATTTACAGGATTTCAGGTATTTTTCCAAACTTTAGAATAATTTCAAAAGTTATTATCTACCTTTAAGGAATCGTATTTCATCTCTTCCTTATTGTACTCGAATATGCTCATTCCAATCATCTCCGACCTGTGTTTTCGTAGAAATGTTTGCAGCCGTCCCATTTTTGCTGTTCTGTCTTTTTTCTGAAGTAACCTTTTTGTTCTTTTTTGACTGGATTTAAAAGCATGGATTTCTGAAGTGAATTAAGAATATCAGACGGCATTACTGCCTTGAACTTTATAGAAATATGCTTTGGTTTTATAGTACCATTTGCTCTAAAACTTCGCAAGATGTTTTAGAACAATGTTTGTTTATATATAGAGAGAGACCGGAGTCGCGATGGACTCCGGTCTTAAAAAAGTGAGTTATCTGATTTTTATTTTACTTTTACTTTAACTGTATAAGATTTCTTTCCGGATTTTACGGTAATCTTTACAGTTCCTTTCTTCTTCGCTGTGATGACCCCCTTCTTGCTCACGGTTGCCACTTTTTTGTTGGAAGAAGTGTAGGTTACTTTGTCCTGAGAGGTGAGTGGGCTGATTGCCGGTTTCAGCGTCAGTTTCTCACCTTTTTTCAGGGATACTTTGGATTTCAGTCCTTTGATTTTGGTTGTGTTTACTCTCGGGGACTGAACTTTTACTTTCAATGTTGCTTTCTTACCACTTGCAAGTGTTACAGTGATCTTGGCTGTTCCATTCTTCTTACCGGCTTTGATCACACCCTTCTTATTGACGGTTACGATCTTCTTGTTGCTGGATTTCCATGATTTGATAGAATCACCGTTTGCCATTGTAACTTTGATTTTCTTTGTAGTCTGTTTTTTCTGAAGTTTGATGGATTTCGCATTCAGTTTGATCGTTGCTGCAAGTTTGGTTCCATAGTCTCTTGTAGTTGTCTTGCCGCATACGGTGCATGTTCCCTGCTGTTTCTCCGGTGCGAATACGGTTGCTTTGGAGGTTGTTTTCCAGTCGTTAATGCGGCATACATGATCGGCATTGATATTATTCAGATCCGGTACGCCATCTTTGGTGTAATCGTCTACATAATACCATGTCACAGTACAATCACTCGTCAACATCTGCAGATCGATTGCATTTACATTATCGGATGTTCCGTTTACTGCATACATCCATCCGGATCCCGGACCATTGTCAAATTCTTTCAGTCCGTTGATCTCCGTCACGTAGTTTCCGTTTCTTATACTAAACGGAATATCATTGTTCAGGAGCATCATTTCTGTCACATATTTTGCGGTACTTCCCTCCGGAATGCTACATTTAACCTGATTCAGCCAGAATCTTCTCCATGTATGTGCATCTTTTCCATGTTTTTCGTCACCTACGAGAGAAAAGTTCACCTGTACCATTTTCTGATCTTCAGCGTCTTCTCTTTTGATGATCACAGAATAAGATTTTGTCACTTTTCCATTTCTGGAAGTAACTTCAACAACAACTTCTGTATCACCATCATTTAATGGAATTATGTCGCTTAAATAATCTTCCTTGTCTGTTACAGCCTTTCCATTAATCTTTACTGTTGCCTCTTCGTCTAATGCTTCTGCTGACAGGCGGATCTTTTTGCATTCTTTTGTCATACGAAGCACATATCCGTCACCGTTTTCTTCTGCCTCAATACCGCCCGGCATTGCAGATACGGTTTTCAGTGTAGTATTGGCTGCCGGATCTGCTGTTCCGGACAGATTGAAGAAATAAACCGCCGGTTCTTTCTGGTCATCCTGTACGATTACACGTAATGTTTTCTGTACACTGACCGTCTTTGATGTTGCCCCGGATTTTACTCTCTGGTTTGATACATAAATATTGCTGTTTTCTCCTGCTGTAGGTGTTACTTTAAATGCAGATACATCGTTTACCGGCACGTCATTGTATGTATAGACACCTGCTTTTAATTCGATCTCGTTACCATCGATCACGATATTTTTGAGGTCATTTGTCTTTCCTACAGACGCGTTTCCTGATTTTACTCTTAAAACACCGCTTATCTCAGAAGAAACTTCACCCATAGAGCCATTATCTTTGCTCTGTGCAGTATAAATTTTTACATATTTGATGGAATCAAGCTGAAGCGGATTTCCATCAGCATCGACTGCCCATGAAATATCCATTCCATCACCATTTGTATTATAATTCGGGTTTTCTCTGTACGGATTCACTGCAGTATTGTCGTTACCTGCCGCATTCGCATGTGTATCTCCGTAACCAAAATTCAGCGCTGCAGAATTGCTTACTCTTGTACCGCTGACTGTCATGGATCCATCTGTATAGGTTTTATTTTCACCTGTTCCCTTATTCGTTTCGCCGTAATTCAGCGGATCCGGATAATATGCCTGTGAATGATAGGTGTTTGCTTTTACTGTACCGGATGCACCTGTAGAATCTGTCCACGGAATATCTACTGCTGACTTAAATGTCGTATCAGGATTGGTATAAGTCATGCTTATATTATGCTGTGTGGTACGTTCATAGTAATCACTTCCTGCCAGCTCATACCACGTATTTCCATCCTGTGAAACCATCACTGCCGCCGGTTCCATTCCTGAAGAATAACTCTCCCCGGTCTCTGATTTCTGAACATTGCCATATACGATAAAATCAATACCATATGGATTCTGATCACTGTTCTGTATCGGTTCTTCAAATTCGTATACAATGCTTCCGCCAAAACTTCCAAGTGTGACCATTCTTCCACTGTTCGGGCCTGCAAGCGTCACTGACGGATCTTTATACATATCAACATTTACAAACTGTCCCGGTGCCGGAAGATACGATCCAAGAAAATCTGCGGAATCTGCCGGTGCACGCATAAGATTGAGTACATATTTCTGTGCTTCCTGAACAGTTACTGTACTGTCCTCTCCGCTCTTTGTATTTCTGATCCAGAACAAAGTAATGATTTTGCTTGCAGACTCGTCTACTGCAACGCTGATGATATCTCTGTTTTTGTACTCTTTCTCATCGCCGGAAACCTTCACCGTAACATCATCCGGTACATTTACTTTTAAAGGTACTTCACGAAGAGAGTGATTGAAGTTGATTCTTCCTGTCCAGTCTTTTGCTGTTGTCTCTTCTACCGCAAAAGGAAAAATTTCTTCACTTCCATCAATCTGTACGTTTCCTTCCGGTTTCTGTTTTCTGTGAACCAGAATCGGATATGTTTCGGAAGAAGAACCGTCCTTTTTGGTCACAACTATCTTAATTGTGTTATCACCAACTGTAAGCGGAACATTTGCAGACACTTTGTTGTTTGCAACGTCAATACTCTGCTCTTCTCCGTCTTTTTGGTATTTTATCTGTACTTTATCCGTTGTAGTTGTAAGCGCAGGTTTGAAAGTCACCTGATCTCGGTAATAGTTGACCTCGTATCTATACTGTTCAGCCACACCGCCCTGATCCACTGCCGGGCTGAGTGTTTCCTCTGTCGTATACTCTGTTCCTGAAAGTGTATTTACTTTCATTCCACTTCCATCGGAAGCAGACGCAGAAAGCGTAAGGCTTTTCAGTGAATGTGCTGCCTCGCCATTTTTGTGTACAGTCAGTTTGTAAACTTTTGTCTTTATTTCATCCCCCTGCACACTTCCTGTTGGAGCTGTGACTGTAATCTTGATTTCTGTATCTGCATTTGATTTAAGATAACAAGTTACACTTCCCGTTGCGGACAATGAAGTATCCACAGTAGTTCCTTTATTTGCATTCTTAAGACTGGAATGTCTTGTCACCTTAACAGTTGCTTCCGGAACGATTGCATTTCCTTTAATTATAATGGAATCTATCGCACCGACAGTCATCTCATATGCGTATGTATCTTTATCAAAAGATGTCATCGGACTCTTAATGCTCGGAGCATCAGCAGTTGGTGATGATACATACAGCTTTTCGAGTTTGGCATCATCTTCTGAAGATGCTGTAAGTGAAACTACCTGTTCCTGTTCTTCCTCGCTTTTAACTGTAATTTTCCCCGATTTGGTAATGTATCCTTCTCTTTCTGCTGTCCATGCATAAGTCTGTGTTGCAGAGGAAGCACCTGCATGAAGCGTATATTTACGTAATGCTCCATCTTCTTCAGTAGAAATATAGGATGCATCTACCGGGGTTTTATAATAATTATCGGTTACTGTAAGCGTGGCATCTGCCGGTGTGATCCGTATCGGAAGAACTACCGGCTCAAATGCCGGAACTGTAAGATCATAGCTCAGTGTCTTGCTGACTGCAGGATCCTTCTTATAAGCCAGAACTGTCTCCAACTTATAGACTGCATTTTCCTTTCCAACGTTCGGGCGTACAACAGTAGTAGTCGTTCCTTTTGCATCCAGTGTCATGCAGTTTTCGGTTCCACTCACATATGTCAGATTCCATGTCAGAGTGATCTCATTGTCTCCTGATTTATAGACCTGTGCTGCTGTCGGAAGCTTGGCGAGTGCAGTCACTATCTGATCCTGACTGGTATTTGTACCTTTGATCGTATCAAAGCTGATCTGTTCTGCTTCAAAAGCTACAGCTTCCTGTGCAGTTACTTCAAGCGGTTTTACTGCCAGATAAAGCAGATTGATTTTTGATGAAACCTTGTCCCCAATAGAAAATGTCACACCTGTAAATCCCGGCTTGGTATCTGCTGCTGCATGCACCGGTGCGATATCCAGTGACGCAGTATCCATGGTTGTTTCTTTTCCTGACGCACCAGATAAAGTTCCTGTATAATTAAACTGTACGTCATATTCTGATTTCGGCACGATTTTTTCTATTTCTGCCTGAATAAATGCCTTTGCATTTGTATACTGACCTTCACCTGTTCCATATGGAAATGCAAGTGCTGTACCTATTTTATAATTATTGAATGCATCATAGAGTGCTGTCAGGGCTTTTTCCGGTGTCCTTGTTTCAGCATCCGCAAACTCTGTTACTTCTTCTGACTCACTGTCTGAAAAAATATCGTCCGTTTCGCTTTTTTCATTGGTTCCGTCATCCGATTCGATTGCGATCTCTTCCTCGGATTCCTCCGGTTCCTCCTCAATCGTGACAAAAGAATCATCCTCATCGTCAGTCACAGAGAAATCACTGTATGAATTCTCCTCACTCTGTGTACCTTCTTCTGTAAAAACCGTTATTTCTGCTGCCATCGGACTTACCGCTGATGTAAGAATCAATGTTCCGGTCATTATAAGTCCCAGGAAACGATTCACAAGCTTCTTTTTCATTTGCTACATTCCCCTTTTCTTCTTTATTTTTTTATTTTTACATTTTTTGTACTGCTCCAGTTTCCGTACAGCTTTCCCCCTGAAACTTTTTTGCAGCTTCGAACGCGCACATAATAACGTTTGTTTCTGACAAGTTTCTTTACTGTGCAGCGTGTGGTTTTGTATTTTTTAATATTGACTGTCTTACAGTTTTTACGGAATTTTTTGTCTGTAGAATACATGATCTGGTAACCGGTCGCACGGGTATCTTTTTTCCATGAGACGGTCATCTGTCTTGACTTCGATGATTTCAGTGCCGGTGCACTCTGTCTGATCGGTGTAATCGATACCGGGATCTTAAGTACGGTTGTCATCTTACCTTTCAAAGATGCTGTGACCGTGATTTCTGTTTTACCTGTTCCGCAGATCACTGCCCTGTTTTTCTTATCGATTGAAACGACCTTTTTGTTTGCTGATTTTACGCTGATGGAAGCACCCTTCTCTGCCTTGATGTTCAGATTGAGTGTTTTTTTTGCATAAGCGATATTTACAGTTTTTCTTCCGACAGTTAAGTTTACACTTGATACCGTCGGTTCCTGCGGTGTGACCGGTTTCGGATCTACAGGTTCCGGTACGATCGGATCCGGCACAACAGGATCCGGGTCTTCCCCGTTTTCTTTCAGCACGGTTACTTTGTATGTCGGAAGGCTTGCATTCGTTTTTAATATGTACTGTGCCTCATTCAGCTGAAATACCGGTTTGAAATCATAGAATCCCGGCTTCTGCGGATCATAATCCGCACACTTCCAGGTCAGATCCCAGATGCTGCAAGTGCCGGTATCCTTTATCGTGTTTTTCTGTCCAATGAGTGATGTCGGGAATGTAATGTCTGAGGCCGCTGTCCCATAGCTTACTTTCGCCGAAGTATTGCTTTCACCGTTCACAAAATCTACTGACGAAATAATTCCGATATTATTTGCAGCAAGGTTCAGAGTGCCATAATCTTTCAGATCACTTTTTTTCGATGTCAGATTTCCCAGAACATTGATACAGTTTGCATATGCTGTTCTGATATCTGCCCGGTTCATCAGTTCGCTGGTCTTGTGTATATAAGCCATTGTTTTGTACAGATTATCCCTGTTCAGCTTCTCGTTGGCAGAAATCGACGGATCGCCTTCTTTAAGATCCTGTCCCTGTCCGACCATGGTAAACTGCCAGCGAATCACATCTCCGCTGTTTACCTTCGTTGAGGCTGCGCCAACTTCCGGATAAACATTATTTACGCAATACATCCATCCTGATTGCGGGGTATAGTCAAATTCATTCAAATACTGTGGCTCTTTTATGTCTTCTGTATTGACACTCAGATTTTTCGCCGTGATCATCTGCTGTACAAACGCAGGAATTGAGATCGCGCCTCTGTTCGGATCTGATATTCCCTGTAGATAGTACCCGTATGTGCTGTTCATTGTCGTAAGCGCAGATCTGCCATTTGCTTCCAGCACTCGTTCTGTAACTGTTTTTACGGTATCGCCGCTTTGAAGTGTCACTGCTGTCGGTTCTATGATATATCCCTGTCCCAGTGTTCCTTTCTCTACGGAAATGACGGCTTCATTTGTTGCTGCCGGTGTATGCTCCGGAAAAATCCAGAGCATACAGATTGCAGCAATTACCGCCAGAAAATAATTTTTCCATTTTTTCATGCGGTCTTTCCTCATTTTTTGACTGTCACTTTAAATTTCACTTTTTTGTTTCCAACCTTGACTGTGATCGTTGCTTTACCCGGTTTCAGTGCTTTGATGCGTCCTTTGGAATCAACTTTTACAACTTTTTTGTTGGAGCTTGTAAAGGTAGCTTTTTCTCTGCTTGAAATCGGTTTGCAGATTGGAACAAGTGTAAATTTCTTTCCTTTTTTCAGGGTGATGGATTTCTTTCCGCCCTTGAATCCTGTGATCTTTGTTGTTTTTACTGCGGACTTCTGAACTTTGATCTTGATCGTCTTTTTCAGTCCGCTCTTCAGTGTGATCGTGATTCTGGCTGTACCGGTTCGTTTCTGTGCGGAAATCTTACAGGTTCCGTTTGCCTTGCCGGAGACTTTCACTATCTTTGTATTGCTGGATTTCCATGATTTTACAGAATCACCTTTTGCCATGCCGGTTACTTTGAAGTTACGGATGGACTGTTTTACTTTTAACGGGACGGTATTTGCAGAAACTTTCATAGTTGCTTTGAGTTTATTTCCAACTTCACGTGTTTCTGTCGTTTTGCAGACGGAGCAGGTTCTCTTCTGCACCTCTTTTGCAAATACGGTTGCCTCAGATGTTGTCGTCCAGCTGCTCCATGTATGTCCGAGTGCCGGAATCTCTTCTGTCTTTGTTCCATTACATTCTGTACATGTATAAGTCTTTATACCTGCTTCTGTACAGGTCGGCTCTTTTGTAATAACGCCTTCGTCCCAGTTATGGGAAACATGCGCACTTCCTGCCACATCCCAGTATGCAACATTTTTTTCTTTGAATAATATATAGGCATCCAGTGCCTCAAGTACCTGAGTGGTAGCTAATGCATTTGTCGTGTTTCCAAGAACATGGGCAAATCCGCCATCTTCACATTTGTATGGCATCAGACTGGTGATCATGTTCATATTGACTGTTCCGAATCCGGCATCAGATACGGTCGGGTCAATGCCCAGTGCTGAAAGAGCGATCAGTACCTGCGCGGTTGATTCCGGATTTCCGTATCCAAAATCGTCTTTCACTGCTCCTTTGAGCCACGTAACTGCTTTTTTCACTGCTGCTTCCACTTTTGCATCTGTTACCTGATAACGGGCCAGTGGCTGCAATGCCATCGCTGTGATATCAACACTTCCACCTTTGTTATCAAACAGTCCGAAAAATCCCTTCTCATTCTGGAAGTCCAGAAGTGCACTGATCATGGATTCTCTGCTCCATTTTGCATCTGCCGGAATCTGAATGTTCGCAGCATCCAGTGCCAGAATTACCCAGATCAGTTCGTTGGAGCCTTCTGTCAGACGTGTGGAATTGTACATCATTTCGGCAAGGTTCACACCATCTACATCTGTGATATCTTTTTCAAGCATAGTAAGTACAAGAGAAACCTTTGCGATATCGGTTGGCTTCTGATTCGTCCATGTCTTTACTGTCTTCACTACGGAATCATAATAGCTGCTGGTCTGTGCATCACTGAGAGTTTCGCCATGACGAAGGAGTGTAAATACTGTCCAGTCATCCTTAGTACATTCCAGAGTATCTTTTGCCTGACCTTTTATCCATGCTGTCGCACTGTCCGCGCCGGCCTTTGCAAGTGCAAGATTGTCTGTATCTGCCTTGTCCCCTTTTGTTACGGTAATCGTCAGTTTGATCGGGGCAGGGTTATTGGTCTGATCCACCGGTGTCCCGGTAGCAACTACGGTTCCCTCGGAAATTCCTGTAATTTTGTATTCAGAGCAGAGGAAATAATTGTTTGTATCCGGTGCACCATCTACTCTCTTCCATTCACCGCTTTTTGTCTTTGTGATCGTTGCAATGCCTTTTTGGTCAAATGTCCAGTTGATGGATGGCTCTGTAACTTCATATCCCTGTTCGGACAGATCACCTTTCGGCTCGAGGGTAAATACCTCTGATTCCTGCGCTTTTACACTGAAATCAGAAGTGTCCCCCTTTACTTTTATCTCTGTCAGAGGGTTCTTATATTTGTAAGTTACTGTGGATGTTCCGGTTACTGTATTTTCCTCTCCCGTATTCGGATTCATGTCAGTCAGTGTTGCTGTATATGTGACTGTACCTGCCTGTTTCGGAACATATACTTTAGATCCATTATTGTAATATCCGATAGTCTCGTTATCGCTTGTAATCTCCCAGTTATCTGCATAACTTGCATTTTCCGGTGTTACGATCACGGTTCCATGAACCGGATTAAATGCTACACGGCCGTCTGTTTCCTGTCCGTCACTGTTTGCATTTCTTCCATGAATTTCAATTTCTGATCCATCTTCCAGCGCCGGTCTCACAAATGTAACCGCCACATAGGTGGAAGTAAGATTTACTGTTGCACTCACAGATTGATTATTCTTTGATGTAACTCTGATTGCGGAGGTACCCGGCTTTTTGAAGTAGAACGAGCTGTACACGCTTTCATTATAAATCAGATCAGTATCTCCTGCCTGATAGGTAAAACTGGAATATGCTGCATCCTTGAACTCCGTCTCACCTTCATACTGTGCTTTTACTTTGATGGATTTTGTTGCAGATCCTGCAATTGTATAATTCCTGTTTGTTACATCCTGATCATCAATATATAACTGAATAGCCTTGATCTTTGCTGTTTTTGAAAGAACCGATGCATAGGCAAGTGTCTGAACTGCGTTTGCATCCGCATCGACCAGAGTAGCCTTTACAGTTGCCTTTCCATCTTTATAAACATAGAATTCTCCGCCTTCTTCCGCGATTGCCACGGCTCCATCCGGCTTCTGAGACTCTACTGACCAGTACACTTTATATCCATCCGGAACTGTATAGCCCGGCAGACTGAATGTACCTGCCATCTTGCTTGCAGCTACTGAATCCGGTGAAACCTGAAGTTTCGCATCTTCAAGAGTTACTGCCTCTGAAGAATTGTAATTTGTAAATGCGATATCGCAGTATTTCCCTTCCGGAATCTCCGGCCAGTCATTTCCCGGTGTGTAAGTCTGATCCGGTCCGAAATAAGCAAATCCGGAACTGCTCTGTCCCCATATACTTCCATTTTCACCACGGTTGGTATTGAGAGCCTCAATAAAGCTCTTTTCCTTCATGGTGTCTTCGCTTACAGCGCCGGAGTTCACGATGGTACTCTCTGGATATGTCGGTGCTGTTGAAGAGTTCAGCCAGTGTGTGTTTTTGATCATGCCGTCAAAACCATTTGCACAGGTGTTGACAATTCCACCTTTCGGACTCTCACCGTAAGCAAAACAGTTGGAGATCACGGCTTCATCTGAAACACCACCTGCTATACCACAGGCATTCTGACCACTTATGTCAGACCAGCAGTTGATTACAGAACCTCTTATGTATCTTCCGAGAGGACCTACCGGATCTCCACTGTTATCTGCCATAGTACCCTTAAAGCCAATATTCTGAATCACACCTGTTGCTGCAATTCCTGCAAACATCTTCGGCGCTTTTTCAAATGTGATCGTATGTCCCTGTCCGTCAAGGATGCCTTTAAACGTTTCATAAACCATGAAGAAATTATCACTTGCATAATTACTGTTTAAAGTAATATCATTTTTAAGTACAAAATATGTATCCTTTTGGGAATCTTCCATTTTGGAAAAATCCGACTGACTTGTAATATATGTTATCTTGCTTGTATCTGTCGGAAGTGCCATCGGTGCAGATGCATTCGGTTTCTTCAGGGCTGCAATTGCATCTGTCAGTTTTTTCGTAGCTGCATTAATTTCTGCCTGTGCAGATGTTGCACCTTTTCTCAACTCTTTTGCTTCTTTTAAGGCTGCTGCAACAGCATTCCATGTAGCTTCTGTATAATCTCCTTTTACAAGGTTCTCAGCGCTCGCAATTGCTGTATCTAAATCATCCCAGTTAACTTCGCCAGCTGCCGGAGCTCCCTCCTGTAAAACCGGCAGTCCATTATTTCTGCCGTCTTCCGGAAGCACCCAGTAAAAACCTGTGGCTGCAATCTCCGTATTTAAAACGCCCAGACTTGCTTTGATCTGATCTGCGGTTACTATTTTCTTGCTGTCATCTGCAATATTATCGTTGCTTCCCATTCCAACGGTAGACATTCCAGATGTCCAGAGAACATGGCTGATTCTGTATGAGCCACCATTATATGCAGCCACACCACCACTGTACTTATCCGTACTGCCTGCAAAATAGCAGTTCCGGATAGTACCATTAAGATTTCCAATCATTCCACCGATAGTATCATAACTCATTGGCGCAACCTGAGAATTTACCGTACAATAACAATTTTGAACAGTACCTGTCTGTGTAACAGTATTAGCCATACTTCCCTGTCCATCCTCAAGTGTCAGGGTTCCGCTTCCCTCAACTCCCAGATTCTGTATGGTTCCGCTGACACTATTTGCAAGCGGCTTATCAGCCAGTGTGATCACATGGCCTTTACCATCCAGTGTTCCGGCGATCGTACTGATCAGCTGACCTGATGTCAGTGTGATATCCGCTGCCAGTGCATAAACTGTTCCGGCTTCAATCGTACCCGGAAGGTCTGCAGCAGTCTCAATCAGGTACGGATCCGCTTCTGTTCCTGTACCTGAAAGCGTTACAGCCTGTCCATCCTCTTCCGAAGCAAATACATCTATATCCGCATCTGTCGCTTCTTCATCCGAGAAATCTGAGAAATCTTCCACATTTCCATCCTCTGTTACATTGATATCCTCAGATGCCCCGCCATCTGCATCCTGCCCTTCATCTGTGATTTCTATGTCCGCATCATTTTCAAAATCACTGGTTTCATCATAGGTTTCCACCTGTACATTGTCATCAGGTTCTGC
>OGOG01003414.1_pt1 | contig 12041 bp, 11 predicted proteins | sample 1552581 | NCBI WGS metagenome assembly OGOG01 (sample SAMEA2580152, study PRJEB22360) | human gut metagenome | biome: human gut; feature: human-associated habitat; material: faeces | place: Denmark | collected 2008/2010 | reverse complement strand
TGTAAATAATATATGGAATATTGTCATCTATTTGAAATAATTCAAATTTTGTAGTGAGTGAATACTACAATCCCCACTAATATATTTGCAAGAAATGTTATTAGAGGGGATAAACTAATTGAAATTATTTTTTCCAATTAGATTTAATTTCTTAGCCATATGTGAAATAAAATATAACATAATGCCTGAAATTAAAATACATTAAACAATATTTGCGATATAGATCTGTTTTAGAATTAATGATGTTTATTCAAAATAATAGCATCTCAATTTTAAACATATCTTTAACTTTCGAACTTTAGAGAGTAATGAAATCAATCATTGCTTGCAATTTACATATTTATTTTAAATAAACCAAAATAAATAGCATCAAATATTTTGTATCGTAATGACTTTTGATACTATTTATTACAGAAAATCTAAACCTTCTATCGAAATTATTTAAAATAAACGATCTCCCGACACAGATCCCATTTGTTGAATTACTTCTTTTCCTCTTTTTTCGTCTCCTTCACGAATTCAGCTTTGTAATTGAACTTCTCAAACCCTGCTTTCAATTTATCAACATTCGTCTTGTCAGCATCATAGGTGATTGATACGGTCTTCGTCTTTAAGTCGGTAGAAAACTCTTTTACGCCCTTCTCAAACTTAATATTGTTTTTCACCTTACGTTCGCAATTCTCGCAATGCATTTGTGACACTTTAAATACAGCCGTACGAATGTCTTTCGCCATCACAGCCGTGAGACCCGATAAAATCATCGCAAAAGCGACCATCATTCTTTTTACTTTCATAATAATTCTCCTTTGCTTTGTAATTATATTGTTTATATATTCAAAAGTTGGGTTTTGTTTAAAAGTTGTAATTTTTAATTATTAATTTTTAATTATTCAACGTTTCTTGCCAGATTGAACCTTATTCCAATATACGCCTTCGCTCCATGCATCGGTCCCCATATCATGGTAGAGTCAAAATTATCTCCCCAAGGATCGGAAGCATTGATAATTGGATTCTTTTGTTTGAAATTAGTCAGGTTCTCTCCGCCTATATAAACGGACCAGCGTCGAAAATAGCGTGTCACTTGGGCACTAAGCTGCTCAAAACTCCCATAACGCGCTTCCCAGGATGAATGCCCATCAGAAGCTATATACGGATGCGGCATTCTTCCGCCACCATTCAATTGAAGAGTTGCGTCAAACTGCCATAAGCCGAGCGGTGTCTGATAGGAGGCGGTCAGAAGCCCTTTGTATTTACTTGTCAACGGCTTTTCCAGTAATTCTCCGTTATAATTCGTTTTCGCATCCGTGAGACGATAGGCGGCAGTAAGCGTGAAGCCCTTGAAAAGCGGATAATTCGCTTCCAACTGCAACACTTGCGAATAGGAACGTCCCTTCAGGTTGTAGAATGCTACTTCATGGGGATCGGTATCCATATCTACCACTACTTGTTTCTGAAAATCGGTATAATAATATTCCGCATTAAGATTCAGCGTCTTACCGAACAGCGGGATATAGGTCGACACGCTCGCCCCATAATTCCATGCCTCTTCTTGATCAAGATTCGCTGCAATCTTAACTTTCCGGCTACTGGCAAGGAGATAGTTATTTTCCGCCAGTACATGATTAGTGCGATACCCTTTCCCGGCAGACAGACGGAAATGGACATACTCGTTCGGATTGTACTTGACATGCGCACGCGGAGTCACAAAGAAACCGTACATGCTGCTATGATCCCCACGAATTCCCCCCATAAGCATAAGTTTATCATTCAGGTTGAAAGTATACTGAATATAAGCTCCGGGGACGAATTCTTTCACAAATGCTTTTGTCGATAGCCCATCGGCTTCATTTGTCAGCCGGTAAAGCTGATCGTATCCATCGTAATTGAAGCTCAATCCGGCAGACAAGCTGTTTTGTTTATTAAATTCGGTTTCGAACAGCAAGGAAGCATACACATTCGTTTGGTCGACATCATAAAGCTTATGACCGTACATGGCATTTTGATCATGGAAAGTTCCCTGCAAAATAAGGGCAAGATTGGTGTTCTTCTCCTTATTAAAAATATAGGCATTTTTAGTAAAAGCCTCATAACGATTGGTTTTGATACCGATCTCATACAATTCGTGCGATGGCTTTCCATCATGGCTAACCTGCCCGCTGTTGCGTTGTTCGGAAAGTGCTTTGATGCCTGCCTGAAACACATAATGATCTCCCATATATGCCCACCGGTTCCAAAAATTATATTGCTCGACCCGGGGAATATCCACAAAACCATCGTTATTACTGTCGTGCGCCTTCGTCTCATTCTCATAATGAGCCAGCAAAGACGTACTCCAACGTTTGGAAAGTTTTATCGTGGCATCAGCATTTGCTTCGTAACGGTTGGTGCTACTGGCAAACAGATTGGCAGACACCCAGTCCGCTTCGGGCAACTGGGGTTTCTTAAACTCCACATTGATCTGTCCCGTAATGGATTCATACCCGTTCTTTACGGACGAACTTCCTTTGCTCACTTGAATGCTTTGCATCCAAGGCCCGGGCACATATCCCAATCCATAAGGCGCAGCGGCTCCCCGATAGTTTGGAATATTTTCCGTCATCATCTGTACATACGTACCCGACAGCCCCAGCAACTTGATCTGTTTAGCTCCCGTAGCGGCATCGGAATAACTGACATCGACGGAGGGATTCGTCACAAAACTCTCGCCCAGGTTGCAACAAGCGGCACGGGTCAGTTCGGCACTGCTGATAATATCTTCATTCATCACGCTGTTGCGCAGTTTCATTGTACCGAGTTTCCGGCTTACGACATTTACCTCACCCAACTCCACTCCTGCCCGGAGCATTATATCCAACTTTTGGTTTTTGCCGTCCACCTGTATAGTGTCATTTTCGAATCCTATAAAACTGATAATAAGTTTATTGCTGTTTGCAGGCTTAACAATGGAGAAACTGCCGTCACCGGATGTCGTCACACCGTTCGTAGTACCGAGCCAAAACACATTGGCACCGGGGACGGGCTCACCCATATCATCTTGTACGATTCCTTCTACTTGTGCTTGTAAAGCAAAGGAAATCAAAAGAAAAAGAATAGAGAATATATATTTCATAAATGTTTACTCATTTTGTGATGCAAAGTTATCAAATAGCCCTTGCAACCCGGTTGCAAAAAACGGGCTTTTTGAATGATTGTTTTTCGTATATCCAACGCATTATATTTCAATAGATTAAAGATACGTCTTAGGAGATTGATATTAATAACATCCGGATGTTATCTATCAAAACATCCGGATGTTTTATACTACAACATGGGGATGTTCTTGGGTACAACATGGGGATGTTTTTAGTCTTTATCTATGAAGATATAAATAGCAGACCGTAAGAAAACAATACCTAAGAGCAGTATCTTCTTACATTCCTTCATAATACTCCGGAAACGCTAAATGATAAGAATGGAAAAGAGAGCCAAGTAATGCCGGGAACTGACAGGATGCGGAGACAGATCGGATATAAAATCCTGCGGTTCGGCAATGGCTCTATAATATTGAAAACCGGGAATAAGTATGCAGAAAAGTTGCAACACAGGAACAGGCATAGCTACTTCGCAAGACTGCTTTACCAAATCTACTTTATAAACAGTTGCCGTGCAACCTTCATCCTGACAAGACTTATTCATCGGATGCGGGGATTGATGGCACTTCTTACAGCCATTGGTGCAACAGGTCTGTGCAGCTTCACAACCGGCACAACAATAATGCACAATAGACACTCCTACCCCGGCGTAGATGATCAACAGGGAAAACAAAGTTGCAAATATGTAACGAAGTCTCTTCATGTCCGCTGCAAAGATAGGGAGATTTAACCGTTGAGGGGCATTAATTTTTCCTTTTTTATTGGTAGTATTCGTTAATATGTTCTATATTTGTCGATAATGAACAGAGGTATAAATGTTGAATTTAAAGAAGAAACCGTTATGAAAAAACAATATGTCAGCCTACTTATAATTATTCTTTCGGTAAGTAGCTTTTTATTTTCTTGTCGTGACAAGATGAATGAAAGAGTCGGAGCATTGGAGTTCGATAGTATACAGGTAAACGAAACTGCCCATCTCTTCGGGGATACGTCCAAACCTGCGTGCAATTTGACAATAAACTATACATATCCGGTGAAATCTTCGGATGAACTTTTGAAAGACACGTTGAACAAATATTTCATCTCCGCTTGTTTCGGAGAAAAATATATGGATGAAGCCCCCCGGGAAGTCATAAAACAGTACACTGAAACCTACGTCAGTGATTACCGCCGCGACCTGGAACCTATGTACCTGGAAGACGAAAAGGACAAGGAAGACAATGCTTCCATCGGTGCATGGTACTCTTATTATAAAGGTATAGAGAGCAACGTGAATTATTACGAGAAAAATCTACTGGTTTATTGCATCAAATACAATGAATATACCGGTGGCGCACATGGCATCTATATGACTACCTATCTCAATATGGATCTCGACCTGATGCGTCCCTTGCGTTTGGATGATATTTTTGTCGGAGACTATCAAGAGACTTTGACTGATCTTATCTGGAATCAGTTGATGGCAGAAAACAATGTTAAGACACATTCCGAACTGGAAGACCTGGGATACGGTTCAACAGGCGAAATCGCTCCGACAGAGAATTTCTATCTAGATAAGGAAGGCATCACCTTCTATTATAATGTATACGATATCACTCCATACGCCATGGGACCTGTGGAAGTGTCACTACCCTTCCAGATGATAGAACATATGTTAGGCAGCAGCACAGTGATCAAAGAACTGAGAAATTAAATCAATAAAAATATAACCCAACCTATATTTAGAAGAAGTGGAAATTATACTCAAATACTTCCCTGACCTTACGGAAGAGCAGCGCAAGCAGTTTGCCGCCCTATACGACTTATACCTTGACTGGAACAGCAAGATTAACGTGATCTCACGAAAGGATATAGAAAACTTGTACGAACACCACGTGTTACATTCACTCGGCATAGCCAAAATGATTCACTTCCGTCCCGGGACCCACATCATGGATTTGGGAACCGGTGGAGGTTTTCCCGGCATTCCTTTGGCAATCCTCTTTCCAGAAGTAAAATTCCATCTGGTAGACAGTATCGGAAAGAAAGTACGTGTTGCCACGGAAGTGGCGAATGCCATCGGGCTGAAAAACGTCACTTTCCGCCACGCGCGTGCCGAAGAAGAGAAACAGCTATTCGACTTTGTCGTAAGCCGTGCCGTCATGCCACTGGCAGACCTGGTTAAAATCATCAAAAAGAATATCTCGCCCAAACAACAGAACCCGTTACCCAACGGATTAATCTGCCTGAAAGGCGGTGAACTAGAGCATGAAGCGATGCCATTCAAACATAAAACTACGATGCATCCGTTGAGCGATGATTTTGAAGAAGAATTCTTCCAGACTAAAAAAGTGGTATATGTAACCGTATAAACAGAATACGTAATATCAACGAACCATGAAGATAAAGAGATTTGAATTTAATATGTTTCCCGTAAACTGTTATGTGTTATGGGATGAAACCAAAGAGGCGGTTGTTATCGATCCGGGTTGTTTTTACGACGAGGAAAAGCAGGCATTGAAGAATTTCATCGTCACCAACGAACTGACGGTGAAGCATCTGTTGAATACTCATTTACATCTGGATCATATCTTTGGCAATCCGTTCATGCTAAAAGAGTTCGGGCTTTCCGCTGAAGCCAGTCAGGCAGATGAATATTGGATAGAAGAGGCTCCGAAACAAAGCCGTATGTTCGGGTTCCAGCTTCAGGAAGAACCGGTGCCGTTGGGAAAATATCTGCATGATGGAGATATCATCACATTCGGTAATACTACGTTGGAAGCCATTCATGTGCCGGGACATTCACCCGGTAGTTTGGTTTACTACTGCAAAGCAGAGAACTGCATGTTTTCCGGTGATGTACTTTTCCAGGGAAGCATCGGACGCGCTGATCTGGCAGGAGGAAACTTCGACGAACTGATCGATCACATCTGTAGCCGGTTGTTCGTCCTTCCCAACGAGACTGTCATCTATCCGGGACACGGGGCACCCACCACCATCGGAATGGAGAAAGCCGAAAACCCTTTCTTCAGGTAATACTTTCATGAAAAAAAGTAAACGCTATATATAATCAATAGTAGAAACTACTTAAAAACTAACTAATATGAAAACCGAATCATTCGCCAGCCGTCATATCGGTATCAGCGAAAAAGACATTGAAGTGATGCTACGCAAAATAGGCGTAGACACACTTGATGAGTTAATCAATAAAACCATTCCTGCCAACATACGGCTCAAAGAGCCGTTGGCTCTCCCACCAGCAATGACCGAATACGAATTCGGCAAGCACATCAGTGAACTGGCTGGAAAAAACAAACTCTTTACTACTTACATCGGTATGGGTTGGTATAATACGATTACTCCCGCCGTGATCCAAAGAAATGTCTTTGAGAACCCGGTATGGTATACTTCGTATACGCCTTATCAGACAGAAGTATCACAGGGTCGCCTCGAGGCACTGATGAACTTCCAGACGATGGTAAGCGACCTGACAGCCATGCCTTTGGCAAACTGTTCCTTATTGGACGAGGCAACAGCAGCCGCGGAAGCCGTTTCGATGATGTACGCGTTGCGTCCCCGCGATAAGCAGAAAGCAGGTGCGAATGTCGTTTTTGTGGACGAAAATATCTTCCCCCAAACTCTGGCTGTCATGACCACCCGTGCCATCCCTCAAGGCATCGAGCTTCGGGTAGGTAAATACCAGGAATTCGAACCAACGCCGGAAGTGTTCGCTTGCGTACTTCAGTACCCAAATGCTGACGGTAATGTGGAAGACTACCGCGAATTTACAGAAAAGGCCCATGCCACCGGATGCAAAGTAGCCGTAGCCGCTGACTTATTAAGCCTTGCACTGATCGTTCCTCCGGGTGAATGGGGAGCGGATATCGTATTCGGTACTACGCAACGTTTTGGAATACCTATGTTCTACGGTGGTCCATCGGCAGCTTATTTTGCCACACTCGACGAGTATAAACGAAATATGCCGGGACGAATCATCGGTTGGTCGAAAGACAAATACGACAAACCTTGCTATCGCATGGCTTTACAAACCCGTGAACAACACATCAAACGCGAAAAAGCGACTTCTAATATCTGTACCGCACAAGCATTGCTGGCTACGATGGCAGGTTTCTATGCCGTTTATCACGGACAGGAAGGAATCAAAGATATTGCACACCGCATCCACAGTATTGCTACTTTCCTGGAAAAAGGAATCAGCAAGCTGGGGTACAAGCAAGCCAACCGGCAATATTTCGACACTCTCCGCTTTACGTTGCCCGACAATGTATCGGCACAACAGATCCGCACCATCGCGCTGAGTAAAGAAGTCAATTTACGCTATTTCGACAACGGTGACGTAGGTTTCAGTATCGATGAAACAACCGATATCGCAGCTGCCAATGTCCTGCTCTCCATTTTTGCTATTGCAGCCGAAAAAGACTACCAAAAGATAAACGAAATACCGGATGCTCCCGAATTTCCGGAAGCATTGAAGCGTCAAAGTCCATTCCTCACGCATGAAGTATTCTCAAAATATCATACTGAGACGGAAATGATGCGTTATATCAAACGCTTGGATCGCAAGGACATTTCATTGGCTCATTCCATGATACCGCTGGGATCATGTACCATGAAACTGAATGCAGCCGCAGAAATTCTCCCGTTGAGCCGGCCGGAATTCATGTGCATACATCCGCTCGTACCGGAAGACCAAGCCGAAGGATATCGTGAACTGATAGAAAATCTCAGCGAGGCATTGAAGATTATCACCGGATTCGCTGGAATCAGCCTTCAGCCGAACTCAGGAGCAGCGGGCGAATACACAGGCCTTCGCGTGATCCGTAGTTATTTGGAAAGCATCGGACAGGGACACCGTAATAGAATATTGATTCCGGCATCGGCTCATGGAACTAATCCGGCATCGGCCGTTCAAGCAGGTTTCACTACCGTTACATGTGCATGTGATGAAAACGGTAACGTAGATATGGACGACCTCCGCGCAAAAGCAGAAGAAAACAAAGATGATTTGGCTGCCTTAATGATTACTTACCCCTCTACTCACGGTATCTTTGAAACGGAGATTGTTGAAATCTGCCGCATCATACATGCATGTGGGGCACAAGTATATATGGATGGAGCTAATATGAATGCTCAGGGAGGTTTGACGAATCCTGGTTTTATCGGTGCCGACGTTTGCCACCTGAATTTGCACAAGACATTTGCTTCTCCTCATGGAGGAGGCGGACCGGGCGTAGGACCGATCTGCGTAGCCGAACATTTGGTACCGTTCTTACCGGGACATGGCATATTCGGCAATCCAATGAATGAGGTATCCTCTGCACCTTATGGTAGCGCAGGAATTCTTCCTATCACTTACGGATATATTCGTATGATGGGTACGGATGGATTGACCATGGCAACGAAAGCTGCTATACTGAATGCCAACTATCTAGCTGCTTGCCTGAATGATACATACGGCATTGTCTATCGCGGTGCCAATGGGTACGTCGGACATGAAATGATATTGGAATGCCGCAAGGTTCACGAAGAAACGGGTATCAGTGAAAATGACATCGCAAAACGTCTGATGGACTTTGGATACCATGCTCCTACCCTCTCCTTCCCAGTTCACGGAACTTTGATGATTGAACCGACAGAAAGTGAAAGCCTGTGGGAACTGGATAATTTCGTAACGGTGATGCAGACAATATGGGATGAAATACAAGAGGTAAAGAATGGAGAAGCCGATAAGGAAGACAACGTGCTTGTAAACGCTCCTCACCCGGAATATGAAATTGTGGATGACGATTGGAAACACAGTTATTCACGAGAGAAAGCAGCTTATCCTATTGAAAGTGTACGGGAAAATAAATTCTGGGTCAATGTAGCCCGTGTAGACAATACATTGGGAGACCGGAAATTACAACCTACATGCTATTGCTTTGGATAAAGATATTTAGTTGAAAGTTGAAAGTGAAATGCACCGTTAAACAGCATTGTCACTTTCAACTTTCAATTCTTTACTTTCAACTAAACAATATGGTAAGTACCGGTTTTCAAATTCTTCTCTTTAACGGGATAGGCCGGATCGGCATATCCTAAAGCGACACAACCATACACTTTATGGTTTTCAGGTACTCCTAATGAGGTAATATATGCGCGTACTTCAGGATCATCACAAGTCGTACCCAACTGATTGATCCAACAAGATCCGATGCCCAAGGAATGTGCGGTAAGAAACATATTTTCAATTGCACAGGCACAGTCCATCGCTGCCCACCATTGAGTGGGATCATTGGACACGATCACCAAAGCCGGAGCATGATAATAGCAACAATAAGTCTGGCTATTTCCACGCTCTTGCAAATGCCGATCCTCACTTTTAGCAAAAGCACCTTTAATGTGCATATTGAGTTCTTCCAATTTTTGTGCATCTCGTATGGCTGTGAAATGCCACGTTTCCAAATGCATTCCGTTAGGAGCATACGCTCCGGCCTCTAAGATAGTCAATAAATCGTCTTTAGAGACTTGTCGAGCGGTATATGCACGTATACTACGACGAGATTTAATGTTTTCCAATACTTCATTTGTTTTCATATCATTATCTTTTTACTAATCCGATCTTTACATTCAGCTTAAAATAATAAGTCCCGTTTTCCTTTTCAAGAAAACCGTATTTGTCCTTATCTACCGAACCTTTTTCCAATCGCGTATTAAAGAATAGAAAATCTTCAAAAGTCTTCTTCTCCGATTTGTGATAACACAGTACGTCACCATTTCCATCAACTAGCAAAAGACCTTCGACAGCAGAATCCGTACCGTTATAAATCTTTGCCGGACGCATACCCAGTGCCAATGCCAAGAGAAACTGTTTTATTTTAAATTCATAGAATCCATGTTTATTGATCAGTTCCTCTTTAATCTTCAAGGGATTACTCTGCTTAATAGTTTCCGCCAGCTCACTGATTCGTGTAATGCCATCAAGATGCATGATCCGCACCATCTCCGCCAACATACGGGGGAAATGCAGATCGATCATCAACAAATTACAGCGAAACACGCGATCAGCAACGTCAGAATACTTAAGACTGCCACCCAACCGTTCTATCATCATCATGCGTTCGGCTACTTCATTTGGTGACTCAGGCAAAGCATTGATTTTATTCACTGTAGGTACGGCAAACTTTATACCCGTCTGTTCCAGTTTCAGATTAGCTGTACGACCGCCATCCAATAAGGGATTCATTATACTGAGGCGCGAACGGACATTGAATCCGGTCAACGGAGCCTCTGGATGCCAAAATGCTACTGAAAAGTCCGTACGGTCATCTGTCTTAGCTTCGAGGTCGAAGATAGCAGCTTCATCTAAAAACTCCTCTACTCCATCGGGAGAGACGACATCATCGACAGAAGACGACTTAACGGCTTGAAGAATCAGCCCGGCAACCGTATGGAAATCTTCACGGGGAACACGCTTATCCATGTTTTCGCCTACAATATGGATATCATCTTTTTCGATATAATAACGACGTGTGCCATCATGCTCTTCACGCTGTACCATGGCTACAGGCCATTGGTTAGCATCATTCTTTTTCGTTTGCGAAGTCCCCAACGAGACCTTTCCATCCGCCAGCAGACGGAAGAAAGCATATAGTTCGCTCCATTCTCTTTTTGTTGCTTCAAATGCCATATATGTGTTATTTTATAAACTGCAAGTAGTTATTCCAGGAACTGCTATCCATGGGATGCGTGGTCGATGTATTTCCATGGCTTCGGCAATTGAAGGCAATTTCCCAGCACGGGCAATAGCCACAGGAACCCGGGGAGTGATGACAATGTACCGTCCTGTCCAACATGCATCAAACCAAGCAGGATTACCCGGTTGCTTCTTAATAGGAAAACGTAGATTCTCCCCCTTCTCACGCATCATCGCAGAACGACCGGGATCGTTAATCCATACATATTTATCATCGATGCCCCGTAGAACGATCCAATGACGATGGCTACCCGGCTGCAATATTCCGCGGGTAGAACCACGATGACTGATATTTATCAATACAGGAATTCCCTCATCGATATATTTTCGTAATGCCCGGTAGTCCTTGTCCATAAAATGCTCAGCACTTTCCATATGCTCATAATAACGTGCCAATGAATCTATTTCAAAGGCGTAATAACCTCCCTGAGCTATAGTAGTCCTCCGTTTAAAGGGTGCGCGTTTCTTCAAAAAGTAATTCTTCTGATATTCCACAAGCTTGGCTTCTGCTTCCGAATCCGTACGGCAACTGTCGGCCGTCATCCCTTTGAAATAATCGAATACCATCAAAGATGAAGCTAAAGAGCAATGGGAATAGGGACATCCACTGATTTTCTGCGAATACCAAGGCAAAGGAATATCATTGGGAGCCAACTGTTGTGCATACATGGTTGTCCCAGAAAAAACAAGTAACATCAAACAAAAATAAAATATCTTCTTACTCATGATCTGTTTCATTGTGCGCAAAGATAAGTAAAACCAATAAAACAAACGTCGAGCGCAAAAAACTATTTCCAATTCTCAATGTTATATAAGTATAGTTAACTTACTAAATAATAGAATTATGGATAATAAAGAAAATCTGATCAGCATCAAAGAAGTCCCGGGTGGTCCTTACATTATAAAGGGAGAATTCAAAATAACCACAAAAGACGGGCTGGAGACTATATTGCAAGGTACAAACGCTTTATGCCGTTGCGGGCATTCGAAGAACAAACCCTTCTGCGACGGGACACATGGAAAGATACATTTTGAAAAAGAAGAATAGGCTTCACAAATATATTCCATAGGTTCAATGCGTGTATATTGTGTAGAGACTACCTAACAGTAATACACGCATTTAGGGATATTCAGTAAATCCTATAAAATTAGCCAACTAATTCATACTAAAAGTA
>OGOG01003405.1_pt1 | contig 12065 bp, 9 predicted proteins | sample 1552581 | NCBI WGS metagenome assembly OGOG01 (sample SAMEA2580152, study PRJEB22360) | human gut metagenome | biome: human gut; feature: human-associated habitat; material: faeces | place: Denmark | collected 2008/2010 | reverse complement strand
ATGGTGGCCTGCTCCTGGGCAAACCGCCGGCGGAGAGTCCCTAAGTACGAAGTCACCGGCGGGCACTTCTCCCCCTCCGGCCAGTAGCGCACCCCGGAGATGAGAAAATAGGCCGCCGAGAGCCGCTTGGCCCGGCGCTTCTTCTCTCCAGCCAGCCCCGCCAGCACCCGGGCGGGGCCGCCCCCGGCCCGGCGGGAGAGGGTCTGGTACTCCCGGCAGTCGGCCAGCTCCCCGCGGATCAGCTCCTGGAGCAGCGGCGCGCAGTCCAGACACTGGGGCCCCAAAACCCCCTGGGCATCGTCCCGGGGAAAGTCGCTGTGGAGCCGCTGGCCGCCTCGGGGAACATGGGGGGCCGGGAGCACCGTCTTCTCCTCCGTCTGGGCCGCCTCCTCGGTGACCAGGGTCTGCTGCTGCTCGGTTGTGGTCTGGGCCTGGTCTCCCCCTGTCTCCTCCCAGGTGATGGGGCAGGCATCGGTGTGGTCGCCCATGACGCGCTTCCAGACCCGGGCAAAGATTTCCTTTTTGTCCTCTTCCCGGTCCAGGGGGGTGTTAGGCATAGCTCCTTCCATGGCAATTCCTCCTTTTCTGTTTTCCCATCCTATGCCCTGCCGGCCCATTCTGTCCGTCCGGACAGCCTTTCCCGGAAGTTTTTCCCGGCGGTGCCCCCGAAGTCTCTTGACAGACGCGCCTTTGCCCATTAAAATAAAATCAGTATAAATATGCAGACAATGAGGCAGTCTCCCCTCTTGGGCGGGACTCCGGGACCTCATGCCCGCTTTCTGCGGCGCCGCCATCGGCCCGGTTCGGCCCGGCTGCCGCGATTTTATGCGAAATTTTAGAGAAATGGAGGTGTGTCCCGACAATATGCTGCCCTATATCCTGACCGGCGTGATCGTATTTATTGTCGCGCTTGTGATAGGGATTCCCCTGGGCATCCTGTACCGCAAGAAAGTGGCGGAAAAGGAAATCCTCAGCGCCGAGGAAGAGGCCAAGCGCATCATCAACGAGGCCATCAAGAGCGCCGAGAGCAAAAAACGGGAAGCCCTGGTAGAAGCCAAGGAAAAAATTCTGGCGGAAAAAACCAACTACGAGAGAGAAGCCAAGGAGCGCCGCTCCGAACTGCAGGAGCAGGAACGCCGGCTCCAGCAGAAGGAAGAGACCCTGGAGCGCAAGCTGGAAAACGTGGAGCGGAAGGAGGAGTCCTACGCCGCCCGCCTGGCCAACCTGGAGGAGGCCCGGACCAAGGTCGCCAAGCTCCAGGCCGAGCAGATGGAGACTCTGGAACGGATCTCCGGCTACACCGCCGAGGAGGCCAAAGCCTACCTGATCGCCAAGCTGGAGACCGAGGTCACCCACGAGGCCGCCATGAAAATCAAAGAAGTGGAGGCCCGCTTCAAGGAGGAGGCCGACGCGAAAGCCAAGGAAATCGTGGGGCTGGCCATCCAGCGATGTGCCGCAGACCACGTGGCCGAGGCCACCGTGTCCGTGGTGCCCCTGCCCAACGACGAGATGAAGGGCCGGATCATCGGCCGGGAGGGCCGGAATATCCGCACCCTGGAGACCCTCACCGGCGTGGACCTCATCATCGACGACACCCCAGAGGCCATCACCGTCTCCTGCTTCGATCCAGTTCGCCGGGAGATCGCCCGGCTGGCCCTGGAAAAGCTCATCCTGGACGGCCGAATCCACCCCGCCCGCATTGAGGAGATGGTGGAAATCGCCAAGCGGGAGGTGGACGCCACCATCAAGGCCGAGGGCGAGCGCGCCGTGCTGGAGACCAACGTCATGGGCCTGCACCCCGAGCTCATCAAGCTCATCGGCCGCATGAAGTACCGCACCAGCTACGGACAAAACGTGTACAACCACTCCATCGAAGTGGCCCAGCTGGCCGGCCTTATGGCCGCCGAGATTGGGGAGGATGTGGCCATCGCCAAGCGGGCCGGCCTGCTCCACGACCTGGGCAAGGCTGTGGACCACGAGGTGGAGGGCTCCCACGTCACCATCGGCGTGGAGCTGGCCCGGAAGTACAAGGAGAGCAAAGAGGTGGTCCATGCCATCCACGCCCACCACAACGACGTAGAGCCCCAGACCGTTATCGCCTGCCTGGTGCAGGCCGCTGACGCCATTTCCGCCGCCCGACCCGGCGCCCGGCGGGAAAACCTGGAAAACTACATCAAGCGCCTGGAAAAACTGGAGGAGGTCACCTCTTCCTTCCGCGGGGTAGAGAAATCCTACGCCATTCAGGCTGGCCGCGAGGTCCGCATCATCGTCAAGCCCGAAGTGGTCAGCGAGGATGAAATGACCTTGCTGGCCCGGGAGATCGCCCAGCGGATTGAAAACGAACTGGAGTATCCCGGACAGATCAAGGTTCATCTGCTGCGGGAGGTCAAAATCGTGGAATACGCCAAGTGATTCCTACATCCCATAGTACGCCCCGCCCTTGGGAAGCTCCCAGGGGCGGGGTTTTCTACACGGCGCCCCGCCAAAATTTTTGTCTTTTTTTGCAGTTTCTCCCTTTTTGTTTTTCCCAAAATAGCATATAATAAGGGAAATCTTTTCTGTTTGAAAAAGGGGGAGACGGTATGCTGCTTCACCTCTTGGCTGTGGGCGATGTGGTGGCCCAGGGCGGGCTGGACTGTCTGCACCGGCACCTGCGCCGGTTGAAAAAGGAACACGATGTCCACTTCACCGTGGTCAACGGCGAAAACGCCGCCGGCCTGGGCCTGCTGCCCCAGCATGCCGAGGAACTCTTTGACGCGGGGGCGGACGTCATCACCCTGGGCAACCACACCTGGGGAAAACGGCAGATCGCGGACTATCTGGAGGACAACCCCTATATTCTCCGCCCGGCCAACTTCGCCCCCAACCTTCCCGGGCGGGGCTTTGGGCTCTATGAGGGCCCCCAGGGCCTGCGGCTGGGGGTGCTGAACCTGATGGGACGGTTTCAGCTGGACGCCAACCTGGACTCCCCCTTCCGCCGGGCCGACGAGATTCTGGCCGGGGAGGGCGCCCAGGCCGATCTGCTTTTCGTGGACTTCCACGCGGAGGCCACCAGCGAAAAGGGGGCCATGGCCTGGTACCTGGACGGACGGGTGCAGGCGGTGTGGGGCACCCACACCCATGTCCCCACCGCCGACGGGCAGATCCTGCCCCAGGGCACAGGCTTTATCACTGACCTGGGGATGACCGGCCCCGCCCGGTCCATTCTGGGGGTAAAACCCGAAAACTCCGTGGCCCGCTTCCTGGGCCAGCTGCCCCGGCGGTATGAGGCCGCAGACGGCCCCAACCGGCTGGGGGCCGTTCTCTTCACCATTGACACCCAGACCAAACGCTGCTGCCAGGTCACCCGCACCGACCTGACAGACTGACGGGACCCAAGGAGGGCTTGTGCATGCTGACCTTTCTCCACGCCGCTGATTTTCATCTGGACTCCCCCTTTCATGCCCTCCCCCCGGAACAGGCGGCGGAACGCCGGAGCAGCGCCAGCTGCTCACCCGCCTGGCGGACACCGCCCGCCAGGCACAGGTTGACCTGGTCTTTCTGGCGGGGGACCTCTTTGACGGCCAGCGGGCCCGGCCGGAAACGGTCCAGGCCCTCTATCAGGTCTTGGAGGAGCTGGAGGCAGAGGTCTTTCTCTCCCCCGGCAACCACGACCCCTACTCTCCCACCTCCCCCTACGGAAAGTTTCCCTGGCCGGACCACGTACATATCTTCACCCAGGCCGCCCCGGCCCGGGTGGAGGTGCCCCAGTTGGGGGCGGTGGTCTACGGCAGTGCCTTTACCTCCCTCTACCGGATGGACAGCCCCCTGGCCGGCTTCCACGCCCAGGAGGAGGACCTGGCCGCTTTCGGCTGCTTTCATGGGGACCTCTCCTCCGCCCACAGCCGCTACGGCCCCATCACCCACAATGAAATTGCCGCCTCGGGCCTGCACTATCTGGCCCTGGGCCACAGCCACAGCGCCAGCGGCCTGAAGCGGGCGGGAAAAACCTATTACGCCTGGCCCGGCTGCCCGGAGGGGCGGGGCTTTGACGAGACCGGGGACAAAGGGGGCTATCTGGGCCAGCTGGAGGGCGGCCGGGTGTCCCTGGACTTTGTCCCCCTGGCCCGGCGGCGGTACCTCACCCCCAGCCTGGACATCACCGGCCAGGACCCCGCCCAGGCGCTGGAGGCGCTCATCCGCGCCTCCCGGCCGGAGGACATCCTTCGGATTTCCCTCACCGGCACCCGGGACCCGGACAACGAGCCCAATCTCACTGCCCTCACCGCCCTGGCCTCCGGCTATTTTTACAGCGCCAGTCTCTATGACAACACCACCCTGAGCCAGGCTCTCTGGGCCCGGATGGAGGAGGATACCCTCACCGGGCTCTTCCTCCGGGCCATGGCCCAGCGCCTCCAGGAGGCCGCCCCCTCTGAGCGGCCCCTGCTGGAACGGGCGGTCCGGTTCGGCCTGGCCGCCCTGGAAGGAAGGGAGGAGCCCCAATGAAACTCTTGCAGCTCACCGCCACCTTCGGCTGCTTACAGGGGGACACCCTGGAATTCGGCCCGGGGATGACCCTCATCGGGGCCCCCAACGGCAGCGGGAAATCCACCTGGTGCGCCTTCCTGCGGACCATGCTCTACGGCCTGGACACCCGCCAGCGGGACCGCAAGGGCGCCCCCGCCGACAAAAACCGTTACCGGCCCTGGAGCGGCTCCCCCATGGAGGGGCTGCTGGTCTGTGAATTCCAGGGCCGGGTCCTGGAGCTCCGCCGGACCTCCGCCAGCGGGGTGCCCATGGGGGATTTCTCCGCGGTCTACCAGGACACCGGCCTGGCCGTGCCCGGCCTGACCGGGGAGACCGCCGGGGAGATCCTCACTGGCGTGAGCCAGGAGGTCTTTGACCGCTCGGTGTTCTTCCGCCAGACTGGCCTGGCCGTCAGCCAGAGCCAGGAGCTGGAGAAGCGGATCACCGCCCTGGTCTCCTCCGGGGAGGAGGATGTATCCTGGACCGAGGCCAACGAACGCCTCAAGACCTGGCTCCACCGCCGCCGGTTCCACAAAAGCGGCCTGATCCCCCAGCTGGAGGCGGAGGAGGCCCAGCTCCAGCAGACCCTCACCCAGACCGCCTCCCTGCGCCAGGATCTGGCCCAGCTCCAGGCCCGGGCCGCCGGCCTGCGCCAGCAGAAGGCCCATTGGGAGAGCCGGCTGTCCATGGAAAACGACAAATTCCAGACCATCAGCCAGCGGCGCTACGCAGAGGCCGCCGCAGAGCTGGACGCAGCGGAACTCCAGTTACAGACCCTCCTGGCCCGCCCGCAGGCCGACGCCCCCCAGACAGAGCCGGACCCCGACGAGCTGGAGGAGGAGATGCAAGACACCCTGGACGATCTGGCCAGCCGGCGGCGGCTTATGACAGGCTTTGTGACCCTCATCGTGCTGCTGACCCTCTGCGGGGTGGTGCTGTTTGCAGCGCCCCATGTGCCCCAGTTCCCCCTCCAGCTCCCGGAGATTCCCCTCCTGTTTCTGGCCCCTGTGGTGGGGATACTCTGGCTGCTGGTGCTGCTGTTCACCTTGATTAAGTCCGCCTGTGACCGGCGGGACACCAAGGCCCTGGACGAGCTTCGCGCCCTGCTGGAGACCCGCCAGCAGGAGGACAGCCACCTGGCCCAGGACCTGCGGGAGGCCCAAATCCGCCGGGAGCACGCCCAAAAATACTTCGAGGCTGTCAGCCAGCAGAGCGGCAGCGGCCCCTATCTCCCCCCGGAGGCGGAGGCCTGCCGGGCCTCCCTGCACCAGGCAGAGCAGGAGATCGCCCAGATCCAAGGTCAGCTCACCGCCCTGGGGGACCCGGTCCTGGTGGATGCCCGGCTGGACGAGATTCAGGAGGCCTCCGCCCGGCTGCAGGGGGATTACGACGCCATTGGGGTGGCCATGGAGGCCCTAAAGGAGGCCGATGATCAGCTCCACGCCCGGTTCTCCCCCCAGCTGAGCCAGACAGCCGCCGGATACTTCCAGCAGCTGACCCAGGGAAGGTTCTCTCAGGTGGCCCTGGACCGCAGTTTCAACGTCACCGTCCGGGAGACCGGCGCCCTGGCCGACCGCCCCCTGGCGCTCCTGAGCCAAGGCACCGCCGACCAGCTCTACCTGGCCCTCCGTCTGGCGGTGGCGGACCTGGTCCTCCCCTCTCCCCAGGCCTGTCCGCTTATCCTGGACGACGCGCTGCTGTCCTTTGACGATGACCGTCTGGCGGTGGTCCTGCACCTGCTCACAGAGCTGGCCGAGGACCGTCAGATCCTGCTGTTCACTTGCCAGCACCGGGAATTCTTCATGCTGGAGGACCGGCCGGAGATCACCACGGTGACACTGCCTGACTTTTAATGGACATCCTGGACGGTGGGTTCCGGCGGCAATCTATGGTTGCCATCCCAGAAAAAGAAGCGTATAATAGAGGACTGACCCTGAAATTGTTCCGTTCCAAAAGGAGGTTCCCATAATGTCCCAATCCCATCTCCCGCCGGAGGAGCCCCGCCTGTCTTCCGAGGCGCCGCCCCAGGAGGGACCGACCGCATCCCAGAACCCCGCGCCCCCCGCGGAGGATATGGCCGCCCAGAAGGCGGGCAAAGAGAAGAAGCCGGGGGCTTTCGGCGCCGACCTCTACGGCTGGCTCCAGGCCCTCACCTTTGCCCTGGCCTTTATCTTGATCTTCTTCACCTTCTTCGGCCGCGTGATCGGCGTGGACGGCCACTCCATGGACCCCACCCTCAACGACCGGGACATGCTCTTTCTCCAGTGCATCGCCTATGAGCCCAAGCAGGGGGATGTGGTGGTCCTGCACAAGGACTTTGGAGACGTTGAAACCCCCATTGTCAAGCGGGTGATCGCCGTGGGCGGCCAGACGGTGGAAATCGACTATGACACCGGCACAGTCTACGTGGACGGTCAGCCCCTGGAGGAGGACTACATCATGGAGCCCATGGTCCGCCCGGAGAGCCCCTACCTGCAGGGGACCTACTGGGAGGTGCCCGAGGGGTCTGTCTTCGTCATGGGGGACAACCGCAATAACTCCTCCGACAGCCGGGACAGCCGCCTGGGCCCGGTGGACACCCGGTATGTGCTGGGGCGGGCCATCTGCACCGTTCTCCCCTTCCAGCACATCGGCCTGGTGGAATAAGGAGGTGAGACCGTGCGACTGGACAAATGGCTGAAGGTCTCCCGCCTGATTAAGCGCCGCACTGTGGCCAACGAGGCCTGTGACAACGAGCGCATCTCCGCCAATGGCCGGGTGGTGAAGGCCTCCTATGAGGTCAAGGTGGGGGATCAGCTGGAGATCCGCTTCGGCGCCCGGACGGTGCGGCTGGAGGTTCTCTCCGTCACCGAGCCCAAAGGCAAGGAGAATGCCGTGCTCCTCTACAAAGAACTTTGATTTTCAGCGGATGGGGGTCCAGATCGGTTCCTGTGAGACCAGGAACCCATCCGGTTTCTTTTCCTGCCAGCGCCAAAAACCCCGCCCTGGAACATGGCTCCAGGGCGGGGTTGTCTTGTGGGTGGGGATTATTGATCCACCGCATCCTTCAGGGCTTTCCCGGCCTTAAAGACGGGCACCTTGGTGGCGGGGATGGGGATGTCCTCCCCGGTCTTGGGGTTGCGGCCCATCCGCTCGGCGCGGACCTTGGTCTCGAAGGCGCCGAAGCCAACGATCTGGACCTTTTCCTCCTCTGTCAGCGCCTTGGTGATCAGGTTGATGGCGGCGTTCAGGCCGAGCTCCACATTCTTCCGGGAGAAGCCGGTCTCCTCCGCGATGCGCAGGATCAGTTCAGTCTCGTTCATGGTGATTACCCTTTCTCTCTTCGTTTTCCGGGTGTTTCTCCCGGTTCCACAGCGCCATCAGCTGGGACACATCCAACTCCCTCATGTCCCTGCCCTGGGCTGTGACCGCCGCCTCCACCCCGGCAAACCGGCGAATGAATTTCTCGCAGGTCCCGGCCAGGGCGTCCTCGGCATCTATTTGAAAGAACCGGGCAATCTTCACTGCGGCAAACAGCAGGTCGCCCAGCTCTTCCTCCACGTTGCTGTGGTCCGCCACCGCGGTCTGGAGCTCCTCCAGCTCCTCGGTGAGCTTGTCCATGGCGGCCTGGACATTGGGCCATTCAAAGCCCGCTTTCTCCGCCTTGGCCTGGATTTTCTCCGCCCGCCACAGGCCGGGCAGGCTCTTGGCCACGCTCTGGAGGGTGGCTGTGTAGGTGGTCTGCCCCTTCTCCTGGCGTTTGAGCTCCTCCCAGCTGTCCGGGGTGGCCGCCGCGCCGCCAAAGACGTGGGGATGCCGGAAAATCAGCTTTTTGCAGATGCCGTCGGCCACGTCGTCCAGGGTAAACCGGCCGGCATCCTCCTCTATGGAGGCATGAAACAGGACCTGGAGCAGGACATCCCCCAGCTCCTCCTTCAGATGGGCGGGGTTTTTCTCGTCGATGGCCTCGGCCACCTCATAGGCCTCCTCCAGGAAGTTGCGCCGGATGCTCTCATGGGTCTGCGCCCCGTCCCAGGGGCATCCCCCTGGGGCGCGGAGCAGGTGGACAATCCGGCGCAGGTCCTCCACCGTATAGGCCGTCTTCTCTTCAAAATTGATCATAATTTATCATATCATTCCCGTAATCTCAAGTCTTTATGGGATATTTTACAGGCTTCTTCCAAAAATTTTTTCCACTCAGCGAATCCGCAGCAGTTTCGCAATCTTATCCCCCTTGGGCATCAGGGAGAGGTCATCCCGGGAGACGATCCGCAGCACCAGAACCAGAATGCCGTAGACCACACAGCCGATCACAATGGACCCCGCCACGGACAGGGTGTTGCCCAAGTGGGCGGCCAGCAGGCCATAGCTGGCCCACACGGCAGCCCCCATCACCCCGGCGGCAATGGCGGGCTTCACAAAGACCCGCAGGTACTTGGGCGGGTGGGGGGTAACCTTTTTAATGGCCACCAGCTCCATCACCGACACCAGCGCGAAACACACCAGGGTCCCCATGGGCGCTCCCTTGATGCCCACCGAGGGAATCTGCACCAGGACAAAGTTCACCGCCAGCTTGGTGGCGCTGCCAATGGCGATAAACCAGATAGGCAGGGCCGCCCGGCCGTTGGCCTGGAGGATGGCGTTGCACAGCAGCATCATGCACACAAAGGCCGAGGCAATGCCCAGCACCAGCAGGCAGTGGCTGGCCTCCTCCTGGTTGGTCTCCGGATAGAGCATCTGGATGATGGGGCCGGAGAGCACCGCCAGGCCCACGCCGGCCGGCAGGGCCAGCAGGGCGCCCACCCGCAGGGCGGACTCGGCAATCTTTCCCGCCCCCAGCTTATCCTTCCGGGTCAAGGCCGCAGAGACCGCGGGAACAATACAGGCGGTCAGAGAGACCATGAAGGCCGAGGGCAGATTGTAGATGGTGATGGCCTTCTGGTAGCAGCCGTACAGACTCACCGCCAGCTGCTCTGTATAGCCCAGGGCGCTCTGGAGCAGGTTCTGCACCTGGACCGTGTCCAGGTAGGTGGTGATGGGCACCACGGAGGAGCTCAGGGTGATGGGAATGGCGATGGCCGCCAGGGTCTTGAGAATCTGCCCGGCGCGCTCAGGCTTGTCGTCGGTGGGCGCCAGCCCCCGGCCGCTGTTGCGGCGGTGGTGGCGGATCATCAGGTAGACCAGGGAGACAAAGCCGCTGGCCGTGACCCCGCCGATGGCGCCGGCGGCGGAGAACTCACTGCCGAAGCCCAAGTAAAGGATGTACCAGGCCAGCACCAGGCCCACACCCAGCTTGGTCAGGGCCTCCAGCACCTGGGAGACCGCCGTGGGCACCATGTCCGAGTGGCCCTGGGCATAGCCCCGGTAGGCCGACATGGTACACACAAAGAAGCAGGACAGCGCCATCACCCGCACAGCGGGGGCAGCCAGACTGTCCCCCTGGAGATTGGCCAGGGGCTGGGCAAAGACAAACATCACCAGGCTGCTGATGGAGCCCAGAATGACAAAGGTGACCAGCGCCACCCGGAAAACCCGGTTCACCTGGTTCCGCCGGTCCAGGGCGTTGGCCTCGGAGATGGTCTTGGACATGGCCACCGGCAGGCCGGCGGTGGAGATCATCAGCAGCAGGTTGTAGATGGCGTAGGCGTTGTTGAAGTGGCCGAAGCCCACATCCCCCAGGATGCGCCCCAGGGGGATTTTATATAGGGCGCCAATGATTTTCACGATGGCGATGCTCACGGCCAGGATGGCCGCCCCGCCGAAAAATGTGTTGCTTTTCTGCGTTCGTTCTTTCAAAAGTCAATTCCTCCGGTCGGCAAGGCTGGCACCGTCCCCAAAGAGCAGGGGCAGGGCATAGGTCTCCACCTCGGCCTTGATCCGCTCCAGGTCCAGGGTGAAGAAGGTTCCATCCTTGTATATGATCTTTCCCCGGGCCATATTCATCACCACGTCGGACCCCCGGGCGGAATAGACCAGGTTGTCCTCCACACTGTGGCAGGGGGTGAGGCTGGGGCGGTCAAAGTCCACCAGGATCAGGTCGGCGGTATAGCCGGGGGCAATCTGTCCGGTCCTCCGCCCCAGGGCCCGGGCACCGTCCCGGGTGGCCATGGCCAGCACCTGGCGGGGCAGCAGGGCCAGGGGGTCATGGGTGACCCCGTTGTGGAGAATGGCCGCGAACTTCATCTCCTCAAACATGTCGTGGTTGTTGTTGGAGGACACCCCGTCGGTGCCCAGGGCGATGTTCACCCCCGCCCGCTTCATGGCGGGAATCCAGGCCACCCCAGAGCCCAGCTTCAGGTTGGACACGGGATTGTGGATGCAGGAGACCCCCTTCTCCGCCATGAGGGCCCAGTCCTCCTCGGTGGTCCAGACACAGTGGGCGGCAATGGCCCGGGTGTCCCAGACCCCGTACCGGTCCAGGATCTGCAAGGGGGTCTTGCCCCAGCGTTCCTTGCAGTCCTCGTGCTCAGACTGGGTCTCGGAAACATGGACATGCATCCCCAGTTTTTTCTCCTGGGCGTACGCCGCCATCCACTGCCACAGGGGGATGTTGGAGGTATACTCCCCGTGGATGGAGGCGTCCACCAAAATCTGGCCGTTCCCCGCGCCGTGCCACTCCTCGGTGAGCCGGCGCTGGTTGTCACAGTCCTTGCAGGTGGCCGGGCTGAAGTCCGCCGGGGCCCCGAAGTAAACCCCCCCGCAGGAGAGATTGGCGCTGATGCCCGCTTCCAGCACGGTTTGGGCGATGTCGGTGGTGTGCATGTACATGTCAGCGATGGTGGTCACCCCGCCGGCGATGAGCTCGGCCAGGGCCAGCCCTGTGCCGGCCCGGACCGCCCGGCCGTCCAGCTTGGCCTCCGTGGGGAAGATCCACTGGTTGAGCCAGGTGTGCAGGTCGCACCCCCCGCCGTAGCCCCGGAGCAGGGTCATGGGGATGTGGGTATGGGCGTTGACCAGGCCGGGCATGAGGACGTTGTTTCCGCAGTCGATCTCCCGGTCAAAGGGACCCTGGGGACGCTGGGTGCCCACGGAGGAGATGGTCTCCCCCTCCACAACCACATAGGCCCCCTCCAGCAGGGTGTCCGCCTCGTCCATCAGCAGGGCGCGGCAGTGATACAGTAAGATTCGTTCCATGGCGGGCCTCCTTCCCTCAGTTCAGGTGCTCCAGGCAGGCCAGCACCAGGGAGGAGAACCGGTCCCGGGCCGCGGCGGCGGCCTCCAGCACCTCTTCCTCGCTGAGCTTTTTGGGCAGCACCCCGGCGGCCATGTTGGAGACCAGGGTGAAGCCCAGCACCTCCATGCCGCAGTGCCCGGCGGTGATGACCTCCGGCGCGGTGGACATGCCCACGGCGTCCGCCCCCAGAATCCGGGCCATGCGGACCTCGGCGGGGGTCTCGTACTGGGGACCGGGGAAGTACATGTAAACCCCCTCCTTCAGGTCCATGTCCAGCCGGCGGGCCTGCTGGCGGGCCAGCTCCTGGAGCCGGGGGGTGTAGAGGTAGCTGGCGTCGGGGAACCGGGGACCGAACTCCGGGATGTTCTCCCCCCACAGGGGAGACTCCATGAAAATTTTAATGTGG
>OGOG01003401.1_pt1 | contig 12070 bp, 11 predicted proteins | sample 1552581 | NCBI WGS metagenome assembly OGOG01 (sample SAMEA2580152, study PRJEB22360) | human gut metagenome | biome: human gut; feature: human-associated habitat; material: faeces | place: Denmark | collected 2008/2010 | reverse complement strand
GGAGTAGGGGTGCCCGTCCTCCCAGGTGAACACATAGTCGTTGTCTATGTAGTCCTTGCCGAAGTGGTTGCGGTAGCATTGCTCCTGCTGTAACAGGATCTTGAACAGCCGCACCGCATCGTCGGTCAGGGGAAAGCTGCGGAAGCTGGACGCGTTCTTGGTTTTGTTCTTCTCCACGACCTTCGTGACCCGTGCCACGGTGTGCCGTATGGTCAGCGTTTGCATCGCAAAGTTAATGCTGTCCCATTTCAGGCCCAGTACCTCGCTGCGGCGCAGACCGTACAGCGCGGTGACGTAGATGATGGGGTAGAGGCGTTCGTTCTTGACGGCGATCAGCAGGTCTCGCATCTGCGCTTCGGTGTAGAACGTGCCGGTAAACTGCGCCGCGTGCGGCATGACGACCAGATCGGCTGGGTTTGTCTGGATCAGACCGTCCCTCTGCGCTAATTTGAGCGTCTGATTGAGCACGTTCTTGTGCTGACGCAAGCTAACCGCTGACAGGCCGCCGCGGCCGTCAGAACGCCCGAATTTGGCCTTTACGTTGATGTAGGTCTGCAGCGCCTCGCCGTCAACATCGCACAGCCGGATTTGCAGGTCATCGAAGTAGGGGAGGATGTGCGCTCGGGCCTGAACCTCGTAGCCTTGGTAGGTGACCTCGTCCACGCGATGCCGGACATCCTCCAGCCAGCGGCGCACGGCGTCACTGAAAAGCATATCGGGCGGGGCAGCCTGCTCAGGCTTTTCGCCGAGCATGTCAAGCATGAGTTGCCTGGCTTTGCCCTCGTTTCCTGTTACTGACAGACCTGTGGAGACCCAGGTCTGATTTTTTTTGCCATCTGTCGTATGCGTGAGCACGACATAATATTTGTCGTTTTTTACGCGCAAGCTGGCGGTCATGAGAAGGGCCTCCCAAAGCATTGTGGCATAAGATTGCACCTCCAAGGATTGACTGGCGGGACGGGGAGTTTTCCTCGTCCGCAAAACCAGTATACTACAATCGTTACGATTTCAAAAATGTACGAATGGAACCAATATGGCGGCACAGCAATGCCGTGAAAGCAGGTACTTTCACGGCATAATCTGCTGCTATATTGGTTTTGCGTTTTTCTCCCCCTGCAAATTCCAGACAGGCAACCCTTCCCGGCGCTGTGCCCTGCAAGGCAGCCTTTGGGCCGGCCTTGCAGCATGTTGTCACGCCTTCTTGGCACGCTCCCCGGACAAATTCGGATTATCGCGCTGCTTCCCCAAAAGCGGTACGGCAGAGGACGCTATTCAGTTGTCGCGAGAGGAAGTATATCTCCTCTCAATTACAATGGATAGCGTCGAAGTGTGGGAATGGGACGGGAAAAATATAAATATTTTTGTAGTGAGCAAATGGTGCAGTGGTTCCAGGAAATGTTTATTATTAAACAGATTGAATGATTTTGTTTTAAATGGAATATGTGGTTGATTTGCTTCGCTATCGAAGATATAATTACGGTAGAGTGTGATTTGAAGATATATTATTGTTTGTGTTTATAGGAAAACATTTTGTGATTGTAATTTGAAAACCTGACATTTTATGCGGAGAAGGAAATAAAATGAACGATAGAATAGATGCTGTTTTGGTTGATACCTCTGTATACCATAAAAAGCAATGTGATTTTGAGGGGATTACGAATTCAATTATTCCGATGCTTCTGCAATTACTAAGAGCAAATAATATTAAACTGCTTTCTCATCCAATTCTCATGAGAGAAATAAAGAAGCATATTGGCCAGTCTGAGTTAATTTCCCGAATCAATAATTTTCAATCGGCGCTAAGAAAGTATAATAAGCAGCTTCAGATGATTGGAACTTCAGCAGAAGAACTTAATCAAAAGCTGGAAGCATTGAATATGGAGAAGCGACTGACAACTTGCTTTGAAGCCTTTTACGAATACGCAACTGTTATTCCGGATGCAAATGTAAATGATGTTTTTGATGATTATTTTAACGCCCGCCCTCCATTTCGCGCAGAGGGAGAAAAGAAACATGAATTTCCAGATGCATTTATATTGAAAGGCCTAAAAAAGTATTGTGAAAACAATCCAGACGAGACAATTCTTGTAATAAGTGACGATTCGGATTGGAAAAATGCATTAGAAGGAAACAAGCAAGTTATCGTTATAAGTGACTTGGAAGCTGCTATGGTTCTTCTTTGGGAGCAATTGGACGATAAGGCTGAACTTTTCCAAATGCTTCTTTCGAAGATGAATAAAGAAATCTGCAGTGAAATTAAAAATGCGGCGCTTTGTGAGGCGTTTTGCATTGATGCAATTGATTCGACAGCGGAGGTGGAAATAAAAGATATAAAGGTTTCGAGTATTAAAGAAGATGTTATTCCTCTCGATGTGGAAGCAGATTGCGTTTTGCTCCAAATTACTGCTACGTTAGATGTAGATGGATATTCGGAGTTCCTGGATGAAGATCATTCTGTCTGGGACGATGAAGAGCGGTGCTATTATTTTTGTGCGTATACCCACTTGGACTTCTATCATGCATCAGCTGATGTTGATTGTGAGGTTAAAATAAGTTTTTCAGATGATGGAAGTCTTTCTAATATTAAATTAGTATCCACAAAACTTCTAAATAAGTGGGATATTGATTTGGATCTTGAGGAAGCTGAGATAGAGGAAAGAAACATGGTGGACTATAGTGAATGCGAAGATGGATACCGTACAGAGCGAGCTGAAGCTCAAGAAGAATACTATCGACACTGAGGCTCCATAAAGCGTTGAAAAATAAATAATTGATCAGCTACAGCAGCCAGGTCCAAAATAAAGATTAAGCCTGTAGTTCAGTTTTATTTTAATTTAATGATTGTAGTCGAAGATTCAAAAGAAAAGCATGAGGGTTTTATTTACACATAACTATTGACAAAAATATGAAAAACGCCTACAATGGTGTACAAAGAACGCGTGAAGTCGTATGAGTCCAACCTGGTCATATTGTGGAGGATACCTTGTATGGAGAAAATTCTAATGTATTTGAACGATAAGGAAATCGCACGTAAAATTACAGAATGTGTATCAAGTGCGACAGGAAATGATATCCAAGAGCATAATCGAAAAATTCGGACGCATAATGGTTCTCCTTCGACTGTATGGGATTTTATTAATACAGCTTTGTGCAAGGCTTTCTATAAAGATGAATGCAAGGCATACATTGTTTCACGCGGGCCATGGGAAATGGCTGTTATATACTGTAAGAAGAACGGCTGTCTTTACACTATTATGCGAGAAAAACGCTTTTCAGAATTGCAGAGAACGCAAGTAAAAAGAGGCCAATTGCATTATCTTGATATTCTGGCCGGTGTAGTAAACGCCGACTTAAAAGAGGATGATTGTAATCAATTATCGATGTTCCCTCCAAAAGTTTCTGATTATGATGAAATGAAGCAGCAACTTCAGAAATTGCTTCACACTTTGGTAGAGAGTCCTGATGAGCTAAAAAGGCACGTGTTGGTACTATTCACCGCAAATTATGAGACTGGATTAACAGCAATTCGTGCAGTAACGGTAAATCGGACACTCACAATCATAGATCAGGTTAACTGGAGTTGCTACATCGATTTGAATAGTATGGCTGTGGTTGAGACTGTTGAAGAAGGAAATAACAACTATGATACTCCTGATATGGGTATAAAGTTGACCAAGAAAGCTGAACTACGTAAGAAAAAGGTTGCTGAGCTTAAAAAGTTTGATGAACGCGCAGAAGGCTAATTATAGGAGAAAGAGAGGACCCAACTTGCCATGCAGGGCAATTTGAACGGAGAACGTCTGAAGAAGGCCAGAATATATAGAGAGTTATCTGTTAGTGACTTAGCTGAACAATCAGAATGCAGTCGACAGAGCATTTATATGTACGAAAAGGAAAAGACGAAACGTGTTGACTTAAATACGATTGAAACGCTTGCAAAAGCATTGAAATTTCCCGAACGCTTTCTTTGTGAAACTGATATGAAAGCGGAAATTGGTTCGACATATTTTCGTGCATTATTGACTACTAGTTCTAAATACAGAGAATCTCAAATACAAAAGATGGAGTTCCTAGCTGATATCTTTGTGTTTTTACAAGAGTATCTGGAATTTCCCCATCACGCGATACCCGATTGTGCAGGACAGACACCGGAAGAAGCAGCCGCAACTTTACGTCGAGAATGGCATCTAGGAACTCGTCCGATAGAAAATATTGTCTCACTAGTAGAGTCAAACGGAATTATTGTAACGAAATTTTCTGTTGATACGAATGACATAGATGCATTTAGTCAATTGGTTAGAATTGGAGACGAAGATATATATTTAATTGGATACTCAGAGAATAAAACGGCGGCTTCTCGCATTCACTTCGATATTGCTCACGAACTCGGACATATTTGCTTGCATGGTTGGAGTGAAGATATTGAGAAAATTGATCGAGATGAATTCAAAGAGCGTGAAAAAGAAGCAAACGAATTCGCAGCGGCGTTTTTATTGCCCGGAGAAAGCTTTGCCAAAGACGCAGCGGTCAACCCTAAATCAATACCGGCATATACCGAGTTGAAACGCAAGTGGAAAGTTTCTATTCAAGCTATGGCACGAAGATCTTTTTCTTTGGGGCTTATTACAATGGAAGAGTACCAAGAAATTATTCGGACACTGCAAAGAAGAGGCATGCGCAAACAAGAGCCACTAGACAATATGTTGGTAACAGCAAGTCCGACACTTTTGAAAACGGCTGTTATGATGCTATTAACCGAGAATGTGTTCACTCCTCAAGAATTTATGGATGAACTTTCGTACAACTATAACTTGAGTTTATATCCAAAGGAAGTTGAATCTTTATTGGATTTGCCCAGGGGAACATTGAATAAACCAAAAGCAGTTTATTTAAATAATTTGAAATTGAAGGAATGAACAAATCAAATATATTCTTTAAAAGATGTCATATCGTATAAAGAATACTAATTGAGGACTGAACAACTTGATATGAAACGTATTTTATGGTAAGATGAAGTTGCGATAAAGGGTTCATTATAATCTGCAGTGAGGAAGTGAATGCCAATGGAAAAGCAAAGTACGGTAGAAAATCAGCTAGCTCATACGTTGACCCAGACGGAGTTTGACGCGGACTACGATAAGACTGCAAAAAAAGTTGCTGGCCAACAAGCAGATTCTGGCACAGATTATGAAGGGCTGTGTAGATGAATACAGCGAGTGTTCCGTAGACGAAATTGCTGAAAAGTATATCGAAGGAACTCCAGAGATTGGCACAGTTGGTGTTCATGTTGACGATACCAACAGATTACCGAGGGCTCCTGAAGTAATAACTGGAAGCAATAATGAGGATTCGACGCTGACTGAGGGAACGGTACATTATGATGTTCGATTTGATGCGATTGCGCCGACATCAGCGCATGATGCGGCTGCGCAAGATGTGATTCGGCTTATTATTAACGTGGAAGCACAGACTGCGTTCAATCCGGGATATCCGCTGACGAAACGTGCAATCTATTATTGCAGCAGAATGATTTCCGCCCAGCACGGGCCGATATTCAAAAAGTCGGAGTACGGAAAAATTCGAAAAGTGTATTCTATATGGGTATGCATAAAGCCGTCCGATGAATTTCAAAATACGCTCACACGGTATTCGATCCGTCCAGAACACCGTCCAGAACATTTGATTGGAAATACAACTGAGAAATTAGAAAACTACGATCTAATGAGCGTGGTAACAATTTGTCTGGGAAAATCCGATTCTGAAAACTATACAGGTATTCTAAAATTTTTGGATGTGCTGCTTTCTTCGTCGAGGGCAGCTACGGAGAAAAAGAAAATTCTCGAAGAGGAGTTTGGCATTGCAATGAGTGAAAAACTGGAAAAGGAGGTGCTTATTATGTGCAACCTTAGTCAGGGCGTCAGGGCCGAAGGCAGAAAAGAAGGTATCAGCATCGGCGAGATTGGGATGCTCGTTCAGCTTGTTCGAGACGGTGATTTGAAACCAGAGCGCGCTGCCGAAAAGGCCAAAATGACAGTCGAAGAGTTCAAGAAAATAATGGCGACCTACCCGTTGCAAACTATATAAAATGAAAACTATATAGAATGTGTTTCTACCATAAAGCGACTGATTTGGTAACACGCTTGTATGGGGCTCAAGGGGCCATGAGTTCAACTATCGCCACTTGGACAAACAAGGGGGACTGCCGAGTTCAGTGGAGCGTCAAATCCGAAGGGATTTGGCGCTTTTTTGGTAGCTTTAGCGGAGCGATAACCCTCAGATCTGCTGGGGAGATGGCCGTAGATATTTGCGGTCATCTTGATGTCCGAGTGGCCCAGCCACTCCTGCACGTCTTTCAGGCCGTAGCCCTCCGACAGCAGCATGCTGGCGCAGGTGTGCCCTTACAGTATAATTACGACAAACCGGAAAAGCCCCGTAGAATCAAGGGTTTTGAGGTTTTCAGTCTGGCTTTTTCATCCTTTTCCAAACCGAAAAATCATACTGAAATAAGTCGAATTATAGGAGGTGTTTCATTAACAAGACTTCCTGTGAGCTGATTAACGACATCGAGCGCCACTACAAAGAAATCTGTAAAGAGCGCGGTATTGACCTGACCGCTTCCCCGGAACCGCAGAAGGACTCTACTGGGCAGTTGGCCGAGCCGGAGCCTGACCCCAACCTTGTGAAGATGGCCGATGAAGCGATGGCGATGGGCGTGGATACTAACTGGAATTCCGATAAGGAATTTCCGTTATCCTTCGATACTGAAAGCACACAGCCCAGCGCCGAGTACCGGGAGGCCCTCCTGGTGTTGGACGATACGACCTATCTTCATGTTCAGCCCTACGACACCGGCTGGGACTACACCCTCTACGATGCGGCAACCATGAAGCAGTTGGACGGCGGCCAGTTGGATGTAGCAAATATGGGGCGTTCTGAAGCTATCGGCCATATCTGCGAGGACCTGGGAATGGGCAGCAAGTCCATCAAGTACGCGCCGCTGTCCATGATCGAGACTTTGCAGGAAACGGCTTACCAACAGATGCAGGAACAGGTCAGCCAACAGACCGCAGAAACCGCAACCGCCCAGCTGCCGGATGACCAGGAACTGGCGTTGGACGAATATCCCATGCCGGACTCGGTGCTTACCCAGGATGATCTGGAAAAGTGCGGTTACCTGGACGGTGACCTTTTACCCCTCTCCAAAGAGCGAGCCTATGAGTTGATGGAGCGTGACCTGACCGTTTACATCGTCCAAGAGGGTGAAAACCCAGAAATGGCCTTTGACACCACTGACTTGGACGCCCATGATGGCATCTTTGCCATATCCCGCGAGGAATGGGAGGAAAGCCCGGAGTTTGATAAGCTGGTCAAGGACCGCATGGACCACCAGGAGGAACGGGAGCAAGCATTTCTCTCCCACAAGGGGGACTGTTTCGCCATTTATCAGGTAAAGCACACCGACGAGCTGCGGGACATCCGTTATGAGGGACTGGAGTGGATTAAGTCCATCGGGCGGACGGTCCAGCGAGACAACTACGATCTGGTCTACACTGCGCCGCTTGCCCCCGGCGACCTGAAAGGTAGTGTGCTGGGCAATCTCGAATGCCGCTTTAATAATGAACATCCTGCCGACTACCGCCATCCGTCCATGAGCGTCAGCGACATCATTGCCATCAAGCGGGATGGCAAGGTATCCTGTCATTACTGCGACAGCTTCGGCTTTGAGCAGGTTTCCGGATTCCTGCCCGACAATCCGTTGAAAATGCAGAAATGGCCGTGGAGGATGACTACGGCATGATCGACGGCATCATCAACAACGGTCAGAAGGAGCCGACAGTGGCCCAGCTGGAACAGCAGGCCCGCAGCGGCCAGCCAATCTCCCTTATGGATTTGGCTGCCGCCGCCCACCGAGAGGACCGGGAAAAGAAGAAGTCTGTCATGGAGCAGCTGAAAAGCCAGCCCAAGGCGGAACACAAGAAGGCAACGCCCAAAAAGAGCGCAGAAAGGGAGATTTGATATGGGAAACTTCACTTTTGAGGAAAAGAACCTGCTTTGTATCTACAACACCGGCAGCCGCAGCGGGCTGATCGACGCTCTGACAGAGATGCGCGGCGAGCTTTCGCCGGAGGAGGCCGAACTGCGGGAGATGACGGACAGCGCCCTGGGCAAGCTCCGGGCCATGAGTGACGCCGAGTTTGCCGAGTTGGAGCTGTACCCGGATTTCGATACCTAATTATCTATGCAACACTTTTCCTTTGTGCTAAAATAATATTAGCTGTAAATTATAAATTATATCTCGAGGAATGGGGGGAACACTTAAAAATGGAAAATCCCTATTTTTTAGTCAAGGTTGTCGATAAGCAATGGGCCGAAAAGTTTATGGATGGCGAAGTATTTATGCGGGCTATTTCCTGTTTTGGCGACTTGTCAAGACGGAGTAAAGATTCTCAAAACCAATTCCGTGGAGATGTTCTCGAGGGCTTTTCTTATTCCTTTAAAAACCATCATAATCCATTTGAACATATTGAAGATACAAGTGGGAATATTTCGGAGATTGCTCCAAATCAAGTCGGACTAATTGATGTTTTGAAGTATAGAGAAAAAATATTTTGTTTGTATGCTTTAGAATATGATATCCAAAAATCACAATTCATCGTGCCAGATGAACGCATTTCTGAGTTTGGTGATACAGCTGTAATAGTTTACAGGCCACAAGCCTTCCTTTATCGTGTGTGCCAAGAAATGCTTGGAAGATTCGGAAATGATTTTTGGACATCATTTATGAGAGTTGATTATGATGTGGACTTTTCAACCGAACGCCCCTATGATGAGTTTTCTAAGGCTCCATCTTATTCATGGCAGAAAGAATTTAGAATTGCATTGGATCTGGCTCAAGGAAAATTTGACCCAGATACGATTAGCAATATTACAGACTTTGCACGGCTAACCTTTCCTGGAAAAATTGAAGAAGATACCAATCCTGATTCATTAGCTGATTCAATTACATTAAATATTGGGGACACGAGGGATATCTCGATTTCAGTTCCCGTATTTACATTGTTTGATGGCAAAGCAATTGAATCCCACATTCCAAAAGATGCGTTGCCTCCATATTCTATTACTCCATTAATCGTACCCAGACCACCAAAACCAACCTTTTTCAAACTAGTAAGTCAACTACCATAACATAGAGTCAAATACCACCAAGCAGGAAATCAAAATGGTTTCCTGCTTTTCTTTTACCCCAAAAACGAGGATAAACAACCATGCCATCCAAAGCTGAATTTTACCAGCAGATGGCCGAACAGGTATCGACCCGGCTTGTGGGCAGCTGGAAGGAGTGGACGGCTTTTCTCACCACCGCCGCCCGCCTTTATAAATACCCATTCCACGAGCAGATGATGATTTACGCCCAGCGCCCGGACGCTACTGCCTGCGCCGAGTATGACCTATGGAATAACAAAATGGGCCGGTATGTGCGCCGTGGCTCCAAGGGTATTGCCCTGGTGGACGATTCCGGCGACAAGCCTCGCCTGCGCTATGTGTTTGATATTTCCGATACCGGCACCCGTGAACATTCCCGTACACCCTGGTTGTGGCAGCTGGAAGAACAGCATATCGGTCCTGTGTCGGCCATGTTGGAGCGCAGTTATGGCCTTGTCAGTGACGATCTCGCACAGCAGCTCACTGATGTAGCCGGAAAGCTGGCGAGTGAGTATTGGGACGATCATCAGAGAGACTTCCGCTATATCGTTGACGGTTCGTTCTTGGCGGAGTACGATGATTACAACATCGAAGTCCAGTTTAAGTCCGCCGCCACCGTCAGTATCGCCTATGCCCTGATGTCTCGCTGTGGGCTGGATACGGAACAATATTTCCAGCATGAGGACTTCATGCCGATTTTCGATTTCAATACCCCGGCCACGGTTGGGGCGTTGGGCGCGGCGGTCAGCCAGATTAACCAGCAGGTTTTGCGGCAGATCGGCGTCACCATCCAGATCTATGAGCGCGAGCAACTCGCGGAAAGGAGCGTTACACATGGAGAACAGCCTGACTTACACGATGAACGGAGATTATCAGATTCCCGACCTGAAGCTGACCGAACAGCCGGAGAAGCCCCTGGGCAAGTACGGCAGGATGCGGAAAGCGTACCTGAAGGAACACCGGCCCCTGATTTACAATCAGCTGCTGCTGACCGAGAAGCTGTACCCGCACCTCATCGAGATCGACGAGACAGCGCAGAGCCGTCTGGAGCAGATGATGCCCCAGCTGGCGAAAGACGCGGGCGCGACGGAGCAGCTGAAAGCCAGCGACCCGATGCGCTGGGTGGGCCTGATGAACACCTGCAAAGCACAGGCCGAGGAGATTCTGATGGCGGAGCTTATTCACAGCTGAGTTTCTTCCTCTCCGAAGCAGAACAAATCAGAATCATAGATGAAGCAGAGAATGTGAAAACATCCTCTGCTTTTTCTTTTGCCCAGGCTGACATCGACCATGTGCTGCGGCTGGGCGGCAACACCTATCGCCAGAGAGAGCGCATTGTCGCGGCCTTTGAGGAGCAGAAGTCCACCACCGAGATCGCAGACACCCTGAAAACCCTGTACCATGGCGGCAACGGGATTGGCAGCATCACTGCATGGTATGCCGAGGATGGAATCCATCTTTCCCACGGCAAAACTGCCCGTTACGATAAGTCCGCCCAGGTCATTTCCTGGGAGAGTGCCGCTGAGCGTATCGGCCAGCTTTTGCAGGACGGCCAGTTTGCCACCAATGTGGAGCTGGCTGAGGCTGCGGGCTATGAACGCTCCCTCCTCGCGGAAAAGTTCTGGAATCTGTACCACGATTTCAGCGAGGAAGCCAGAGAAGCTGGGTATCTGCCCATCCTTTCCAACAATCCGGGGCGCGGTTTCCCGGAGGAATCTGCATGGCTCACCGAACAGCTGAAAAGCCCGGAGTTTCGCCAGAACCTTGCGGAAGAATATGCTGCCTTCTGGACGGCCTACCAGCAGGATCGGGATTTGCTGCGCTTCCACTACCATAAACCCAAAGAAATTTGGGAGAACCTGCAAGATCTGTCCTTGCCTCGCACCACCTTTACCTCTCAGTTGACGGAAGTACCTTCGGTCAAGCAGTTTATCTCTGAGGACGAGATCGACGCCGCCATGACCAGAGGCAGCGGATTTGAGGGCGGTAAGGGCCGAGTTTTCACCTTTTTCCAGGAACCCCATACGGATAAGGAAAAGGTGGATTTTCTCAAACATAAGTATGGTATTGGCGGTCACTCCCATGCCCTGTCCGGTGCAATGAAAAGCGATGAAAGCCACGACGGAAAAGGTCTGCACTACAAAAAAGACGGCTGCCCGGATGTGCATTTCACCTGGGAGAAAGTCGCCAAACGGATTACCGACCTGATCCAGAAGGGACGCTATCTCACAGAACAGGAACAGGCGGAGTATGACAAAATCCAGGCAGAAAAGGCCCTGGCGGAAGAAGATGCCCTGCAAGCCCAGCAGCCGGACCCGGCTGTGTGGGAATACAACGGCGTCAAGGAGCGCCACCCGGATGATATAATCCTCTACCAAATGGGGGATTTTTTTGAGCTGTACGGTGAGGACGCCAAAACTGCTGCTGCGGAACTGGACCTCAATCTCACGACCCGCGCTATCCCCGGCGGTGGCCGTGTGGAAATGTGCGGCTTTCCGGCAAACCGGCTGGAGCAGGTTGTGGAACAGCTGCGGGATAAGCATGATGTGACCATTTCCGCTGTCCCGAAGGGCGGCAGGGAGCGGCAGGAGTATTCCATGCCCTCTATCGACCATGAGGCGGAACAGCACATCAATGCCCAGGAAGCGGAGTTTGGCGCAGACGGGACCAGAGTATTTCAGGAGACCGAAGCAGCCGCAGCCCCTACGATTCGAGAACTGCATGAGCAATACAAGCCCATTGTACTTGCCGCTGTTATGGAAGATGTGCCATATCGCAATGCCTGCGGTCACAGTGACCATGAGAACGCCGTGATCGAGGGCAATGCCGCTATTCGCCGTGCTGTCCTGGGATCTGGCAACATGGA